>MDTG01304735.1_pt1 | contig 16334 bp, 17 predicted proteins | sample 811421 | NCBI WGS metagenome assembly MDTG01 (sample SAMN05326645, study PRJNA326480) | marine metagenome | isolation source: seawater | place: Pacific Ocean: South East | collected 2011 | reverse complement strand
CATACACCGTCTCATGAAGAAAGCAAATATTACAACTGGGATGATAGAGATGTTTACAACGGATCTATAGCTTTAAGTAATGAACATCAAATTTTAAGAGATAAAAAAAAGAATTTATATTTTTCTTGGATAGCTGATGCCAGAACAATATTAGATGACAATGTGCAAATTTTTTATGTAAATGGTACAAAAGGGTCCTATACTCAAAACAACGATTTAAAGACTGAATTTAGTTTATCTGCTGGCTTAAATTATAATTACAATTTTTCTGAAAATAGTAAGTTTTCAATAGCTCTTGATGGACTTCAAACATCTCAAGATACGAGCGGTATTCAAGCAAATTTAAAATATAGTCACCAGTTTTAGGGAAACCGTTTCGAGGGTTCGAATCCCTCTCTCTCCGCCATTTTACAATGCTGAAACTAGCAAATTAGTAGTTTAATTAATCAAAAAAATGTTTAAAAATTTTGAAATGGCGAAACTTTTGGTATTTACCGCAACTTATAACGAAGCTGAAAACATAACAAATTTTCTTGATAAAATTTTTAGCTTAAATGAAGATCTTGACCTTTTAATAGTGGACGATAATTCTCCAGATATGACTTGGTCATTAATAGAAAAATATAAAAATAATAAAAATAAAAAAATTAAACTTATTAAAAGACCAAAAAAAGAGGGTTTAGACACAGCGCATAAATTAGCTTTTAATTATGCCAAGGAGCAAAATTACGAACTACTGATAACACTAGATGCTGATCTATCTCATGATCCATTAATTATTCCTGAATTTTTAAAAAGACTTAAAACAAATGCTTTTGTAATTGGCTCTAGATATATGGAAGGTGGTAGAAATGAAATGGGTTTTTTTAGAAACATATTAAGTTTTTTTGGAAACAAACTTATTAAATATACATTAAATATTAGCATCGATGAATTTACAACATCCTATAGGGGATTTAATTTAAAACTGTTGAAAAACTTTGATATGAATGATGTATCACTTAAAGGATACAGTTTTTTTATGGGCACAATAAACTTATTACATTTAACCAAAAATAGTTTAATACAATTACCAATTACATTTAAAGATAGAACTAAAGGTAAATCTAAAATACCTAAAAATGAAATATTAAGAACATTGAAAAATCTATTTTTAATAAAATTTAATTTAATAAAGAAGTAATAATAAATATGAGTGATTTTATTCATCCTTTAGGAAATCTTAAAATAAGATTTTTAAAATCGATCGCAAATATCTTTAGTTATTTTGCAATTAACTTTTTGTCCTTGTTTTTTAAAATTGATAAAGGAAAAAGCGAACTAATAATTTCATCTTCCTTTTATGCTCCTTGGAAAGATGATGAAAAATTTATAAAGATATATTCTAAAATTAAGGAATATACACTACTAGATCAGAGGCGACTTTATACGCTTTGGCAATTATCAATAATGCAAAAAAATACTAAAGGTGAAATATTAGATATTGGATGTTTAAAAGGTGGAGCAGGCATGGCTATGTCATACGCAAATAATATTGGAAAAACTTATTTAATAGATACCTTTGAAGGATTGATAGAAAATGAAAATTACCATAATAAAAAACATTTTGTTTATAAAAAGATAGATGTAGTTCAAGATAAAATTAAAAACTTAAAATTAAAAAATACTATAGTGATGAAAGGTATTTTTCCTAATGAATTCAGATTAAAATTTAAAGAAAAAAAAATTAAACTATGCCATATTGATGTAAACACTTTTAAATCAACATCTCAAACTTTTAAATTCATTAAAGATAAAATTGTAAAAAATGGTATCATAATTTTTGACGACTATGGAATTTTTAGCGTAATTGGAGTAAAAAAATTTGTAGATAATATCATGAAGAACAATAAAGATTTTATATTTATTAACAATTATATGGGTCAATGTATTTTAATAAAAAAATAAATAGAGATGCAATTATATATTTTGCAATTTTTTTTATTTTTTTATTAATTGGATTAAATTCATTTAATGATTTTGGTATCTCTATTGATGAAAACCTACATCTAAGTAATGGACTGCAGTATTATAGTTTTTTTAAGGGTTTGATATTTAATAATCCTGAATTTTTAACATTAACTGAATTGAAAAATTCTTTTAAAGAACATCATTTTAAGGATCCAGCAATTTTCGACTTTATTATAGCTTTTTGTATTGATGTTATTCAAATTAGCGATATTCAGGATGTTTATTTTTTTAGACATTTGTTCATCTTTTTGATTTTTTTGTTAGGTCTTTATTATTTTTTTTTAATATTAAAAACTAGGTTTAATAACAATTATATAATTGTCATAGGTTTGTTATTATTATTTTTATCACCTAGAATTTTTGCAAATAGTTTTTACAACAACAAGGATTTGATTTTTTTAAGTATTAGTTGTATTTTTTTCTATTACAGCATTAGATTTTTAAGCAATCCTTCTTATAAAAACGCCTTTTTGGTAGGAATTTTTACGGCCCTAGCATTCGACGTAAGAATTATGGCAATAGTATATATTTTTGTATTTTATGTGATATTTTTTTTTATTTTTTTGGATAATAAAAAAGATTTATTAAAAAATTTAAAATACTTATCAGCAATTGTTCCAACAACAATATTTTTTATTTATTTATTTTGGCCATATCTTTGGATTGATCCTATCAATAATTTAGTTGATTTTTTTTCTGTTATTAGAAATGAAACTCCGTCCATTCAAAACTTATATTTAGGAAATTACTATTTTAGCAAAAGCGCTCCTTGGCACTACAATATTACTTGGATTGTATTTACTAGTCCTTTAACAATAATTTTTCTTTTTATGATCGGTTATATGGCTGTTGCTAAAAAAATATTCAATAATTTTATGTTAGTTGAACAAAAAAATCATAAATTCTGGTTTAATAGGGATGAGCTTATTAATCTTTATATTTTTACAGCTTTCACATTAGTTTTTTTAACTAAGGTTAAATTTGGTGTAGATTATTGTGGGTGGAGGCAAATCTATTTCTTGTATCCATTGATAATAATCATTGGATTAGTTGGATTAACAAAAATAAATAAACTTTTTAATAATAAGTTTATTAAACAATTTTTATATTTGGTTATATTTTTGGAGTTAATTTTTCTTTCAACATGGAATTATAAAAATCATCCTTACCAGTTTGTTTATTTTAATCCTATTTTTAAATCATTAACTAAAGACAAGTTTGACTTGGATTATTGGGGCATTTCAAATAGATCAATTTTAGAAAAAATTTATAATTTAAGCAACAAAGATAATATTAAGATTACCACAATAAGTTATACTAATCTAAATGATAGTCTGAGAATTTTAGATCCTGAAATAAGAAATAAAATTTCTATTGTTTATGACTTAAGAGAAGCAGATTTTGTAATTGATAATCATATTAAAAAATGGAATACGACCCCAGGCGAAGAAACTCTTAAGAGGAATTTTAGTATAGTATACAATTTAATAATTGATGGAAATATAATTAATACAGTATATAAGAGAAACTAACATGAAAATATTTGTTGTTAAAACAATTATTGTTGCACTGGCTTTCTATGTTGTATTTGAATTTACTATAGGTATGAAAATTAAAGATACTCAGGAAGTATTTTTAAAATATAAAAATAAAACCGAGAGAATTAAGATAAAGGAAAAGTTATTTTCCGAGATACAAAAAGCAAATCAAAAAGAAAAAATTTTCAGCGAGAAAGATAGAAAAATTTTATCTAAATTCATTCTTAAGATTTCAAAAGAATTGGATTTGAGCAAATAGTATTTTTCGATCTAAAAATTTGACTTTTTTATCAACATACAACTAAAAGATTTGTAAAAAAAAATTAAAGAATCAGTTATTAATAAATTGAGGTGGTGGAGGGAGACTAAAACCACCTCCTCCTCAAATTCTTTTAACTCCTATAACGTCTAAATTTGCAGTTTTTTTTATTCTTTTAATTGTTTGGTCAATACCCATAATCAATGTTTTCTTTTTAGGACCGTACGCGTGTATCAACTTTTTATTTGATAAAGCTATTGCGACATGGCCTTTCCAAAAAATCATATCGTTTTTTTTAATATTTTTTAATTGTACATTTTTTTTAAAATATTTTATTTGATCTTTTGTATCTCTTGGACAATATCTGTTATTAAAATTAAATAACACCTGAACTAAAGCAGAGCAATCAATTCCTAAAAAAGACTTTCCTCCCCATTTATATTTGATGTTTCTGAAAATTTTTACTTGTTTAAATAGATTTTTTTCTTTGTAGGATATTAGTTTTGCTTCCTTTTTTTTGATCCAACCTTTCTCAAATTTTAAAAAATTTTTTTCCTCTTTCAATACTTTAATTTTTGACCCGTAAGTCAAATAATTTAAAATTTTTATTTTATTAGGGAACTTATATATATTTACTTTAAGTTTATTTATTTTATGGGTTGGTTTTAAATAATGAGTGAAATTTTTATTCTCAATAAATCCTGAATAATTGTCCTCTTTAATTTTTATCTTTAACCATTTATTTTTTTTTTTAATAATTGAAAATGAGTCACCATAAATCATTTGAGTAAGAACCTCGGAAGTTCTCTTTGTTTTTTTGTATAAATTGATTAGAGGATAATTATTGGTATAATATTTAGTCATTAAGTTTTAATTTATTTCTAATCATATATAGAAATATTAATGACGGGATTACCATAACTGCGGTTATTATGAAAAAAATACCCCAGTCACCGTTTAACCAATCCACTAACGCACCAGAACTTGCTGCTAGGGTTGTTCGACCAGCAGTTCCGATTGAAGCAAGTAAGGCATACTGAGTAGCAGTATAAGTTCTATCAACTAACAAAGATATAAAAGCTACAAAAGCAACAGTTGCAAATGCAGCTGCCATATCATCAAATACTACTGCGATAGCAAAAAGTAATTCTGACTTGCCTGACCAAGCTAACAATGAAAATAATAAGTTTGTTGAAGCCATTAAAATACCAGATACAAACATTGCTTTTATGACACCTGATCTAATCGCAAATAGCCCTCCCAATAAAGTAAAGATCACTGTTGTAATCCAGCCTAACCCTTTTGAATAAAGTGCGATGTCTGATTTCGTAAAGCCAATTTCTTTATAAAAAATTACAGACATTCTTCCTAAAAAGGCCTCGCCAATCTTAAAGAGAAAAACGAAACCTAAAATAGCTAAAGCAATATTAAAGCCATTCTTTTTAAAGAAACTAATAACAGGCCCTATTACAGTCCCAGTGATCCAAGCTACAGTCTTGGAGGCTAAGTTAGATGAGCCTATTCTTTCTTCGATCATTCTATCAGTCTGTTCTTGAGATATTTCTCTATCTGTTGTTTTAGGCTCGTGAACAAACATTAAACAAATATTACATGCAATAATTACTATTCCTAAAATTAAGAATGTTATTTGCCAGTAATTTTCAAATCCTGATGACTCAAAAAATTCAGCAGTGTTTAAAGCAATTACCCCACCTAACTTATAACCTGTCCACCATCCCACTACTGCCATTGCGGCACCTGCTTGCATTGACTTTCCCTCGTGCTCTCCAATTTGTTCAATTCTTAATGCGTCAACTGTAATGTCCTGTGTAGCAGAAGCTATGGCAATAATTAATCCAACGCTTATAACTAGAGTTAAATTAGTAGTTGGACTTAAAAGACTCCAAAAAACTAAGCTTAATAAAATTATAGCTTGCATTAATACAATCCATCCACGTCTATGACCAATTTTGTTGGTTAACCAAGGAATTCTTATTCTATCAATTATTGGTGCCCATAAATAATTAAAGGCATAAACTGCAAAAATCAGTCCAGCCCAACCGATAGTGCTTCTACTTAAACCATCTTCCTTTAGCCACAAGCTTAAACTACTTCCGATTAATACCCATGGAAAACCACTGATAGCTCCTAATAATAAAATTCGAGCCATTCTTTTGTCAAAATAAACAGAGAATGTTTCGGCCAATGTTTGTTTTTTATATAATTCCATAATTTTTAACTACGCCAAAATGAAGGGAAGAATAAAACCAATACTGCAAATAATTCTAATCTTCCTAATAACATTCCAACAGATAATATCCATTTTGATAACTCAGGTATAGCTTTATAATTTCCATTTGGACCTATCATATCACCAAGTCCTGGGCCAACATTTGATATAGAGCTGGCTGCACCTGAGATAGAAGTTAGAAAATCCAAACCAGATGTAGAAAGTAATAGCGCTATAATAAAAAAAATGAAAAGGAAAGAAAAAATAAATACTATGACTGAATTAATAAAATCATCTGAAATTTTTTGATTATTATACTTTGTAAGTATAATACTGTTTGGATAAATCAGTTTTTTTATTTGATTTTTTAAAAAAATTAATAACATTTGTAATCTGAAAATTTTAATCCCACAAGCAGTAGAACCAGCACAACCGCCAACAAACATCAGAAATAAAAAAAATATTAATGAAAAATTTCCCCATAATCCAAAATCGTCAGTAACATAGCCAGTGCCTGAAAGAATTGAGATAACATTAAAGGATGATATTCTAATTTTTTCTAAAATATTTTTTTCATAATCTATAGCTAATAAGTATAAAAACATTATTATTACTGAAAATAAAATTAAAGAGACCAAACCTCTTATTTGAACATCATTAAAAAATATTTTTTTGTTTCCTCTGGTAAATTTTAGATAAGATATAAAAGGAATACTACCTAATACAATGAAAATACTTGCGATTATCTCTATGTTAGAGTTTTTAAAAAAACCTATTGAGTCATTGTGAGTTGAAAAGCCACCAGTAGCGATAGTTGTCATAGCATGGGACACACTATCAAATATTGACATACCAAATATCCAATAAAAGAAACCGCATAAAACCGTTAACGTTAAATATGTTGATATAATAATTGTTGCTACCTCAATAGTTCTTGGTAAAATTTTTTCTGTGCTATCGGGACCTTCCATCTTAAATAATTGCATTCCCCCAACTTTTAGTAATGGCAAAATAGTAATTGCCATAACGACAATACCTATTCCACCTAACCATTGCATTATTGCTCTCCATAATAAAATACTTTTAGGACTATTGTCTAAATCTGTTATTATTGTAGCTCCAGTTGTAGTAATACCTGACATACTTTCAAAAAAAGCATCACTAAAAGTAAATTCTTTAGGAGATAAAATAAATGGTAAACTACCAAAAAGTGCAACTGAAAGCCAAGCTAAGGTGGAGAACAAAAATGTTTGTTTTAAATTAAGTTTGTATTCGGATTCTAAATTACTTAGAATAAAGAGTATCCCTATAAAAATAGTTATGAAAGAAGAGGAGATGAAACTGTGGCTATTTTCTTTGAAAATAATTTGCATTACATACGGAGCTAACATCGAAGCTCCCAATACGACTAGGAGTATTCCAATCATGAAGAAAACAGTTTTGTTTGTTGCCATAGGTTAAAGATTATTTGAATAGTTATAAAATTCAAATAATATATTGTAATTATACCCTGTATTTTATTGATAAAATTTAATAAACCATACTTATGCTCGATAACAACTTAATTCAATCAACTTCATCTTGGCCGTTTGTAGAAATTAGAAAGTTATTAAAAGATAGAAAAGATATTATTAAAAAAAAAGATAAGATTACTTTCCAAACAGGTTATGGTCCAAGCGGTCTACCTCACATAGGAACATTCGGAGAAGTTGCCAGAACTACTATGATGATTAATGCTCTAAATCATACACAACAAATTAATCACGAGTTAATTACTTTTTCTGATGATATGGATGGGCTAAGAAAAATACCTGATAACATACCAAATGACAAAATCCTACGAGATAATCTTGGCAAACCCTTAACTAAAATTCCCGATCCATTTAATAAATTTGGAAGTTTTGGAGAACACAATAATGCAATGTTAATAGATTTTTTAAAAAGATTTAATTTTAATTTTGTCTTTAAAAGTTCAACTGACAACTATAAGAAAGGAATTTTTAATAATTCTTTAATGCGCGTTATAGAAAAATATGATGATATAATGAACATTATATTGCCAACTTTAAGAGAGGAAAGAAGAAAAACTTACTCTCCTTTTTTACCTATTTGTCCTAAAACTGAAAAAGTTCTTGAAATACCTTTAATAGAGATGGATAAAAAAACAGGCAAAGTAATTTTTGACAATAATGGAGAAAAAATAAGCACTACTGTTTTAAATGGAAATTGCAAATTACAATGGAAGGTTGATTGGGCAATGCGTTGGTTCACATTTGATGTTGACTTTGAAATGTACGGAAAAGATTTGACAGAAAGCGCAATTTTGTCGAGTAAAATTTGTAAGTGCTTAGGAAAATCACCTCCAAATGGATTTGCTTATGAGTTATTTTTGGATGAGAAAGGAGAAAAAATTTCTAAATCAAAAGGGAATGGAATAACAATTGATGAATGGTTGAGATATGCATCACCCGAAAGTCTATCTTTATACATGTATCCAAATCCAAAACGAGCGAAAAAACTTTATCCTGAAGTGGTTCCAAAAACAGTTGATGAATATTTGTCACAAATAGAAAAGTTTCCAAATCAAAATGAGAAAGATAAAATATTAAATCCTGTTTGGCATGTACATAATGGCAACCCACCAAACGAAAAAATAGTAATGCCTTTTTCGATGTTGTTAAATTTAGTTGGCTCAAGTAATGCTGACAATAAAACGATACTTTGGAAATTTATCAATAGATTTCATAAAGAAATTGATCCTAAAAAATATCCAATTTTAGATAATCTTACCCAGTACGCCATTAATTATTTTAAAGATAAAGTTGAACCTTATAAAAAATTCAAAAAGCCAAACCTAAAAGAAAAAGAGGCATTGAAAAATTTAATAAATAAGTTGCAAAAATTAGACCAGACTCTTACTCCTGAGGAAATTCAAACGCACGTGTATACCGTTGGGAAAGAAAATGGATATGAAAACAGTCTGAGAGATTGGTTTAAACTTATTTATGAAGTTACTTTTGGTGAAGAAAATGGACCTAGACTAGGTTTTTTTATAAGTTTTTTTGGATTAAACGAAACAATTAAATTAATTAATGGTAAGATTAAATAATTTATGTTTTCAATATTGAGACCATATATATTTTCTTTAGATCCAGAAGTGGCTCATGATTTAGCAATTAAGTCACTAAAAATTAACGTCCTACCTAAAAGCCTATTTGAAGTCGATAATGAAAAAATTCTAGAGGTAAATTTATTTAACAAAAATCTTCCTAATCCAATTGGTTTAGCAGCTGGGTTTGATAAAAGTGCAGAAGTTTATAACTCCTTATTCAAATTTGGATTTGGTTTTATTGAAGTCGGAACTATCACGCCAAAAAAACAATTAGGTAATCCTAAACCAAGAATATTTAGATTGGAGAAAGATAAAGCGTTAATCAATCGATTGGGTTTTAATAATCATGGGTCTGAAGTAGTATTTGAAAGAATATCAAATAATCAACCAAATGGAGTTTTGGGAATAAATATTGGACCTAACAAAGAAACTAAAAAAAAAGAGGAAGACTACTACACATGTTTAACAAGATTATCTAATTGTGGTGATTATATTACAGTAAATATTTCTTCACCAAACACTGAAGGACTAAGAAATTTTCATGATCATAAAGAAATGGAAAAACTTTTAATTGGTATAAACAAAATTATAAAAGAACAAAATATTTACCAACCTTTATTCATTAAACTCTCACCAGACATATATGAAAATTCAATTGATAAGATTATTGATCTTATTCAAAGATATAATATTCAAGGAATAATTATTTCTAATACTACAGACAGTAATAGAGAAAACTTATTAGATTTAAAAAAAAATGAAATAGGCGGTTTATCCGGCAAACCATTAAAAGATATTTCTACAAATCTGATTAAAAAATTCTACAAAAAAACTAGAGGAAAACTTAAAATTATTGGAGTGGGGGGCGTAGACTCAGGACAAAGTGCTTTTGAAAAAATAATTTCTGGAGCTAACGCAGTTCAACTTTATACTAGCATGGTGTATAAGGGTCCAGGTGTAGTAAAAGATATTAAAAAAGAGCTAATATCAATTTTAAAAAAAGAAAATTTAAAAAACATAGTAGAAGCAGTTGGAATAAACGCTTGACCAGACTATTTACAAGAATTATATAACCTAAGGAAAAAAATTATGTCTAAAAGATGCGAACTGACAGGAACTTCACCTTTAAAAGGTCATAACGTAAGTCACGCTAAGAATAAAACTAAAAGACGATTCTTACCTAATTTAAAAAAAGTGACTTTTAAAAGTGATATCTTAAAAAAAAACATTAAATTGAATGTGACCAAAGCTGCTTTAAGAACTGTTGATTTCAAAGGTGGACTAGACAAATATCTTTTATCCGCGAAAAACTCCAATTTATCGAAAAAAGTAAAAAAAATTAAAGCATCAATTTCGCTGAAAGCTTAAAAATGTCGTTATTTTATAAACTTGCAGCTTTAATGAGCTTAGTTGTTGTAATTTCAAATTATCTAGTTCAGTTTCCTATTCAATACTTAGGGTTAGCCGATCTATTAACTTATGGAGCTTTCAGTTATCCAATTACATTTTTAATTACTGATTTGGCAAACCGTGCGTATGGTAAATATGTTGCAAGAAAAATTGTTTATTTTGGTTTTTTTCTTGGAATTATATTAACTTTAATTTTTTCTACAAATTTCTCAGACCTTATCTCTATTCGTATTGCTATCGCATCTGGCACAGCTTTTTTTATTGCGCAAAATCTTGACGTGAGTATTTTTGATAAACTAAGAAAAAAAAAGTGGTATGTTGCACCAATTACCTCTTCTACAATTGGATCAATTATTGATACTTTTTTATTTTTTTCAATTGCATTTTACGCAACAGGAGTCCCTTGGGCCTCTTTAGCTATTGGAGACTTGATTGTAAAATTATTGATAGCTTTGATAATGCTTATACCTTTTCGGCTTTTATTATCAAATATTAAAGACATTACAGAAAAAAAAAGTTTTCACAGTAAAAATCTAATGTAATGTATTTTTATTTTTCTTTACAAAAAGGTCAGTCAGTTGATTTATCATGACATCACCCAAATCTTGAACATCAGTAATTTTAATGGCTTGTTTATAATAACGAGTAACATCATGACCAATTCCAATTGCTAAAAGTTCAACATTTGTTTTTGACTCAATCCATTTAACAGTATTTTTTAAATTTGTTTCCAAATAATCACTTGAATTGGTTGATAAAGTAGAATCATCTACTGGAGCTCCATCTGAGATTACCATTAAAATTTTTCTTTCTTCTTTTCTCTTGCACATTTTTCCATAGGCCCATTTTAAAGCTTCACCATCAATATTTTCCTTAAGCAGTCCTTCTTTTAACATTAAACCCATATTTTTTTTTGACTGCCTCCAAGGTAAGTCAGCAGATTTATAAATTATGTGTCTTAAATCATTTAATCTACCAGGTAAAATTGGTTTATCGTTTTTCATCCACTTTTCTCTTGATGATCCACCCTTCCAGTGTTTGGTAGTAAATCCCAATATTTCAACTTTAACAGCACATCGTTCTAATGTCCTAGCAAGAATATCAGCACAGATTGCTGCAACAGAAATAGGTTTTCCTCTCATAGAACCTGAATTATCTATTAATATTGTTACAAGAGTATCTTTAAATTCTATATCTTTTTCTTTTTTAAAAGATAAAGAATTAAATGGATCGATTATTACTCTTGTAAGTTTTGAAGTATCTAATAGCCCTTCTTCTAAATCAAAGCTCCAAGATCTATTCTGCTTTGCAAGAAGCTTTCTTTGCAGCTTATTCGCAAGTTTTGAAATAAAGTTTTTGAGTTGCAGTAATTGTTGATCTAAATTTTTTCTAAGTCTATTCAATTCTTCTTCGTTTTCTAATTCTTCTGCTTTGATTATTTCATCAAACTCTTCAGTGTAAGCTTTATATTTATTATTAATTAGATTATTAGTTTTATTCTTTCTGAATTCAGAATGTTTTTTATCCTCTATTTCAACCTCATTTCCATCTTGGTCAGATTCTTTTGACTCACTCTCTAAATCAGGTACCCCAGCTTCTATTGACATTTCTTGTTGCTCTTGCTCTTTTGACTTTTGATCTTGATTTTGTGGATTTTTAGGTTTTTCGTTATGACTTTCCTCATGTTTATCCTTCTCTTCTTCATTGAGGTTTTCATCAAGATCCATATTAGAAATTAAGTCTGATATTATTGAATTAAATTTTTTTTGATCATGAGCCAAATTGCTTAATTGTTTAATCTTTCCTTTAAAATTATCTTCCATATCTTTTCTAAAAGTCTTAAGTTTTTTTTCCAATTCACTATTAATTTTTGTATTAAAAAACTTCGTTCTTAAATAATTTTCAAAAGACTCCACTATTTTTTCTTCGCTACTTTTTAGATCAAGTGAATTAACTCTCTCTTGATAGTATGTTTCAATATTTACTTTAACACCTCGAAATCTATCTGATCCGAGTTTTTCAACTCTTATTTTTTCAGCAATTTCATACAATCTTTTTGAAATATTACCCTCAGGCTCAAAAGATTTAAATACAGCTTTGTCACTAAATCTTATTTTCAAAGAAGAAGAGTCTGCTAAAGCTCTTATTTGACTGTAATTCAATTTGTTTTCAATTTGCTCAATTTCTGGTAATTTTATTGATACTTTATCGGTAGTAGAACTTTGGCTTCCAAAAGATACTTCAATGTTATCTGAATTTGACAAAGACTTTACTGTGGACCCAATCGCAGTTTTGAAGTTTTCTATAATATCAATTTTTTTATCCACTTTTTAATTTAAATAGTAACATTAATTGCTGACTCTGGTAAGTCTTCACCAAAACATCTTTGATAATATTCAGAAATAATTTTTTTCTCAAGCTCGTCACATTTATTTAAAAATGTTACTTTAAAAGCATAACCTTTGTCATTGAATATATTTGTGTTTTCTGCCCAATGCATCACTGTTCTTGGGCTCATAACTGTTGAAATATCACCATTAACAAAGCCTTTCCTACTTAAGTCAGCAACTTTAATCATGTTGGACAACATTTCTTTGCCTTCCTTATTATTGTATTTTTTATTTTTAGCTAAAATTATTTCTAATTCCTTTTCAAATGGTAAGTAATTTAACGTGGATACAATATTCCATCTGTCCATTTGTCCTTGATTTATTTGTTGCGTTCCATGATAAAGTCCTGAGGTATCACCTAAACCAACAGTATTTGTTGTTGCAAAAATTCTAAAAAAATCATGCTGTTCCAAGACTTTATTTTTATCTAATAAAGTAAAATTACCCTCACTTTCAAGAACTCTTTGAATTACAAACATTACGTCGGGTCTACCAGCATCGTATTCATCAAAAACTAAAGCAACAGGGTTTTGAATTGACCAGGGCAATACTCCTTCCTTAAATTCTGTAATTTGTTTGTTGTCTTTTAGCACAATTGCATCTTTTCCTATTAAATCAATTCTACTAATGTGACTATCTAGATTAACTCTAACACAAGGCCAGTTAAGCCTAGCTGCAACCTGTTCAATATGTGTTGATTTACCTGTGCCATGGTATCCTTGAATTAGGACTCTTTTATTAAAAGAGAATCCAGCAAGAATAGCCATTGTTGTTTCTTTATCAAATTTGTAATCGGGATCTATTTTTGGCACATATTCATTTTTTTTTGAGAAAGCGTCTACTTGCATTTCACTGTCAAAGTTAAATGTTTGCTTTACCGAAATTTGCATGTCCGGTTTTGAAAGAAACTGATTTGAACTCATTTTTTTCCTAACGTTTTTTTTAGTTGACTATAAGCTAGAGTGATTATTTTTAATTTATCCTCAAACTTTTTATTACCTAGGTTTTTATCAGGATGATATTTTTTGACAAGAGTTTTAAACTTTGAGTGTATTTCTTCCCATTTTGCCGCATGGTCTAGCTCCATTACTTCAAGAGCATCTTTGTCTGTTTTTGATAATTTAGCCTTTTTAAATTCTTTAAAGTTTGCTGAAGTAAATATATTAAGTTTGTCCTCTAACGCATTGTTCCACAATATATTAAAAAAATTTTCAGATGAACCAAAATTTTTCGTAGATTTGTGCCACGTTAAATCGGATTTGATAAAATATTCTATTTCCTGATTATTCATATTTTCAAAATAATTCCAATTCTTGTTGAATATTTTTATATGTTTTAGACAAAGTAATCTAAATTTTTTACTATTATCTCTTTCAACAGGAGCCTTGTACAGCCCAAGATCTTTACAATGTTCCCAATCACAAATTATTTTCATCTTTATAATATTCCTATATATTAATTATAAAAAAATGGAAAATTATATTAAAGAAATAGAAAAAAAATTGAAAGAAAAAATTGAATTAGAACAAATTGAAATTATAAATAATTCACATAAACATAAGGGACACAAGTTTTTTTCAGAGGATAAATTTCATTTACATTTAAAAATTAAATCAAGTTATCTTAGATCTATTACAAGAATAAGTGCTCAAAAAATGATAATGAATATTTTGAAGGAAGATTTAAAAACTAAAATTCATGCATTAGAAATTAGTATTGATTAAAAGCTTTTATATTATTAGTTAACTCCTTTAGAGAAATTTTATGTTTATTGGGAGTTGTTGTTTTTCCTATTTTTTTTAATAATATAAAATTAATTTTTTCATCATTATTTTTTTTATCATTCTTTAAATACGGAATTAATTTTCTAATTTCTATTAATTTATTGTATTTTTTATATGTATAAAAAAGAGAGTTTTCTTTATAAATTTTTTCAATTTGATCAAAAGTATTTTTATTACAAACTTTTCTTATGATAGACATTTTGGTAGCTAAGATTATTCCTGCTAATACAGCTTCGCCATGAGTTATTTTTTTTGAAAAATTATTTTTTACTTCTATTGCATGTGCAAATGTGTGACCAAAATTTAAAACCATTCTTAAATTTTTTTCATTAACATCTTTATTTACAAAAAACAATTTAATCATACAACTTTTTTTTATGGAATAAATTAATTGGTTAGGTTTTCGGTTTAAAATATTTTTCGCATTTTTTTTCAACCAATTAAAAAATTTTGGATCTTTAATTATTGCGTGTTTCAAAATTTCAGCAAAGCCGCATATAATTTCTTTTTTAGGAAGACTTTCAAGAAAATTATAATCGCTTATTACTAATTTTGGCTGATAAAAAGAACCAATTAAGTTTTTGCCATAAGATGAATTTACTGCAGTTTTTCCTCCTATTGCAGCATCCACTTGAGATAATAAGGTCGTGGGTATATTGATAAAATTAATACCTCTTTTGAAAATACTTGCTACAAATCCAACCATGTCACCCGTTATGCCACCTCCAATTCCAATAATAAGATCTGATCTATTAAAATTTTTAGATAATAAATTTTCAGTAAAATAGTTAACGGACTTTATTGATTTATTTTTTTCATTTGCTCTAAAAAGATAAACATAAGTATCGTACTTTTTAAGAATCTTTTTTATCTTATTTCTTAAATTAGCTGGAACTTTTGTATCAATTATAAGAGCAATTTTTCTCGTTTTTGGACAAAGAGATTTTATCTTATTTGGCAAAAGATTTAATATATTGCTACCAATCAAAATAGAATAATTTCTATTAAAATTTTTAAACTTTATTTCATGTGTTTTCATACAAATCTAAAATTTTATTTACAATTTCCTCTTTTTCTAACAAATTACAGTCTATCTTAAAATTTGACTCATTATAGAATTTCTTTCTTTCAGAGTAAATTTTATTAATAGTTTCATTTAAATTTCTTGAACTTAGTAGCGGTCTTTTAGAAAGATTTTTTAATCTTTTTAATAAATGGTCTTTTCTTAAATCTAACCAAAAACTTATACAGGAATTTTTTACTTCTTTTCTAATAGAAGTATTAATAAATGCTCCTCCTCCTAATGCAATGACTGAGTGGGTTTTTTTTATTTCACTAAGAGTAACTTTTTTTTCTATTTTTCTGAAATAACTTTCTCCTTTATTTTCAAAAATTGCGTTTATAGTTGACCCTTCTTTTTTTTCAATCAGCTTATCGATGTCGATAAATTTAATTTTTAGTTTTTTTGACAATCTTTTGCCAATAGTTGATTTACCAACACCCATCATACCAGTTAATATAAGGTTTTTTTTCAATTATCTTACCAATTTTAAATTTGATTTATCACAAATATGTCTTATTTTTTGAGTTTAAATATATTT
>MDTG01253300.1_pt1 | contig 16334 bp, 12 predicted proteins | sample 811421 | NCBI WGS metagenome assembly MDTG01 (sample SAMN05326645, study PRJNA326480) | marine metagenome | isolation source: seawater | place: Pacific Ocean: South East | collected 2011 | reverse complement strand
TTCTTATGGCTAAGATAACTACATTACCTTCAGGTTGCTCAACAGACGATATAATTGAAGTTTTAGACAAAGATGGCGCAGTTATTGTTGAGGATTTTGTCAGCGAGTTATGGCTCAGCGCGTTCAATACATCTATTCAAACATCGATAGATAAATATAAGCCTTTTGATTATGGTGAACCAGAGGCGGAAGAGTTTTTAGGTTATGAGACTGTTAGATTAAATGGTTTAATTAGTAAAGCACCAAATTATATTGATTTGATATCAGATGAACGATTGCTTTGCCTAATGGATCATTTTCTTGCTCCTAATTGTGGTCAATATCGCTTAAATTCGAGTGAAATAATTGAAATACATGGTGGGGAGACGGCTCAAGTTCTACATTGGGATGACGTTATTTGGCCAGCACATTTCTGGGCTCCAGAGAAATTATTGCAATTTAATATAATGGTGGCAGCGACTGATTTTACCGAATCAAACGGAGCAACACAGGTAGTTCCTGGAAGCCATAAGTGGAATCATAATGAGCGTGAGGCAAAACCAAATGAAATTACACAAGCTGTAATGAAAGCAGGAAGCGCTGTATTCATTCCAGGTAAAACATTACATGGTGGTGGTAATAACATTGATGGCAGCAAGCGTAGAGCAATTGTTGCTTCTTATGTACTTGGCTGGCTTCGCACACAAGAAAATCATTTTTTACATACCTCTGTTGATGAGGCTCGTGAATGGCCAGAACGTGTTCGACAACTTCTTGGATATGATTTATACGCTCATTATGATGATAACATAGAGGCAGGCCCCTTAGGCTATTATGAGTATGGAAGCCCAAGTATTTTATTCGAAAATATAACTAAATAAATGAAAAAATTAGTGGCTATCTAGTCTCATAATAGGCTCTCAAAACAACGAAGCATAGAGAATACTTAATTTTTTCTATATTTAATTGTATATATAATTAGGCAGCCAAGTTACAAGAACGGGGAATATTGAAAGAATAATTAGCATTAATATCTGTATCACAACAAATGGCACGACCCCACGATATATTTGCTGTGTCTTGATAGACTCAGGTGCAACTCCTCTGAGGTAAAAAAGGGCGAAACCAAATGGAGGAGTTAAAAAAGATGCTTGTAAGTTTATGGCGATCATTATGCCTAACCAAATGGGATCGATATCCATCATTAAAAGAATAGGCGCAATAATTGGCACAACAACAAAAGTGATTTCAATAAAATCTAAGACAAAACCAAGTAGAAAGATTGCTATCATTACAACTAAAATAGCAAAAAATTTATCTCCAGGAAGATTCAATAAGAATTCTTGGATAATTTCGTCACCACCAAAACCTCTGAAAACAAGCGAAAAAACTGAAGCGCCAATTAGTATGAAAAATATCATACTTGATATTTTGACTGTGGAGCGCATAACTTCATTCAATTTCAAATAAGTTAAGGTCCCTTTCATAGAAGAAATTATTAATGCTCCAGTGGCACCAATTCCAGCAGCTTCTGTTGGTGTAGCAAAGCCAAATAATATAGAGCCAAGGACTGAGAAAATAAGAAAAAGAGGGGCAAACAAGGAAGTAAGTATCTTCTTAATATTTTGAGATGCTGGTTTTTTTTGTGACTCTGGTGGCACCATATGAGGCTTAAATATCCCTGCTAATATTATGTAGAGAATATAAAGCAACACCAAACAAAGTCCTGGTATAAGGGCTCCAGCAAACAAGTCTCCCACAGAAACTGTACGGGGGGCAAAATTTCCCTGAGTTAATTGAGCATATTGATAAGAAGATGATATAACATCACCAAGCATTACTAGCACGATAGATGGCGGTATAATTTGACCAAGAGTTCCAGCTGCACATATTGTACCGGTGGATATCTCAGCTGAGTAACCTTTATTGAGCATTGTTGGTAATGCAAGTAACCCCATGGTTACAACAGTAGCGCCAACAATTCCAGTGCTCGCCGCAAGCAACATGCCAATTATAGTTACAGCTATTCCCAAGCTTCCTTTAAATCGCCAAAATAGATTTGATAGGCTTTCAAGCAGATCTTCAGCAATTTGAGATTTTTCTAATGTAATGCCCATGAATATGAATAATGGCACGGCCAGTAAAGTAGTATTGGTCATGATTCCATAGAGTCTATTGGGAAGCCCAGTTAAAAAGGCCTGCTCAAAAGAACCAGTCACTATTCCAATAAAAGCAAAGATTAATGACGTGCCTGCTAGTGTAAACGCAACTGGATAGCCCAGAAGTAAAATCAAGATTATGCTAATAAATAATAATATGGCCAGCCATTCCATTAATTGCACTCTTTTATTTTTATAAATTCTTTACATAATATTGATAGAGTTTGAAAAATAATGAGGAGTGGCATAATTAAAAGCATACTTTTTAAAAGAGGGATCGCTGGATATGGTAGTCCGCCAGCATCTCTAGAAATCTCTTTTACTGACCAGGACATAAATACAAAATCACCTGCAACTATAAAGAAGAAAATACAAACAGGAAGGGCAAGAAAAACAGCCCCAAAGATATTGACCCAGGATTTTTTTTTGGATGAGAATGATCTATAAAAAATATCTACACGAACATGCTCATCTGATTTGAGTGTATAAGCCGCTGCCAATAAAAAGACGGCGCTATGCATCCACACTAAAGATTCTTGCATCCAGATTGAACCAATATTGAATACATATCTTAAAATAACTATCAGAAAGGTTATCACAGTCATAATAAGGGTTAGCCAGGAAACTGTTTGGCCAATAGTTTTGATGGCCAGGTCAATTTTGTTTGAGATTAAATTGATAAAATTCATGAAATGATAGCTTGATTACTTAATGGCGCCAGAATGTTGGCGTAAATAAGACAAGCAAGGTAAAGATTTCAAGTCTTCCTAACAACATTCCAACAATGGCAATCCACTTGGCTATAGCTGGCATGCCCATAAACCCATTAGCAGCTTCCCCCAGGCCTGGACCTAAATTATTGAGAGTGGCGGCAACAGCAGAAAAGGCTGTAACTTGATCTAAGCCTGCCATCATCATGGCAATCATCATTAGCGCGAAAATAATGAGATATATAGAAAAAAACCCCCAGACAGCATCCACGACACGATATGAAACAGCGTTATTCCCTAATTTGACAGGAATTTCAGCATTAGGATGAACTAAGCGTTTAATCTCTCGAACGCCCTGCTTATATATAAGTAAAAATCTAATAACCTTTATCCCACCTGCAGTTGATCCTGCCGATCCACCAATAAAACTTGCCAGAATAAGTACAACTGGGATTGCTCCAGGCCAGCTAGAAAATTCCGCGGTTGTGAAGCCCGTAGTGGTGGTAATTGAGACAGCTTGAAACAAGCCAGTAATAAATATCTTATTATCTAAAAAGTTATTAAGGAATAGCGTTAATATAACGAAGGTTGAAATAGCTAATAATATTTTTAAATATGCTCTAAATTCTTGATCACTTAGATAATGCGCAAGACTTTTATTTCGCCAAGAAAAAAAGTGTAAAGAAAAATTAGCTCCAGCAATGATCATAAAAAAGACAGCAATAAGTTCAATTTTTGAGTTATTGAAATACCCAATGCTGAGATCATGAGTTGAGAAACCACCAATAGAAACTGTTGAGAAGGCATGTGATATAGCATCAAAAGCATTCATTCCAGCAAAATAATAACTAGCTGAGCACAAAATAGTAAGCGCTAAATATACATACCATAGTGCTTTCGCTGTCTCAGTGATTCTGGGAGTTAATTTATTATCTTTTATTGGCCCGGGTGCTTCAGCTCGATATAACTGCATCCCACCCACACCTAACATAGGCAAGACAGCAACAGCTAAAACAATAATTCCCATCCCACCTAGCCATTGCAGTTGTTGTCGGTAAAACAGTACAGATTTTGGCAATAAATCAAGACCACTAATAATGGTTGCTCCAGTTGTGGTTAAGCCTGAGATAGATTCAAAAATAGCATCAGTTAAAGACAGAATTGGGAGGTTTGAGAGATATAAGGGAGAAGCGCCAAAGATTCCTAGTACTACCCAAAATAGAGCAACGACAATAAATCCATCTCTTAATCTAAGTTCATTTCCTGCCTGTCGAGCTGGCAACCAAATTAATAATCCAGAAAAAACTGTTATTAGGAAACTGATGAAAAAAGAATCCCAATTATTTTCATTATAAATAAAACTAAATATGATGGGAGTTAGCATGGTAAAGCTAAACATCATTAACAATAGTCCAACTATGCGTTGTATCACTGACCAGTTCATGGTTTCATTATCTTTTTATTTTAAGTTAGATCTTTTTGAAATAATTTTTCTAAATGAATGATATTTCTTCTGTCAGTCAAGAAGATAATAACATGGTCATCCTGTTCAATAACAGTATCATGATGAGCCATAATGACCTCTTGCTCTCTTACTATGGTTACAATATTGCAACCACGAGGCAGGCTGATATCTTCTATTTTTTTACCAACTACAGGAGAAGTTTCATTAGTACCATGAGCAATTGCCTCAATAGCTTCAGCTGCACCTCTTCTTAAAGAATGGACTTTTACAACATCACCACCACGCACATAAGCTAAGAGTGATCCAATCGTGATTTGTTTTGGCGATACAGCAATATCGATAGTTCCAGCTTCAACTAAGTCAGCATAGGTTGGCCGACTGATCAGTGCTATAACTTTGCTAGCGCCCATTCTTTTTGCAAGCATGGATGATAGTATGTTGGCTTCTTCTGCATTGGTTAATGAGCAAAAAATATCTACATCATCAATGTTTTCCTCTAGTAATAATTCTTCATCAGCTGCATCACCCACCAGAACAATTGCTTTATCAAGCTGTTCTGAGATAATTTTTGCTCTTTCTGGATTATGTTCGATAATTTTTACATGGTTTGTATTCTCAAGCGCTAAGGCTAATCGAAGCCCAATATGGCCCCCACCTGCAATGAGAACCCGTCTAACCGGGCTATCAATTTTTCGCATTTCACTCATAAAAGCACGAATATCTTGTTTAGCTGCAATAAAAAAAACTTCATCACCAGGGTGAATTACAGTATCTCCCTCAGGCTGCAAAGATTGCCCATCTCGATAGATAGCTGCGATTCTTCCTTCTGTATTTGGAATATGCTCTTTTAGTGCTGAAATTTTTTGACCTACTAGGGAGCCATCTTTATTTACTTTTGCAGCGACTAATCTTACTTCACCATTTGCAAACTCAAGTACTTGTAATGCCCCTGGATAGTGAATTAATTGTTCAATATGTTCACAAACTAGCTGTTCTGGACTTAGGCAAACATCGACTGGAATTGCTCCCTCACTGAACAGTCCTTCGGTGTGTAAATAGGCACGTGATCTAATGCGCGCAATTTTTGTTTCGATGTTAAATATGGTTGAGGCGATCTGACAAGCCAACATATTTGTCTCATCTGAATCGGTCAAAGCTATAACGATGTCAGTCTCATCTGCGCCTGCTCTCTTTAAGACATCTGGATGAGAGGCGTGCCCAGAGACTGTTCTAATATCAAGACGATCTTGAAGTTCTCTTAAAACTTCGGTTTTAGAGTCAACAACAGTGACATCATTAGTCTCTTCGCGTGAGAGTTGCTCTGCGGCTGAAGATCCTACCTGTCCTGCACCAAGAATGAGTATTTTCATATTATTTTCCAGTCATTTTATTGAAAAATAAATTACACATAATCTATCAAATTTACTTAAGCTCAAGGTTAGCATAACTTAGAACTAACCACTTTGTTCCAACATTTTCAAAATTTACTTGCACGCGAGCATGGACTCCTTGACCCTCATAAGCAAGAATTATTCCAGGACCAAATTTTCTATGGTGTGCCCTTTGCCCTAATTGAACTGGTAATTCAGCATCTGTAGTAAGTGGTTTTTCTATTGAATGGATATGTGACCGATAATGACTGGTTCTTTTTTGCCTAATTTCTTCTTTAAGTTCAGATGGAATTTCAGCTAAAAATCGAGAGGGTGGCGCATGGTTGTCCTGTCCATGTAATTTACGTTGTTCTGCCAAGGTTAAATATAGCGTCTGTTCCGCACGAGTAATTCCCACATAACATAATCTCCGTTCTTCCTCGAGAGTTTTGGAATCTAGGATGTTCCTTTGGTGAGGGAATAAACCATCTTCCATGCCACACATAAATACTAGAGGAAACTCGAGGCCTTTAGCTGAATGCATTGTCATAAGCTGAACACAATCTTCCCAAGCACCAGCTTGCTCTTCACCAGACTCTAATGCTGCATGTGCAAGAAATGCATCTAATACTGACATTTCATCTTCAAGATCAGGTTCATAACTTTTTGCCGCAGTAACCAATTCTTCTAAATTCTCTATCCTTGTTAATCCTCGTTCACCTTTTTCTTTTTGATATAACTCTATCAACCCACTTAGATTAATAAGGTGATCAATTTTATGATGTATTTCTAGGTTTTCAGTTTCTCTATTCATTTTATTTATTAATGAAATAAAATAATTAATTTTATTATATTTCGTTCCTGTTGGATCATTTTTGGTAAGAAGGCAGGCTGCTTCCCAAAGAGAAAAATTATTATCTTTTGCGCAACTTCTAATATTATCTAATGCTTTTGCACCAATACCACGTGTTGGCTTATTCACTATCCTTTCAAAGGATGTATCATCATTTTGATGTACTACTAATCTTAAATAAGCAAGAGCATCTTTAATTTCTGAACGTTCGAAAAATCTTAGTCCACCATATATCCTGTATGGCATAGAGGCACTAATTAAAGCCTCTTCTAGAGCTCTTGATTGTGCATTGGAGCGGTAAATAATGGCTGTATCAGTACGTCTATTGCCTTGTTTTTCCCAATCTGAAATGCGATTTACTATGAAATTTGCCTCATCTCTCTCGTTAAATGCTGCATAAATTTTTATCAACTCTCCCTGATCACCCTCAGTCCAAAGCTCTTTTGGAATTCTATTTTCATTTTTCGTAATAATAGCATTCGCTGCTTTCAGGATATTAGCTGTAGAGCGATAATTTTGCTCTAAAGTGATAATTTTGGTGGCTGGAAAATCCTTCTGAAATTGAGCGATATGTTCAACTTTTGCACCACGCCATCTATAAATTGACTGATCTTCATCACCTACTGCAAAAAGCGTACCTTTGTTTCCTGTTAATAATCTTAATAATGCGTATTGAATTGAGTTTGTATCTTGAAATTCATCAACCAAAAGATGTTTGAAAGTACTATGATATTTTTCCAAAAGCACCGGATTATCTCTGAATAATTCATATGTTCTGAGCAATAATTCAGCAAAATCGACCAAGCTTCCTTGGTTACATATATCCTGATATTGTTCGTATAATTTAATCGTATGAATTAAATCTACATCGTTTTTATTATCAATTTGATTTGCACGCAATCCTTCATCTTTTTGTTTGTTTATAAAGTATTGGATTTCTTTTGGATTATGACGGTCATCATCTAAACCAAGGTTTTTTACTAATCTTTTTATAATTCTCAGCTGGTCATCTGAATCAATTATCTGAAAGCTTTGTTCCAATCCAGTTTCTTTTGCGTGTCTTCTTAGGAGACGATGGGCAACTCCATGAAAGGTTCCAATCCAGAGATTGTTAACTGGAATACTTAATAATTCTTCAATACGATGTCGCATTTCTTTTGCTGCTTTATTAGTAAACGTAACTGCCAAAAGATTATGTGGAGATATGTTTTCGACATCAATCAGCCATGCTATTCGGTGAGTTAATACTCTTGTTTTACCACTTCCCGCCCCTGCAATTACTAGCATGGGCTCTGCAGGTGCTGTTACAGCTCTACGCTGGGGCTCATTCAATGAGTCAAGTATTGGTGTTACATCCATTTATATTAGCAGGTCATTTAGTCTTAATGGGATGTAGTGATCTATAAGCAATGCAGTGAATAGAATAGTAAGATAGTGAATTGAAAAACGAAAAACTCGCATAGGCAATTCAACACCATCATCTTTTTTTAATTTAATGGCATACCATAAAAACGCAATACCGCTCGCGATGGCGGTGAACAAATAAATGATTCCACTCATTCCAGTTTGATAGGGCAATATGGTTATGCCAACTAATAATATCGTATAGTTTAGGATAAAAAGACGAGTAAACGCATTTCCATGTGTTACTGGAAGCATCGGGATGTTGGCTTTTTCGTAGTCCTCTTTTTTTGCAATAGCCAGCGCCCAAAAATGTGGCGGAGTCCAAAGAAAAATTATCAAAAATAGTATTAAAGCATCACTATGTATTTCACCAGTTACTGCGGTCCATCCAAGCACAGGCGGTGCTGCGCCAGCTGCACCACCAATTACAATGTTCTGAGGAGTGGCTCTCTTTAAATAAACAGTATAGATAATTGCGTAACCAATCAGAGAGAGAAACGTTAGAATAGCAGTTAATGTATTTATCAAATAAAAGAGCAAAAACATTGATACAAAACATAAGAAGAGTGAAAACAGTAATGCTTTTTTTTGTGAGATCTTGCCTTGAGGTAATGGCCGATTTTTAGTTCTGGACATTTTTTCGTCGATTTGAGCATCAAGCACATGATTGATTACTGCTGCTGAGGATGCGCTTAAACCAATACCAAGGGCACCAATAAATATTATATCAAGAGAGGGCAATGATTCAGTGGCAAGAAGCATGCCAACAATGCCACAGAATACAATTAAAATAACAACTTTGGGCTTTGTTAACTCATAATAATCTTGCCAAGTTGCTTGAGAATAGCTATGCAATTTTTATACCTTAAAGTTTTTATAATAAACGAAATATACAATAAATTATAACATCAAATTATGTATGACTTTGGCTTAGTAAATTAATTAATTTTTTTTAAGTAGTGTTTTTTTAATTTTACTATTAAGAAGATTATTACAACAAAACACATCAAGAACCATTGAACTGAATAGCCATAATTAGTTGCAGAAGAGGATACTCTTGGTTCCCATTTTCTAATGAATCCATTTTTCTCTTCTGGATCAAGCAATAATACATAAGGCAGTATTTCTCGTTGAAATTGGTCTTGTATTTCACTGATGTTGGGGTATATTCCGATTTTTGGCCATTTTGTCATTTCATCAAATGCTTCACCATCACGAATTCCCACTTTCGGTAAAGAGCCTGATCGTCCTTTTATATTGATTATAGAGCTCTCAATTTTAATATTTGGATAATCTTTTTCTTTTTTGATCCAACCCCTATTCACAAGGAGCAATGGAAGATTTTTATCTATCTCAAATGGAGTTATTATCATATGCCCTAGTTGACCGTCTCTAATTATATTATCAATTATAATTTGTCTTTCATTATCATAGATACCAGAGGCCTGTATTTTCTGGTAAGCAGTCATATCTGTTCGATCCCGAATAATAATATAATCCTCATCAGCGATATAAGCTTCTTGCATAGCATCTTTTTCTTTTGCTCGATCAAGTTGCCAGAAGCCCAATGATGCAAACGAATAGATCATTATAAAGAAAAATATATATGGGGTAATTTCGTATAAAATTGGTTTTAATTTGTTCATGTGCGAACTTTCTTTTTTAGATTAATAATTTGTGAGATATCGACCTTGTATTCATTTGGGTTTGAGTTTAAATTTTTGCCCCACGCGTGACCATATATTAGTTCTAGATCAATTGCTATTTGACCATCTATTGCTGTTTTATTTAGTTCATTTTTAAGGTCAATAAAGGCTGCTTTACCAGTTAAATAGGGGCGCCTCTCAACTAGACAATTTCTTGCTCCAATTGAGCTAATATCCAATAACATTGATTCCGGTGTACTGTAATTTAAGGTTAATTTTTCAACATCTAGAACTGGGTCGCTGAGACCAGATTGAAGCATATTATCTCCGAGAATATGCATATCAATAAATTTATTCACATGACTGAAGCCATCAATCTTAGACCAAAGCGTATTAATAATTTGTAAGCTGTCTGGGCCAAGTGTAGAGAAAATAAATAGGCCATCTTTTTTTAATATTCTACTAATCTCGGAAAAAAAATGATTTGGGTTATCAATCCAAGGCATCAATTGATTGGCAAATATTAAATCCATAGAATTATTGATAAATGGCAAAGCATTGGCTGATGCTTGAATTTCTCTAATACGACTAAGGATAGAGCGTTTTTTTCTTGATTCTATTAGCCTTGAATGTGATATATCTAGACTCAATATTTCACATTTTTTAAAACGTTTTGATAAATATCTTGAGCTTGAGCCCAGCGCTGAACCCAAATCAAGACCAATTTTAGGATTTAAACTCATAGGCTTCATTTTTTCTATTAAGTCATTTCTGCAATGCTTATGGATAAAATCATATTCAGAGAAGGATGACGCTGTAGCGTCAGCTCTTCGCATGACATCTCTTGTATTAATTTTTACAGTCATTATTTTTTATGTGTTGTAATTCAGAATGATGCCGATAAAAATTATCATACCAATGTAATGATTGTGCTTAAATGCGTGAAAACAAGATTCCCTATCCTTGTCCTTTGATATCCATTGGTGATAGAGCATCAAGAATATTGAAGCTACTATTGATAAGTATACCCATAGACCCAAATTGGCAATTTTAGCCATCAAAAATAATTGTAATATCATCAGTAATTGAAAAATTCCAATGAAGAGCAAATCCTTTTCACCAAATAATATTGCGGTAGATTTAACATTGAGATTAATATCATCATCACGATCAACCATGGCATAAAAGGTATCGTAAATTAATGCCCAAAATATCGCGATAGAAAAAATCAACCATCCAAGTAATGGGACAGTTCCAGTTTGAGCTGCAAATGCCATAGGGACGCCCCAACCAAAAGCAAAACCAAGAATGAGTTGAGGAGCAGATAATATTCTCTTTACAAATGGATATATTGCAGTTATGCAGGCCCCAATAATAGCTAGCACTTGAGTTTGCCTGTTTAGAAAAAGAATTAGTAGAAATGCTAAAAAAATTAATACAAAAAAGAGAACAAGGGCCTCTTTTTCAGTAACTTTCCCAGAGGCAATGGGCCTTTCTTTAGTTCTTTTTACATATGGATCAATTTTTCTATCAGCAAAATCATTCAGAACACAACCGGCAGACCGCATAATTACAACACCCAACATAAATACTGTAAAAATTTTCATTGATACATTACCATTATTAGCAAGCCAGAGTGACCAGAGCATTGGCCACATCAAAAGCAATATTCCAATAGGCTTATCTAGCCTCATTAGGAAAAAAATATGAGTTATTTTTTTTGTTATTTTTGGGCTCATAATTGTAAGATTATACCTTACCGTAATCATGTTCACTGTTTGACCATCTCATTATCATTTGCTTTGTTTTTTTGGGAAAATTATTCATCATGATTTCCGCTACTTTTTGTACATTTGGAAGTAGGTGCGCATCTCTTACTAGATCTGCAATTCGATATTGTGGCAACCCTGTTTGTTTTGTGCCAAGCAATTCTCCAGGACCACGTAATTCCATATCTTTTTGTGCTATTTGAAATCCATCGTTAGTCTCACGTATAACAGATAACCTATCATGTGCTATTGGTCCTAGGGGTTTTTTATAGAGTAATATGCAATAACTTTGTTTGTTACCTCGACCAACTCGACCCCTTAACTGATGCAGTTGTGAGAGCCCCATTCTCTCTGCATTCTCTATAATCATCAAACTAGCATTTGGGACATCAACACCTACCTCAATTACTGTAGTTGCTACCAGAAGGTTAATATAGGAATCCTTAAATAGTCGCATCGTATTTTCTTTTTCAGAATTTTTTTGTCGCCCATGTACCAAGCCAACTGAAAGTGGCTTAAGTATTTTTTTTAAATAGGCGTACCTATCTGTTGCAGCATCCGCTTTTATAGTCTCAGATTCTTCAATTAATGGACAAACCCAATATGCTTGCTCACCATTGCTACATGCGTTCTTTACTCTTTCGATTACAGACTTTCTTTTATCATTGGGCACAACTATTGTTTCGATGGATTTTCTTCCAGCAGGAAGTTGATCGATTATTGATGAGTCTAGGTCTGCATAGGCGGCCATTGCCAATGTCCTGGGTATTGGTGTTGCTGTCATAATTAGTTGATGAGGATGTTTTTTTAGTGCCTCACCTTTTTTTCGAAGAGCAACTCGCTGATTAACTCCAAAGCGGTGTTGCTCATCAATAACTATTAAAGATAGACTTTTGAATATTACTCCATCCTGAAACAGGGCATGTGTCCCGATAATTAAATCTATTTCACCATTTTTAATTTGAGATAATATTTGATTTCTTTGCGTTGATTTTTGTCCACCAGTAAGCTTTATTACATTAATTTTTAATGGCTTAAACCAGTTAATAAACGACTGCATATGCTGTTCAACAAGCAACTCTGTGGGCGCCATAATTGCAGCTTGAGTTTTATTTGAAATTGCTTTCAAACAAGCGATAGCTGCAACAATAGTTTTTCCTGAGCCTACATCACCTTGGAGCATCCGCATCATTGGACGTTTCTTATTTAAATCACTTAGAATTTCTTCATAAGCTTGTTTTTGGGCTGCTGTTAGACTGAACTTTAATGACTGTATAAAATTATGTATGTTATTTTTTCCATCGATCAAAGAGGTTGCTGTGGTATTTTGTGCTAGTAATCTTAATTCTCTTAAACGAATATAGTTTGCCAATAACTCCTCAAAAGATAGTCTTTCTCTAGAGCTAGATAGTTTGTCTTTGGAGTCCAAGCTATCTATTTGTGGGGGTGGCTGGTGTAAGTTTTTTAAGGCATTTTTTAAATTTGGAAGTTTTAAATCAGTTAGGATTTCCTCAGGAATGAATTCTTGAGGTTGTGAAGCTTGCATTATATTTAAAGCTTGTCCTATCAGATTTCTCAATCTACCTGTTTGAATTCCATCAATTGTCGAATAAATAGGAGTCAGAGTTTCATCGCCTTTGAGTTCTTTTTTTGAAGTAATAAAACGATACTCAGGATGAATCATTTCAGTTCTTTTGCTGTCAGACCTAATTACTCCATAGCAAATAACATGAGAATTTTTTTTAAATTGGTGGTATTGAGAATTAGAAAAATAAAAAAACCTTAAGATAAGTTTTTTTGTTTCGTCTTCTATAGTTATCGATAAGCTTCGGCGACCATAAAACAGAATTTTACTATCAATTATTCTTCCAGCAATTAAAGCTCGTTCGTTGTCAGGAGCATCTGCAATTGGATATAGCTTGGTTCGATCTTCATAACGATATGGAAGCAAAAATAATAAATCTTCAATAAGGTAAACACCAAAAGAGTTTAATTTTTTTTTAAGTGCCGGGCCTACTCCTTTTAGGGCCCTTATTTCTGAATTAAGCGTAAGCATTATCTTATTGGGATAAATATTATTTTTTAATTGCTAGAATTGCCTCGACTTCTATATCGACTTCTTTAGGTAATGATGCTACACCAATAGCTGCCCTTGCTGGGTAGGGCTCCTGAAAATATAGAGCCATTACTTCATTTACTTCTGTGAAATTTCCTAGATCTGTTAAAAAAATACTTACTTTAATTGCATCATCTAAAGTGCCACCAGCAGCATTAGCTATATTGCTAAGGTTCTTAAATACTCTGTGAGCCCTGTCTTTAAAGTTACCCTCTACTATATCCATTGTTTCTGGATCTAATGGAATTTGGCCTGATATAAATGTTAAATTTTCAATTGATACAGCCTGACTATATGTTCCAATTGCCTTAGGTGCTTTATCGGTGTGTATTATTTTCTTCATACTCATGACTCCAAGTTTGCATTATGCTTTATCTCTAGATATACGATGGACATTTTTCATATTACGTATATTTCTAATTATCTTTGCTAAGTGAATCCTATTTTTTACACTCAATATAAATACTAATTCTGAGAAATCTTCATGGCTTGAGACTATAACAGACTCAATGTTTGAGTCTGAATCTGCAATAGTACTTGCCACCTCAGCTAGAACACCAGTTTTGTTTTCAGTTTCAACATGAATTTGACTTGAAAACTCACGGTTTATATTTTCTTGCCAACTAACCGATAACCATTTTGCCGGATGCTTACGAAAGTTTTTTAAATTACGACATGTATTTTCATGAATTACAACACCTCTTCCAGAGCTCATATACCCCATGACATTATCTCCAGGAATTGGGTAGCAACAATGAGCATAAGAAACAATCATACCCTCGGTTCCCTCGATCTCCAGATTGGTTTTTGTTAGTTTTGCATTTAAATCTTTTTCTATAGCAAGATATCTTGCTGTTAGTGGCGCGAGCCGGTCACCCAGCCCGATTTGCTGATAAAGATCATTTAGGTTTTCTACACCTAGCTCCTTGAATGTCTCATTTTGACGTTTTTTACCAATTTTACGAAGTGAAGTGTCTAAATCTGTTAGCGCTGAGTTAAGTAATTTCTTGCCTAGCTCATAGGCATCACTTTTGCGTATTGTTTTTAGATAAGCTTGCACATTTGAAAGAGCTTTTGCTGTGATTGCATAATTAATCCAATTAGGGTTTGGTTTGGCGTCTTTACTGGTAATAATATTGACTGTTTGACCATTTTCTATAACTGTTTTTAGTGGCACTAGAGCTCTATCAATCTCTGCTTCGATACATTGATTGCCCACATCGGTATGAACCGCATAAGCAAAATCAATAATAGTTGCACCTTTAGGAAGTGGCATAATGTCTCCCTTGGGAGTGAATACATAAATCTTATCTGGGAATAAATCGACCTTTACATTTTCTAGAAACTCGGATGAGCTAGAGGTTTGCTCAATCTCTCCGATATTTTCTAGCCATTTTCTAGTTCTATTATTTGTTATCGACGGGCTCTTGTCCGTCGCTTTATATTGCCAATGTGCAGCTACACCTGATTGTGCCACACGATTCATTTCGGACGTTCTAATTTGAATTTCAAGTGGAAGTCCATTTGGCCCAAAGAGTGTTGTATGAAGTGATTGGTAACCATTAATCCTAGGGATAGCTATATAATCTTTAAAGCGCCCTGGCATAGGTTTATATAACCCATGAACTAAACCAACGGTTTTATAACAATTATTTACATTATCAACAATTATTCTAAAGCCATAAACATCAGCAACATCTCCTAAAGGTCTTTGCTTAAGCTTCATTTTTTTGTAAATACTATATAATTGCTTTTCCCTGCCAATAACTTCACCTTCAATTTTTTCTTCTTCCATAATCTTCAAAATTCTTGAGGAGATTTTCTTAACTATTCGTTTTTGGCCACCTTTACTTTTCTTGAGTGCTTTATTAATTACCCGATAGCGATATGGAAAAAGATTTTGTAACCCAAGATCTTCCAATTCATTTTTGATTGTGTTGATTCCAAGACGATTGGCGATAGGCGCATATATATCCAATGTTTCTTTTGCCTTAAGTTTTCTTTTTCTTTCAGGTAAATATTTAAGAGTCCGCATGTTATGAAGACGATCAGTAAGTTTTATTAAAATAACACGAATATCCTGAACCATAGCGAGAATCATTTTTCTTAGAGTTTCAGCTTGAGCTTCAGCTTGATTGTTAAATTTGATTTGATCTAATTTGCTCACACTGTCAACCAGCGATGCAATTTCTGGATTAAAAAGCCGCTCTAAGTCAGATAAGTTGATTTCTGTATCCTCTATCACATCATGCAGCAATGCAGCACAAATAGTTTCTCCATCCATTCTCATTTCTGCCAAAATTTGGGCTACAGAAAGTGGGTGGCAGATATAAGGTTCACCACTTTTACGACGCTGCTCTTTATGAGCATGAGCACCATACTCGTATGCTTTCAATACAAGCGATTGTTCGGATGTTGATAAGTATGCAGAAATGCTAGTAAGTAACTGCTTGAGCAGTTTTTCTTCGATTTTTGAACCTGAACTAACTTTTTCTTGGATGCGTTTCGCGAAATCCATATTAATTTATAATTACAAAGCAGGATAGTGCGAAGTTGTATTTATGTAGTACAGTGAATTCGTTATTTTCCAATAGATAAGCTTTGAAGCGGAAGAATTTCATCATCTTCATCAGTTTGGAGCAATTCTTCAGCAGCTATTAAATCCATTTCCTCGAGAATACTCGGTGAGATTTCACCAGCAGCAATCTCTCTTAGAGCGATTACAGTTGGTTTATCATTTTCTCTTTCAACAAGAACTTCCGCACCATGAGCAATTTTTTTTGCTCTTTTTGCGGCCATAAGAATCATTTCAAATATGTTATCTACTTGATGCATACAATCTTCTACAGTTATTCTGGCCATT
>MDTG01244142.1_pt1 | contig 16335 bp, 13 predicted proteins | sample 811421 | NCBI WGS metagenome assembly MDTG01 (sample SAMN05326645, study PRJNA326480) | marine metagenome | isolation source: seawater | place: Pacific Ocean: South East | collected 2011 | reverse complement strand
TTCAACACAACAAGTGATAAAGGTTGACGCACGAGCACGAAAGGAGAGGTGCCATCAACAATAACATTGTCCGTTAACGTTTGCAATGTGTCTGGGGACTCGTGAATTGCCTGGCAAAATTCCGAAGATGTTGATGATGTTGATGATGTTGATGCATCTGCCGTGTGTAGTGTATTGTGTAAATGGCGATTGTACCAATGTGTTGTATTCAAAGAGTGCACAAGGCCATCGCATGTTTGCAATGTGCTTGCAGCAGCATCGCTGTCTTGCTCATTACACTTGCTGTAAACAGAGCTATTGTCAGAACAAATCTGAAAAAAAATAACGTGAAAATCCACGTCTTTGATATTTGTAAAAGTAACACTCCAAGCGTCTTCGTATGCATGAAAATCTGCACTGGCTGTTAAAAGACTTTGTCCCATGGCATATTCTGCGTAATCTGTAGTGGCATGTGCTTCATGGCATAATGTTAGTGCGTACAACACCACTGCAACGTGGGCGTAGTATGCATACTTGGAATATTTTAAATACTTCAAAAGCATGCACCTTTTTTTCTTATAAACGCAAACGATGCACAGAACTTATCATGTATAAAAGCAGCGGCATACTATGTCCGCAAGGCAGTGCAATGAAGAAACTTCGATGCAAACAGATTTGAAAAATATGTATGCATATTTGCGTACGAGGCACATGGATCAAAATGCTTCGGATTTTTATGCAATCCGTAAAGCCAAGCAGAGTGCCGTGGCGGCTGAAAATCCGATCACTTTTGAACACACTGCTATTCAGCATTATCTTCAATGGCACTGCTCTGTCACGGGTGCCAGGGTGCCAGGCACAGACCGCATGCGACAGCGCACGCTTTGGGCTCACTTTCAACGTTGGCAGCAGGATAATAACATATAATGTATTTAAGAAAAGATTGCACAGCCCGAGATGTCTGAAAAAGGCAGTAGCTCTGGAGCTGCGGGCGGGGTCAAGCATGTTCGTGCTCATCCAGCCACAAAGCTTTATGAAAAGCTGCTTGCTGACAATGACTACAAACCGGATCCCTGGGGATTCACACACCCGTTGGAGAAGAAATTCTTCGACTTCGCTACCTTGCCTCCTATAGTGGAGACACTGCTTACAACAGAGTGTGAGGGAAAATTCCCCCCAGAATCAAAGACACCAACGACGGAAGAGGAGCAAGAGCAGTACAAACAAACCTTGCAGGTTATCTACTTGCGGGTTCTTGACTTTGTTAAAAGCAATCGCATCAATCTGGATGGTGTCAAGGCCTACTGCGACGCGTTCTGTCGTAAGTACATTGAGGAAAGCGAGAGAAAGAGAAAGATACAGCAGCAGCAGCTGCCGGCAGTTCTTGGCCTGGTGGAAGCAGCACCGCAACCACCACCGCCGCCGCCTCCCATGCAAGAGGACAAAGCACCGTCTCCTCAGGCGGAGCTAAATACAACACCACAGAAGAACATGATGGCTGAATGTCTTTGGAGAGTCATCAAGAACAAAGCAAAGCGTTTTGAAGGCGTGAAGTATCCGGTGACGGCTTGCCAAAAAGAGAAGTGGGCATGCAAAGTTAAGCTTACGGTTAAGGCGGTCGCAAACGAGGCTAAAAAGCAGAAAATCACCTGCCCAGATGATGTTTATGACAGAATCGATCGCTTTTACAAACGTGACGCTCCTCGTCTGAGTGCTGGTCGTAACAGTGACGCTCGGAAAGCACTTGCTGCCGGCAAACATGGTAAGGGTCAGCCCAAAGCCTCAAAGCCCAAGCGTATGCCGGGCTGTTCATCAAAAGCGGCTCAAGAGGTGGTAAATGTCAGTTCGGACGACGACATTGACATTGACGCTTCGAGTGCTAAGCTTCCGGGTATGGCCATTTATGAGACGGAGTCTGAAAGCGAGGACGACGACACATGGATGACAGAGGCAGGTAGTGGCAAGAAGCCGCAGCCATTGTCGGCACGGCATTAGATTCTGCTTATGTCTAACTTAATAAACATGGATTCAACACTTTTGTGTCTTTGAATGTGTTGATAAATAAGATGTAGCATGATATGCCTGCAACCCCTCCCACGTTTCTTTTTACTTTAGGTGCCTTGTCTTACCGATTGCTGTTCCACTCAGACAGAGACCTGAATTTGTTTTCGCTAATCTTTTGCGTGTCCTGCGCTTGGTGTGTTACTCAACTTGCGCTCAATTTTAAATCAAATGAGACTGTCAATTCAAATAATAATGGCAATGATGGCAATGATGCATTCGATATCTACAGTCGCATGTTATACGACACAATCACATCGATAATTCAGCTTGCAGGGCAGTGGCTGGCACAAAGTGTTCACTTTGGCTGTGCATTCTTTTCCATGGGGCCGGAAACCCGCGAGACGTGTTTCGAATGGGGTAACTGGATTCAAGGCAGATGTACAGTGTAGTTTTGAAGTTTATGTTTCGTTGCGTGCTTTGCTTTATTTAGCAATGTGACAAAGTATGCTTGTGATGGGAATTGCCAATCCGTCTGGGGAGGACAATACTTACAATGGGTTGTACTTTACACAAAACGAATTAAATGGGTTAACCAACAGCAACCGATTGCTCAATGTGCCAGTCAAAGCAGAGCACAAGGGAGATGCAGTTGGGCATATTGTTTCCAGCTTTGTTGACGAGCAAGGAAAACTAAACTGCGTCATGCACATTAACGAAAATGAAGTGGAGGGGGCAGTTTGTGCAGGTTTGGTCAGGGATGGCATTGCTGCGGAGTTGAGTTTGGGATATCAGGTTGACGTGCAGCATTCTGACAAAGGAGAGAAGCTACAAGCCGGCGAGAAACATGTTTTGGAAGTGTCATTGGTCAGGAAAGGCGCAAGGGAGGCATGTTACATCACTGCTTATGAAGAGGATAACGGGCCGACAAAGTTTACACGTAGGAGTCAGCACGTGGAGGCGGATGAGCCGGATGCATGGAAGTGTTTTGACCTTTCTTAGTGTGAACACATTATAAAAGTAGTGATGCATCATGAACAAGGAATACTATATTCCTTCGTTGATAAATAGGATTAAAGAATTGGAAGCTGAAGTGCGAACTGAGAAAGAGAAATATACAGCTTTGAGCCAAACAATGCATCAAATATCTCAACAGCACCAAAGAGAAATTGCAGCAAAAGACGAAAAAATAAAAGAACTAACCCGTCAAGTGAATGAAAACTGGTCTTCAGACCCGGAATGGTCTTCAGACCCGGAAAACACTGCATTTAATGTAAACACAGAATATGCAGTATCTCTGTACTAAATCTATGCGAATCCAGGCATACACACACACTGACTGTGCGAAGTACTAGCCACCTGAGTAGTATTTTGTCCATCGTTGCAGGCATGGCACGATGTGGCGCCAAAGTTAGGCTGGTATGTTCCGTATGCACAAGCTTCGCATTTGTAATCTTTTTCATAATATCCAGGCCCGCACGGCACGCATGCATATCCATCTTGACAAAACTTGTCGACAAAATCTGCCAACACGATGCTAGACTTGTCTTCTGTATATTTGTCAAATAAATGATGTAAATGATCAAAGTCTGTGATGAAAGCACGACCCGCATGCGTACATGCAGTGGCAGGATCCATACTCAGAACGCCGCTATGACCCAGGCAAGACGTGCACGAGGATGCACCTTCTTGAGCTGCGTAAAGGCCCGTATGCACGGTGTTGCAACTGGAACATTGTGAGAGGCCTGACGTATTTGTAATCGTATTACGAGGGCAATTCGTGCACGTGTGGCCTGTGCTATAGGTGCCTGCGTCGCAAGCGGTGTAGGAGCAAGTCGTCGGTGTCGAGGCCGACCAAGGGTCTGTCTTGTGCCCTTCTCTGGTGTCACATTCCTGACAGTCGTAATGATGCACATTGTTAGCTTCACAAGTTGCGATAGCTTTGAATGTCGGTGCACATGTTGCAGTGTAAGCTTCGCATTCTGAAACACAGTGATCACCCTGCTTGACGTAGCCAGAATTGCAAGTAAAGTCGCAAGTCAAGGCATCCAGACGATTTTGCAATCCATTATCCACGTTAGGACAATCAATGATGCGATTGGGCGCAGCTTCTCGTGATAAGACTTGAACTGCGTTGTTAGGGGTAGTATGACAACCATATGTAGGTAAGAAACTGTACTTGATCAAGCTGGTTGTGCCATATGCAGCGGCTTGTGGAATGGAAATGGAATAGTCATCGCGTGACATATTACAAAGCTTCTCAACCAAAGAGTTGTTGTAAGGATGTACACAAGCAGCTTGCCATGTCTGGTCGCCGAAATGCATGATTTGGGTGGAAGGCCGCCAGTGCAGATTGTGTTGTGTGTAGTCGTATTGCAGTGGATGTATGCAGTCTAGAAGTGAAAATGGGGTTTCACCAGGACATGCTGCTTGTTGATATCCGGCAGAGAACGACTGATACGTATCTTCATTGCAAACCAAGGTGCCCGAGCTGCGCCACACATCGTAATTGGGGGCACAAGTTTCGACACGTAGTCCCTCTGGTATGCGGGCAAACTCCAAACTGCCATAATTATGTGCTTGTGTATTGGCCGTCGCTGCCTCAATGCTACTGGCTGTGCCCTGAGTTGCCAGAGCAGAGCTGTTAGCGTGAAGCCAAGTTGCAGCTGGCACTGCCTCTCCACGACTGTTCGTTTCAAGGCAAGGGTCGACGCTGATGCAATTAGATTCCAGCCAAGTGGCGCCAATGCTGTGGTCGTGCAGACGAGCAGAACGCAATGCTGTCACCGCCGCATTCATATCTGTGCAAAGCACAAAAGCGTATGTTTTTGGACTGGTGTTTGCATAAACGGGCAGCGAGCTCACAGGTCGAAGAAACACGTGATACACTCCAACAAAACACGCCGCAGCGGCCCGCAAGTTTGCACGGTGGAAAGACATGTTTGTTTATGGCGTTTATATACAAATCTGTAAAAAAAAACGGAATTCTTTTGACTTTACAGCGAACTCCTGCTTGAAAATCCAGACCCTGAAAAAAGTTTTTTTAAAAAAAAGGATTTTTAAAAAAATGTCGATAAAAAACGATTGACGGCGCCGGTTGCATTCCTTGTGTGTCGCTGGCCGTGTGCTTGCAGCTACTGCAGCTACTGCAGCTACTGCAGCTACTGCAGCTACTGCAGCTACTGAGGCCATGTCCATTGGCGTGTGCGTGCGTATGGATGAACTTGCCGTGGCCTTTTTCACATTGGCATTGCCCTTTCTGACATTGGCGTTCAGTTACATCGTGCGGGTTGACAGTCACTTGAGAAAGGAGATGGAGACGTTGGAGACGTTGGAATCCACCTATTATAACGATGACATGTGAACAGTCTTTGCTCACGTTTTTCGAAACGAGTGTCGCAAAACAAACAGTACATGCACGGCAAACAACACAGCAGAACAAACGAGCAATCCTATGTCGACGGACGTTAATGTAGGCGTTGGTTTTTGCAACACAATATGCACATTGTGAACGATTATTAAAGCGTCGACAAAATCAACCGTGCGTTTTTTTTCAAGCGTAATGACCATCATGTACACGCTCATGCATTTGAGAATTGGTTCGATGCACAGTAGATGAAGTGTAGCCAACCGAGACAAATCTTCTAAATATTCCCAAACCACAATACGTGTTTCCGGCGCTACGCTCAAGCCTGATATGCACATGAAAATGATGCTTACAGGAATAGCACGTCGTGTGTCGTAATAAATGCCTTGATGATCGAGAGATGATGATCCATGGAACGCAATTTCACCGCCGAGTGCGGTCCAGAAAAAGCCGCACGAAAATGCATTGACGTACATGACACTAACCATGAACGTGTCTCGATTTTCAACTGGCATTAGTTTGCTCCAGCATTGGGACAGGATGCTAATGTACAAAATAAGATACACAGAAACCCAGCATATGATGGTGTACGAACGTGTGTGGTTCCAGTATTCGACTACGTTGTGCGTAGCGAAGCCAGTTACAATGCCGCTAACAAAAGCTGTGCAGGTGTTGGCGGTGGCAAAATTAAAACTCATGAAGGTACTCCACAAAATACCACCAAGACAAAGAACGTAAAGTACATACCAGTCAAGCTTAGAGCTGTCGTCAAAAACTATACTGTGGCGTAGGTCCATACCAATGCTAACATCATCCGATTTTATTGTGTGGCAAGACACAGCATCAATCGCTTGCATGTTTTTGTAAAAAGCGTCGTGCTCATTTTGCGGGGTGTTGGCCAGACATTCTTCCAAATCCTGAACTTCAACTTTTACGGATGAGCTGCTTCGCACGCTTTGCCCGCTCCTGGCAGACAGCTGGGCAGATCCCTGGTTGTCGCTAGGCATTTTGCTTGGCATTTCGCTTGGCATTTCGCTTGGCATTTCGCTTGACATTTTGCTTGGCATTTCATATGGTTGTAATGTTGATAGACGTGACAGATGTGACAGCGACGTCAGTTGAGTCAGTTTTGTGATGGGAATGCTTTGTCCTGACACAACGGACACGGCATCATTTGCATGTGCGTTGTCGGCGTCGTTGTCTGTCTCATGAGACACCAAGTCTACCAAGACAAACTTTTTTCGATCTCGCTTGAGCAATCGAATCAAAAACGAAAAAACCGAATGTATGCTGTACAGCACGAGCAAAACAGATACTTGTAATACACCGACGACTGTACGAACATGCAGGCCCTGCAACCGAATGTCGTCTACGCTCAAATGAATCTTGGCGACATACATGATGACAAATAGCAGAACTAGTTGCACAAAAAAACTGATATGTTGGTACATGGCATTGAGCTGAATATATATATGCATAGAGCAAATCTCAAACTTTTGTGTGAATGCCTTATCTCAATATAAGATTCAATCATTAAATGGCACGATCGTTTGACTACGTAATCTGTACTCCAGAAAGTTATGCAAGCATGCGTGCGTTTATTGACGAAGAGTGTACAGAAAATACAAATGCCTGGATTTACAACATTATTGACGACAGGCAGGAAGCCAGTGACGAGGAAGTTTGTTTACGTACTACGTTGTGGACACTGGTAAAAAACAAACATCACGGCAATGATTTGAGGTTTTTGGTTATTTTTCACGACAAAAGTTTGAGAACGATTCGAGATCTTACACAGTCGCATGTTGACTTGTTGCAACAGGTGCAAAGCACAGTGGCACAATACTTGAAATCATGTCAACTTGAAAACTATGTATATTATTTTCATTATCTGCCAAGTGTTTTCCAGTTGCACTTGCATGTCAACTCGCGATTTTCGCCTGCGTTTACAACGAAGCCAAATGACCGCATACAACCATTGGCGTGTGTCGTGAGCAATTTGAAAAAAGACTCGGGGTATTATGCAGAGGCGATGATTCTGACAAAACACTGTAAAACCAGACACCGAGCAGAAGTGTACATGAAAAAATGTGGAAAGAGCAATTTTGTATGATAGTGTATCGCTGTGCGGTAACAATGGCATCAAGTATGGCATCAAGTATATTTGCAATCAAATACACGAAAAAAGACGCTGTGCTATATAAGTGTGCGCAGTGGAAATGTCTAATGACACGAATAGTTTGCAGCTGGCTAGTCTCGGTACTGCTACAGGAACGCTTGTTGACTCTCCTGCCAAGCATATCATGGCTTGCAAGATGGACACGAATTATTTGATCACATTGCTGAAAGACCGAACAAATCCCAGCACTGACGCTTTGACAATGTTACACGATAACAAGATGCGATATTGTATGCACAAGCACGAATTGGCTCTGTTTACAGGCAAAAAACTATGTCCGCAGAGTTCTTTTGTGAACAATAATGCGAAGGCATATCCACTTGTGATCACAACAGTAGCTGACATGCATGAACTTACACGGCGGTTTCTCATGAATTTGTACAGCAAAGCAACGCCATATGAGTTTTATGAACTTTGTCATGTGATTTCTGGCAGAGGGGGACAGCAGTGGATCAGCAGCCAGCCACTGCGTGAGAAGGTGTTTGGCAACGACGGCCTTGCTCAAAGTCCGATTTTTAATGCCAACGCTGCTGCCGATATGCAAGCGCAAAAAACCGCAGTCTTGATGCAAGTTCAAGCCACTCCAGATTTTCGATTGCAAGGAGTTGCTCTTGGTCAAGCTTGGGCTAGTCATATGTCTGGTGATACCGTGGCGTCTGTCATGGTTGGTGGAGTTCAGACTGTGCAGAACGGAGCATTCCCCATGCAAACCGGTGATCTGGTACAATGGTATTTTGATTTTGAAGAATCAATGTTTGAAACACAAGCCACGACCGAGCAGGGACAACGACGGACTGCAACTGCCGACAGACCTACCTTGCTGGGAGAAGCTCAAAACAGTCGAAAGCGGCAATATATGGATGAGAAAACGTTTGGCGTGGCAAAGGGATACGGTCAAGATTTTCAGCAAATCAAAAACACAAAAGGCGTCGTTCGGATTAAGTCATATAAATTGCGACCCTCCACATATACGATGAATAGGCAGCAGATTACTCTGCCATCCACTGAAAGTTATGGTGACAAGATTCGCGTCTTTGCCAAATGTGTCAGTGGTGGCAGGCCGTATGATCAGGTTGATATCATGCTGATGACACAGTCGTCGTAAAACGTTATTTTTGTTAATAAATTTCAATCGGCTATATTCCAAATTTGTGACGTCATGTCTAACATACACCTCAGCAAACAACAAAATGATGAGAATGATGCGTGCAGTAGTGCTTTGTTGCGAATTACAAATGACGAGCAAGTTTTCCTGGATATAGACCAGGAAAACGATGCCAGTGTCGGTATGCCCAATAAAGAAAATATGGAGCAACGGGCAGTACGCGTGCAACAAACCCCCACAACTGCAATAACAACTCGAATGCATGCAAAGAACAGTTTTGCTACGGACACAGATGTTCTTAGTAATAGCAGCGACAACAGCTGGTTTGATTTCACATTTGAAGCCACAAGTGATGAGCATCGTTTTAATTTGATGTGCTACATGTTACAAATGTTAGTATATGCTTACGCTTTTTGTGCGTGTACAAACTTCTATTCTTCTTTTTACCCTGTAACTGTCATATCAAACAACAGCACAACAAAATACGTGTCTGTGGATAGTTTGCTCATGACGACGAATATTATGAGTATAGACATTTCATCTGCTATTTTTATTATCAGCGGCTTTTTGAGCACATACATGTCGCATAACATGCGCGCTGACGAATTTGCAGAGTTGTTCAAAATCATTATGATATACAGCGTCATTGACCTATGGTTAAGCACATCAATCAGTTTATTGTTTGGAAGTATTTTTCACTTGGTACACCATTCATTTAAAGTCAAAGACATGTGCTTGACGTTGCTTCACGGTTTATCTGGAATACAAGTTTTTGCCTGGAATCAAAATTCAGAGGCTTGGCATTCGTGGAATCCTACAATGTGGCCAGTGGGGACATTGCTGTGGTCGTTTGTTCTGCTGAGATTTACTATACGTGCGAACACACAAATCAAGAATTGTCACGAAAGGACCGGCCCTTATCTGATTTTGTTGAATGCAATATTGCCAATTTTTTTGTTGTCATTATTTGCTTTATTGCGAGACGACACAAATATTTTTTTTGCCAACGCAACAAATTTTGGTTATCGCTTGCTTGAATTTAACTTAGGAGTTGCTGTATACTGTACTTTACAGACGCACGTGCAGTTTGTGATGCATGTGCTCAGGCTCTTGAACACGTGTTCGGTTTTCATTTTTTTCGCGTTTTTTCTGCTATGGTTCGCTGAGTTGGGGGTGCCTGTGCACAAACACATGACAACATGTATTCGTATGTATACATTTTCGCCTTGCATCAAGGCTCATCATGGTTTTTTGATGCGAGGCTGTCTGTTGGGTTTAGCTTTGTTGTCACGCACAGTGGCTGATGAGCAAGTGTCGCCAGCGTTGCCATCTTTGCTGTGTATTCCGAGTATGAAGACACGTCATGTTGCACCGTTGTTATCTGTTGTGGCATTCATATGGCCGCTGTGCTACATTATTTCGTTAATGTTGCAAATCAATACCAGTAGGAGCATGGTGCAAGACAACGCAGCGCTACTCTTGTTTGTGACGCCGAGTTTAGCGTTTGTACTGGCTTACATATGGAATGCAAAAATGAAACCAAAGGTGTTCTATTTTGTTGAAACTGTACTACAGACATGTTGGGCGCGAATGAAGCGGTCAAGTGAGACAGAGGCAGCATAAATCACACAATGATAAAGTTGTTTAACAGTCTTTTATTGCAGCTTCAGATCATACATAAAGTTTCAGATCATACATAATTTGATGCCATACTGTACCATCACCTTCAGTCTCATAACAATAATTGGTCATTTGCCATTTCAGTCGTCTCTCCAAAAAGGTATTACCCTTCGCCGTTTGTTTTCCAGCCTCGATCCATAAATCTTTAAATGCTCTCCATTCTCGCGATAGTTTCGCCTGTTTATATACACATACAATACATTCGTTCGTTCTGATGCTACCTCCCTGGGGTCCTGAATGAAATTGACACCATTTATTGGCATTACACTCTTTGCATTTATACTTGCAAATCCCATGTATGCACTTTGGGTCCTTTTTTTTATTATTTGCATATCGCTCAACTTTGTTTGGCGTGACAAAGGTATCCAGCATAGATTCGCCCAGTGTGTTGCACACACCAGTATGGTTGCCATTTTCGCAAAAGGCTTCCAGCATGTCTTGGTTTGAAATGATTTCGGCAGGTTGCCGTTCCATCTCAGCCCACATCGCAGCCCACATCTGACTTTCATCTGCAGCCATTGTGAGGGTTGTGTGGACTAAATGCATCAGCGTTAAATAACACAACACGATTTTAATACACCTGTCTCAGTATACACCATACCACAACTGACAAGACAAAAATAGTGACTGTCATTTCATACGTTTCCTGTTTTGACGGATACGCGTGTTGTATGGTAAAATATTTCACTGTACGTGATTCACCAGTGGCATAGTCTTCTATGCAACCAATTTGGTGTCGCAAATACCACAAAAATTTGGTTGTAGACACAATGAACGAAACTTCGTCACCGTTAACGTCGATCAGCCGTACATTGTATGATTTTGTACAATGGTCGTGGGTGATGTACATTTGTGTTACGAAATCAATTGCAATGCGACTATTATCAAATAAATTTGCCAATTCAGCGCAGTTCACGTAAGGTACGTGCTGTGGTAACACAATTTTATTATGCAATGCACGAGCATGCGGAATATGCATATTGGCTTTTACTTCGCTATATAAAGCACCGTTACAGATATGATTTTGGTGCTCATAGCTGTGATCTTGCAAGTGTTATTAATTTTAGAACTGCTGTTACGGCGTTTGGTACAATTGGTGGTTCCAGGCAAGCGCACGGCGTTACAGCACTTTGCCGACACTTCTGCTTTGAGTACCTTTCTGGCCTCTCTGCTACAAGTTGCGACGTTGCCACTGCAGGCACTGGGGAGTTTGCTGCTGGCCATTTCGCGTTACACCAATTTGATAATCGTACTCTCGGTGTTATTTGCACTCTCACTGGTGCTATCGACGACGTTTGTGCACATGTATAGCACCGTGGCAAGATTTTACAACAACGGTGTCGCGCCAGTCGTTGCCGTTATGAGGTGGATGTTTATATTGGTTGATTTTGTGTTTCGGGCCACGGTGCCCATTTACAATGCGATAACATTTCTCGCATCACAAGTGTTGAGACACATTGTCGTGCCATTTGCACACCTCAATTTCGACACAATACCAGATGCGTTACAAGCTTTTATTTTGACAGTGACCACCTTTGCCCAAGTAGGGATTACATGGCTACAGAATATTCTGCGCTGTACCATACAATACAGCGACACCGCACGGGTGTGTGGGTTCTCTGAGGGTCAAGCAAGTCAACAGGCGGGCAGTACCGCAACTCAGGATTGTACGGTAGTGTTTGCAGAAAGAGATACGCAGTGTTTTGCCGCGCCAAACTACCTGCTACTTGACATGATGACACCTGGATTGTACATGCGCGAAGCGGCTGTGCAAATCCAACTGATCATAGCACAGCACTGTGGCATTGTAGCCTTGGTTCTGAATTTGGCAATTTTTCCACTGTCTGACCATCAGCTGTACGTTGCGGTGCATTCTGCCATTAACACAGTCGTTTACACAATATTCGGCTTGCCGATCGCTACAATTCGACGCTGTGAATATGTTCAACGAATGAAGTTTGGCGAAACGGCAAGAGCGATTGCTTGCACGCCTGATGTACAGCCCGTGGCCGAATTGCTGAACAATGCTTTGCTCGCATTTGGAGATGTGATCACAAATTGGATGAATATAGTCGTAATGATGGCACAGCAAAAAATAACTGGCAAAGCAGTCACGTGTGATCAAGCATTGAATATGGATCTGTTTGTGCAAGATGCTGCGAAAGCTGTCGAAGGCATCGAAAGCTTGCATGCGCTTGAAACCTTGAAATACAACAATGGCCTTCCGATTTCAGAAACTTTGGCCAAAGTTCGAGTCGCGGGCCTGTCGTCCGATCTTATCGCAGTATCAGACGGCAAGAACGTGCTGTACAGAAGTGCACACGATGGTTATGTCTGGGCATACGGAGCGTGGCCATTTCACATTGACGTGCGCATGGGGTTGGCAGCTATTAGTTATTCGGGTTCAACTTTGGAAACTGATGGCAGGGGTGAAACAAGGACCGGCTTGTTGGGTTGCACGTGTGTAGACAATACAGCTGGGAGCAACGCTGCAGGCATAGAAATTGTTTGTGCTACAGCGCCTTACATTCAACACATAGATAACAACGAGGCCGCCTTTAATCAAACTTCAACACATTTGTTAAACTTTGGGACATTGGCTCTGGAGGACATGACGTGCGATAACACTATAATTAAAGTACAGGCGCTGCGTTGGCCTCGACGACGTCTAGCACAAGCAGGCGTACCAGGCTACGATGGTGAATCGTACGTACAGAATACTGTTGGTGTAGGCAAGAGTGTTGAAGCTCTACTGCAGCAAGATCACGATGCTGTGAATAATTTGCGTGATTTTGGCCAGACACGACGTCAAGGCCGAACCGGAGCTGTGGAAGCCGTCATCTATGTACAGCCAGTGTGCGGTGAATCGTCGGTGGTGGACTTGTCATGCTCACAGGCATTACCCAACTGCTATCCATTTTGCATGGGGGTAGTGAAAGGTGGCATCGGGGCCCAAAACGTCAGCATGTTCAATGCTGAAACATGGAACGACAACGTGCTGTTACCAGACGTGGACTGTGGTATTCGCCGGGATGTTGGTACCTGTGCGACTGGGAGTGCCGTGGAACAAGCAATTTTAGATCTTGGGGCAGAGGCTGGCATTCGACAGGCGCGATGCAGTTTCAGCGGCAGTAGGCTTTGTACCCCCAACGCAGCGCCTGGGATAGTGAACAGTTTAATCAACATGCAAGCGCTTGATGGTGACGAGAATTCTACCATACATGCTGTGAAAGAACACAAAAAAATCTGGGCCGCTGTCCGACTTGCGTCTGGCAATGAACCCCAGCCGTTTGTTGTGGCTGGTGATGTCATGTTAAGCCAGACAACGCAGACAACGCAGACAGACGAAGAGAGCGAAACCGAGCAAAAATACATTGTGGTTTCACGGCTGTACGACATAGGCCGCAGCTCATTGCAGTTGAGTGCAGAGCGACTGACCACTGTCAGCAACGCGCACGCAGTACAGGTCGAAACCTGTGCAACGCGGGCCTCGGGGGAATGCGTCGCTACTGCAATGTCAGAAGGTCATGTTGTCTTGCCGCCGTCGTATGCACTGGTTGGAAGCGCAGGCGTGTTGGCGTCGTCGATTCACGTGCCGGCGACAGCGTCTCAATGGGCTGTACACTGGGCGGTCAACCCTGAATTAAGTATATACTCAGCATACTTTGAGTTTTGCCGCAACAGTAGTCAATTTGCATACGAGGTGCATTCAAGTTGGGGGCGTGCGCGTGTATGGACTTTGCATACAATGCGAAGTGTTGATTTTGAGTTGGAGGGCATGCCCAGTGCTGCAGAAACAAAAAGTAGAGTTTCTTACATGCTGATCCCCGACTTTTTTGAACCTGGACAGGGCCTTGCTGGTCGGACGGCGTGCAATGCCATTGTAGGCTTGAGAATTGTTGGCGTGGAGTATCTTAATCAGCAAAACATACTGGTCACGGTACTGGCAGGAAAGCCAGAAGACTATGATCCGCAACTCGCTGATATAGTTGCGGGCAAAACGCGACACTATCGTTATTATTTCTTGCATCCTTCCCGGCATGACTGTGTTGAGCCAAGAGAAAGCACTACGCAGAAAGATTTTTCATGCTGGAGGACTGCTGCAGAAGGCATGTGGCCTGATGACACGTTATTGTACGGTGGCTCGTGGGCTGGATTATCAGACGGGTTGTGCCCAGCCTCGAGACCTGTACCGGCCTTTGGAAAATTGCTAGTTATGCCGTGGGTAGCGACCGTCGGCATTATAGAGGTTGTTATTGATGCAGTCTGCACTCTGACAGCTGCCATTACAGTGAATCCCAGTTATCCGGGTGAAGCAATTAATGAAGTTTTAAGTTATGGGAACGATGCACAGTTGCTACGTACATCTAGCTTTCATGGCATGCTGGATACCGCAGGCGCGCGATTTTTACAGGTTGATGACATAGGTGCAGCCGCCGCTTGGATGGGGCAATTTTCAGCGCATCTTTTGATTATGGTCAGTAACATTTTTATTACTTTGTCTGGCGTTGAATCTCAGGGACAGCTCGGAGAAAAAACTGCACAAGGCTTGCGTACCGTTGTTGTTGGATATGCCAAAATTAACGAAGGTGGCCCTGTAAACAAGCCACCGTTTACCGCCATTGAAAATTTGTTCAGCACGCCCATCCAACGAGCCGGCTTGTATGCAAGTGTTGCAGTATTGTCTATGTCTGACAGTCTTGGGGACGAATATAGATTACCGCTCGTGGTTTCTGTAATGATACGCGGGCAAATTGCCTTGGCTTCAGTCCTCAATATGCTTTTAAGGACTGGAAGACTTGTTCTTTTGACGCTGATTCAAAATGCTGGCGCTGGCAGCAATTCGGCCAGCAATAGTGCCTTGACACTGACGACCACGGCGGTTTTGGAAGCTAGAAACATCATGCAAACACACTGGCTTGACACTATGCGTTTTCAGTGTTACGGAGTGGAACAAATGACGGGCGCCAACGAACCGCATGGTTTAGCTGCTCGACACTTCTGCTTGATGCTGCCCAGTACCATAGAAGGGTTGTTAACCGTTGCCAGTGTGCTTTTGGCTGACATCCCCAGCATCTTGTGTGCATGTAAACTGACGGAGGGCCAATACATGCGCACAAACTTTGCAAGTCAGCTCGACTTTATCGGTGAATATTGTCTGCTGCGTACACTGCCCACCAAAAACGAAGCCTGGTTACATCAAATTGAGTTTGCTGAGTTAAATCGTCAGCAAGTATGTTTTGCCGGGATGGACTTGGCGAACGAGCAATTGGCACATGCTTTTGATGACACACATGCTAACATGTATGAAGCATTACAACACACCAGTATGATAGCCGATAGCTTTGTTAGTTTTTTTACTGGGGATACTGTGCCGTGTGATGCGTACGACATTTCGCCATACGTTATGAGTTTGATTCCAGAGCCAGTCGACTATTTTATGCATTGTACCAAAACACGCGACTGTAAATCTCGATGCCTTAGTGAGTATTCCGCGTTCGAAGAGTCCAAGCTATCATTACAGACCGCTGGTATAACGCTGGGTTTCAACAAACGCATATCTGTGCCTATGCAAAGTGCCTTGTTTGACTCGAGTGACCTAGAAAATGGACAAGAAGACCCGCCTTTCAAAATTTTGGACATGCTGGAATTGCCTCCGCCTGCATGTATGGCGGTGTGTAGCAACAATTTCAATACACAGCTACAGCGGCGTTGTCTTTTGTTAGCTGGTCTACGCCAGGCTGATCAAGCAGACGACATCGTCTCATTAGAACTGGCTGTTGCATACTATTGTCTTCCACTGGACATCCGCGAGTACGCTCATGAATGGATGGACATGCAGGTAAGTTCATTGCCGGCAGCTGACCAGCCGAATGCGTACCCATCAATGCATGCGCTTGTGTTGGCAGTGCACGTCGCGACATCATACAAATCGCAGTTCACGCAAAGGGATTCTTTGTTGGTGGTGACGAAACGGGCCGACACTTCAGCAGGAGCTTCAGGCATAGCACCTGACGCGGTTTT
>MDTG01244374.1_pt1 | contig 16336 bp, 14 predicted proteins | sample 811421 | NCBI WGS metagenome assembly MDTG01 (sample SAMN05326645, study PRJNA326480) | marine metagenome | isolation source: seawater | place: Pacific Ocean: South East | collected 2011 | reverse complement strand
TGTGACAGTACACATACATTAATTGTAAATATTAGAGATTCTAATTCAGGAAACAGTGATACAATAGTCTGTGATATAATGGATTGGAATGGACAGATTATTACTAACTCTGGTACTTACAATCAACTATTTACCAATGCTGCAGGGTGTGACAGTACACATACATTAATTGTAAACATAATATCATCTCCAAATCTTGGTTCAATATTTAATATTCCAAATATTGTAGCATTAGGAAATATTACACAGGTAAATTTGTCTCCATATGTAAACCCAAATAATACTGATTCAATTATAGTTGATTGGGGTTACGCAACACCAGCTGATACAGTGATTAATTCATTCCCAATATTAGGGTCAACTGGATATTTTAATAATCCAATTCATCAGTATTCTACTCCTCCTGGCATAGGAAATTATACAATAACTATTTCTGCATACAATATCAGTGATTCAATCACATGTGGCCCAATAATTGACACATTAAATGTAGAAGTGATAAATGCTAGTATTTTAGCAAACAATGTGTTACTTGATCAAAATAAATGTGAAAATGAAGAAATTAATATTATTGAAACTTCAACAGTATACAGCCAACAAAATAATACTGAAGTTTTCTGGTGCTTTGATTATGATTCATTGACAGGTAATTGTAATTTATCTATTCCTTGGATACCTTATCAATTAAATGACACAATAAATTATACATACTCTCAAGCTGGAGAATATGTGATATATCAAGAAGTGAAAAATCAAAATACTTTACAATATGATACTAATTTGACAAATATTGTAATTCATCCGATTCCTGAAGCAAAAATAGACCCGTGTGTTGATATTTGTATAGGAGAATCGTCTATTATCACACATAGTTCTTTTATTGACTCATTATCAACACCAGATTATGAACAAGATATTCAATCAGTAGAATGGGAGATTTATGATGATCTAAATAATTTACTTTTAGGATTTCCTATTGGCAATAATTCATTGAATTATACATTTGCAAGTGCTGGTAATTATAAGGTTTTATTAAAAGTTATTTCCAATTATAATTGTATTAGTTATGATTCTTGTTACATCACAGTAAATGATCTTCCGTCTCCACCAACAACACCAAATCAAAATATTAATTGGTGTGAAGGAGACTTACCTAATTCAACTTTAATTGTATCATCTACAATAAGTAATTCAATAATTAAATGGTATGATAATAATTTTATCATAGTAGAACCTAACAGCATTTTTTACACACCACCAAACAATGTTTCTGCTTCTGGACAATATCCATACTATATTACTCAGACTAATATTAATACTGGTTGTGAAAGTGAATATGATACTATAATATATAATATTGATAATCTTCCAACTCCACCAGTTACATTTAACAATGATACATGCTACGGAAATCCAAACCCACAATTAAGCGCCTTTGGAAATATTAATAATATAATTAGATGGTATGATAGTCCATTACTTAATAATATTATAATACAAAATAATAATTTTTTAATTCCAAATGGATCACCTACAAGTCCAGGCACATATAACTATTATGTTACTCAAATTGATACTAATACAGGACCAAGTACTAATAATCCATTTGGTTGCGAAAGTCCTTACACAATATCAACTTTAGAAATTTATAATTTACCAAGTCAACCAAATGTAATTAATAATAACGCTTGTTTTGGAGATAGCATTCCATCATTAATTGGTATTGGATCAATTAATAATATAATTAAATGGGAATTAAATGGAATTACAGTTTTTTCAGACACATTAAATACAGGACAAATTAATCCAGGAATTTATAATTATAATGTCACACAAATTGACACAAATTTATGTGAAAGTTTACCAACTGTTTCAACATTACAAATATATAATTTACCTACTGCAGATTTCTCTTATTCATTTACAAATAATTCAAATTGTGATAGTGACACTATAATATTCAATGGATGTAGTTCAAGTAATGGTAATGGATTAATAGATAAGTGGATATGGAATTTTAATGACCCTAATGCAACTCAAAATAATCCGAATGATACAATTAATCAAGTAAATTGCTATCAAACACATTATTTTACATCTCCACCTTCTGTATATTATGTAGAATTAATTGTAGAAGATAATTTTAATTGTATATCTATTCCATTTGTTGATACAATAGAAATATCACAAAAAATAGAAGCTTCAATTGGATCCTTACCTACAGTTTGTTTTGGGGACAGTTCATCACTAGACGCAACCAATAGCACAGGCCAATCTAACTCTGTCTTTGCAGCATATGAATATGAATGGATAGTATATGATCCTATGCCAATAAACTTAGGAAAAAGTACAGACTCAATATTTAAATATAAATTTAATACACCAGGAACTCATCAAGTAATACTGAAAACATACTCATATCCAAATAATCAAGTAATCTGCACAGATTATGATACTAGCCAAATAATTATAAATGAATTACCAAGTCCTAATTTCACAACATTAAATAATATCACTTGTCAAAATGATAGTTTATTTATTCAAAACACTACTTTAAATCAAAATTCAATTATTGATTATGAGTATATATTCTTTAATAATTCAAATATAATTAATATACCTGCAACAACTTCTTCACCAAATATATCTTATAAATTTGATTCTTGTGGTAATTATAATGTTTATCTAATCGCTGTTGACTCAAATACATGTTATGATACATTGAAACAACAAATCGAAATTTCATGTAACCCTGTAGCTGACATTTTAGCAATTGATTTGTGTGAAAATGATACAGCATATTTTTGGGATTTTACTGAATATTCTGATTCAAACATGTCTAATTTATTTAACTGGTCAACGAATGGAAGTGGATCTTTCTTGATTCCAAATACATTAGAAAACACATCATATATGTATGATACTTCAGGAACTTATATTGTTAATCTGGAGGTTACTGACATTAACAACTGTACAGATTCTAAATCAATAAGTATTGAGATATGGAAAAAACCACAGGCTATAATTGACTCAATGGTTCCAATTTGTCAAAATAATTACAGTTCATTTAGTCATTCAACAATATTGGGAGATACTACAATAAATGAATATTATTGGCAATTTGGAGATACAAATAATATAATAAATGAATTTCCACAACATTTATATGATACAAGCGGAAATTATCAAGTTATATTAACTGTTACTGATAATCATGATTGTATAGATAGAGACACTAACATAGTAATAATAAATGGCAATCCAATAATTGATTTTTCATTATTAAATGTTAGAAGCTGTCTAAATGATACTTTCTTATTTGAAGCTTTCTCAAATATTACAAACTCTCAAATTAGTGAATGGAATTGGAATTTTGGAAATATACCCGTAGGGACTGATACTATACAAAATCCTAATTATATTTATCAACAATCTGGCACATATAATGTCTGTTTAAATGTAATAGACGAAAATAATTGTTCTAACGAATACTGTGATTCAATAGTTGTAAATCAAATACCATTAGCAAAATTTACAACTCTTAATACCGCATGTGAAGGAGAAAGTACAATATTTAAAGATATATCTATTACAAACAACATAGATAGCATAGTAAAATGGTGGTGGACAATACCACAAACATATCTACAAAATAATGGATATCAAGGTTCTCACAGTAATTTATCAACTAATCCAGTATATAAATTTGATACCTGCTTTGGAAGTTATGACGTAAAACTCAAAGTTGAAGACAATAATGGATGTATAGACTCAACAAATCAATATGTAAGAGTTTATTGTAATCCTAGTGCAGAAATTATAATAATAGATTCAATAAAATGTAAAAACAATCCAGTAGAGTTCTGTGACAACTCATCAATTGGAGATACAAATATTGTTTCATGGAATTGGATCTATGACAATACTTTTATTACAGGTAATAATCCTGCAAATGATACTTGTGAAGAATTTACTTTTACTAGCGCTACAACACATATTATATCTTTAGATATTATAGATGCAAATGGTTGTGATGGTAATGATACTATTACATTAAAAATTAATGAATTACCTAATGCAAATTTCTCTACTAATTTTAATATATGTGCTGGGGATACATCAGAGTTTGAAAATTTATCCCAACCAGGGGCAAGTAATAATGGGATTTGGTACTATGATTGGATCTTTACATCTATTTCTGATACATTTCCTACAGGAGAAACTGATCCAGAATATATATATTCAATCAATAATGAAATTGGTGAGATTGTTAATGCTTATTTAACTGTCACTGATTCAGCGAGTTGTAAAAACACAAAAGACTTAGAAATAACCATACACCCTTTACCTATAATAAACATAGATATCACTGAAGGTTTTGGATTTCCTTGTGAGGGAGACACATTAATTTTTAATGGAATAAACTCACAAATGTCAAATAATCAAATTATTAACCCTCCTGATTTACTGTTAAATACATCAAATATTGAATGGAATTTTCATAGTTTAAATACAAATGGAAATTGGCCTATATACTCTCCACCAGAGTCGGCTGATTTAGAGGATGGAATATATTTAATATCATTAAGTATAGAAAGTGATATATGGGGATGTAGAACAAAAAAAATTGATTCAATTAGAATTAAAAATAGTCCTGAAATAGATAGTTTTGAAACTATTTATAATATAGATCCACCATGTGGAAATAACTTATCAGCTATCATTGATGGAAATATCTATTCGAATAGCACTTCTATTTTATTAGAATATCCAATAGGAACAAATACACCTATTGGAAATGATTTACCATTGAATATAGATCTACCCTTCCCATACATATATGGATTAAATATAAATATGAGTAATAACAATGGATGTGAAACAAATTATAAATCCTTATTGCAAACACATCCTAATCCAAATCCATTATTTTATCCGTTAGATACTGGAAATTGTAGTCCTTTTTTAATTAACTATAATAACTTATCTACAATAGAATTTCCTCCTGGATATTTAATATCTTTAGATTTATATGATAAAGAAAGAGATACTATTAACTATTGGAGATGGGAATTATTTGATGAGTCAATTGATGGTAATTACGAAATTATTAAGGAATACATATATCCAGGAGATTATTACCCTGAACTTATTGTATATACACAAAATGGTTGTAGTTCAAGTATTGTTGGAGAAATAAATGTATATCCATCGCCAAACGCATATCTTAGTTACACATACAATGGTAATGGTAATTACAATTTTGATGCAAGTAGTAATGGATACTCAACTCAAAATTATTGGTATGAATGGTCAATTAATACATATTTAGATGATATATTAATAGAGGATAGCACTATTTCATATATTAACTATGGTAATGTAAATGTTTTAGAAAACTATCAATATACTAGTAGTTTAGATTTAAGTAATGCTATATCTGAAGTATGTGTGAAAATAACAAACAAAATAGGATTCGAATGTTCTGAAGATTCTTGTATTTATATAAATAATATTATACCATTTTATGGTCTTTGGGTACCAAACGCTATTTATCCAGATAATAGTAATAAAGAATATACTTCATTTCTACCAAAAGGAAAAGGCATTAAATATGATAGTATTTCAGGACAAGGAGAATATCGATTATCGATATATGATAAATTTGGTGGATTAATATTTACATCTAATAAAATAGATCCTTCAGATGGAAGCCCTTTGGAGGGATGGGATGGAACAAAAGATGGTATACCACTTCCACAAGGAACTTATGTATGGAAAATATATGCTCAATTTAATGATGGTACTTTTTGGAAAGGAACAGGGACAGAATTTGGGGAAGCTACAAATGGAAATGAAGATCCATGGAAAAAAAGAAATCAAATTGGGTTAAAAGTAGGAACTTTATACTTGGTGAGATAATTTATGAGAATAACATTAATAATAACTTTTATGATATTAAGCCTAAACAATAAGGCTCAAGATCCTTCAATGTCTCAGTTTGACCTAAATACTTCTTATACAAATCCGTCATTTACTGGAATTGAAGGAACTATTAAGATATTAACTCATTCTAGAAGTCAATGGAATTATTTAAATGAAAATTTTAAATCTAGTTTTTTTGAAATTAGTTCACAATGGAAATTAAATCCAAATATTGGAGGAACAGATCAGGATTTGGGATATGGAATAGGAATTATAAATGAAAAAATAGGCATTATAAGCGGTGAAAACAATGTGTTTATTAATAAAATAGAAATTTACCCTTCCGCTTCATATTTAATAAAATTAGAAAAAAATATCAATGCAGGAATTGGATTCTCTATGAAATATAAAAAATATTCACTAGACCCTGATTTTTTAATATTTTCAGACCAATGGGGAGAATTTGGAAGTTTTGATGAAATTTCAGAAGTAAATATAAATTCAGATATTAATGAAATACAAAATATCGATTTAGGAGCGGGTTTATTATTTATTAGAAGAGGTAGACAACTAAGATATAGGAGCAATAGAATAATCTTGGGACATTCACTACATAATATCAGACCAAATTTTGAGAATTTTTTAGGTGTCGAGAATAACGATGCAAAATTCCCTTTCAAACATATTTCACATGCAGAATTATATTATTCAGTACCAGATTATGATGAAAGAAACACATTTGTACCTAGGATGAAGTTAGTATTTAAACACGAAAGATATATTAAAAAACCATTAGCATATTTACAAAAAACATTATTCTCTAAAACCGAAATAGGATCAACAGCATTTATAAATAATACTAATATTGAATTTGGAGTTCTATATAGAAGAGTAAATCATGTAGAAAGAACAGATATGATGAATAATATGCAATCATTTATACCTTTACTTAGATATAGATTCCGTATAGATAATTATCTTTTAAATATTTCATATAGTATGGATATAAACTCATCAACAAAAGAAGATAACTTAAATTTTAAGAATACTTTACTGACGCATGAAGTTGGTGTAAGTATAGATATATTTAAAGGGGGGAGTAAAAATCCTTCATGCCCAGCGTATGGAACTATGAAAGAAAATCCATTATATCAAGATATAATGAATAACGGACTTCTAAATAAAAGAAAACCAAAAAGGAATTTTAATTAATGAATAAAGTTTTTATTATAATTACAATATTATCATTAGCAGTTATATCTATCTTTATTAATAATAATAAAGAAAAGGATTTTATTAGTGATCTGAAATTAGATCAAATTTATAACAACCAAATTTCAATAGACTTTGCTGTACTTGGGATTTTCGGAAATGAAATGTGGGAGCATTATGAGAAATGTAGTTTATTAAATTTAAGCTTATATAGTTATGATACTATTTGGAATACCAATCACTTATCTGAAAAACCTGAAAATCAAAAAGATCCTAGAATAGCTTTTCTAAATACTGAAAATTTTCATCTAATGGATTTTGAAGTTTGGGATAGAGAAAAACAAGATGTTGTTACAGGACCATACATACCTTTTTATGATGGATATGATTATTATATTGGAAATGGATTTGCGTTTGATACATTAAATGAAATAATAGACTATAACAATGATGGATATCTAGATATGAAGATTAAATTTACAAAATTAGACTATGATCCATCTCACCGATTAATCAGATCATTATCAGTAGATATATTTACAGACTATCAGCAAAAAATAGAGAACGGTGAATTAGATACTAATATTGATTTTAATGATTATGAAAAGGATATATTTAAAAAAAATAATAATTTTGGTTATTGGGGAATTGGATATATAACAAAATTCTCTGAAAATGGATTATTACATTTTTTTACTGAAAAAATAAAATTTAATTGACAATAATGAAAAAAATCATTCTACTTCTGTTTTTAACTCCAATTTTATGTGATGGACAATTAAAAATATCTGTAAATCTTATTGAAAGAACAGATACAAAAAAAGAATTTAAACAAAATATTAATATTTCGTTAAGTACACATATATATAAAAATATAGAGGCAGGAATAACTAATAGAAAATCTTTAGCTGATTATATAAATGAAGGGCAAACTCCTATACAGGACAGTATAACAATTTCTAATTATCAAATATTTGCTAAATATCATTTCGAAAAAAATCTGTTTATTACATTAATATCACCAATGAAAAACAATGATAGTGAAATTAAGTTAGTTGATAGAATAAGAATTGGTGGAGGATATATTTTTCAAATTGAAAAGGAAAACAATTGTAATCTATATTTAGGATATGATATTTTACTATCACAAAATAAAAATGGATGGAGAAAAGGTGTGTTGAAATTAGGATTCTCTATAGATCTATTATAGAGTTTATTAATTATTGAAGAATCAATTTCTTATTTAAAAGAATAAAAAATAACTTATATTTGTGATATGAAAACAGCAGTATTATTATCAGGTTGCGGAGTATATGATGGATCAGAAATACATGAATCTGTTCTATCACTATTATCACTCTCACAAAGAAATTTAGAATTCATTTGTACAGCTCCGAATATGAAACAACATCATGTGATAAATCATATAAATGGAGAGGAAATGAACGAAGACAGAAATATACTTCTTGAATCTGCAAGAATTGCAAGAGGTGATATTTTACCATTAAATAAATTAGATAAAGATTATATTTCTTCATTATTAATACCTGGAGGATTCGGTGCAGCTAAAAATCTAAGCAATTGGGCATTTGAAGGACCAAAGGGACAAGTAAACCAAGATGTTAAAGATTTAATCTTACACTGTATTGAACATAAAAAACCCATCGTTACTCTTTGTATATCTCCAACACTTATTGCTAAATCTTTAGAAGGATCGTCATACAAAGCTCAATTAACTCTGGGATCTACGAAAGAAAAATCAGAGTATAATATAGCAGAGATAAATCAAGCAATATCATCAACTGGATCTACAGTTTATGATAAGGATATAAATGAGATTTGCTTCGATGAAGATCTAAAAATAATTTCAGCTCCTTGTTACATGATGGATGCTAAAATAGATGACATTTATAATAATATAACAATGGCTGTTGATAAATTATCTGTTCTTTTGAAAAAGAAATAAGATTAAAAAAAAACAATTTGTTTTTTTATTAATTTTACATTCAAAAATTTAATAATATGAATAAAATCAAATATATATTTCTAATATTCCTTTTCTCATGTGGTAACACACAAAATGAAAATACATTAAAAAATAGTCAGGAACAACTAGAAAAAGACTTGGCTAAATATGAAAACGTATGGAATAGTTTCCTAAGTGGAGATACATCAGTTGCAAATGAAGAAAATTTTACAAAAGATGTAGTTGTAGTTACAGCAAATGGTGATATTGTAGGAATACAGAAGGTGAAAGAATTTTATATGAACTACCTAAATGGTTTCTCTGATATAGAGTTTACAATTCTTGATGCTTTTGGTCAGGGAGAACGTATAGTAAAACATTGGAACTTTAAAGGTACTCATACTGGAGAATTCTTTGGCATTCCAGCTACAGGAAACAAATTAGATTTATCAGGCAGTACCCTTGTAACAATGAAAGATGGTAAAATTGCTAAAGAACAAGATTTCTTTGATATGCAATCTCTTATCTTACAATTAGAAAAACCTTCAGAAGAGGAAATAGTTGTTGATGACTATACAGGAATATAAATTATCTTAATTAGATAAAATATTATCAATTTCTAAACTTAGATCCTCAATAAGAACTATATACATAGAAAGCCAATTAACTTTATTTCTTTGATATTCTTCTAATAAAATCAAATTTGATGACAACTCCTTATCTTCATTTATAGCATTATAGATAATATGGCAATACTCATCAATTGATGTTGAGTTATCAGTTTTTTTAACAATAATATCAGCATGATTCTTTGTGATTAATGTAAGTAAGTTTTCTTTTATTTTTTTCTCATATTCTATAGTGGTTCTAACATAAGATGAATAAGTTATATGAATCCTGCTTAACATTTCTTTGATTTGCTCAGAATTAATGTATTTAAGATTTCCTGAATTAATAATTGAATGATACCTATCAGTTGGAGGTTCAAATACTCTATAATAAATTAGATTGAATTGAACTCTACTTTTACTCTTAGTTAAATTCTTTATATTTTCAGAATCAAAGCTGTTGTCTTCAGAATTTATAAACTCATTTAATATCGAAATATCATTTTCCCAATTTATCTTTCTCTCTATACAGTAATCATTAATCTCTTTTGTTTCCTCTTTAAGGCTAGTTAATACCTTTATCCTCTCTTGATTGTTTTGCTTTTTTGTAGATATTTGATTAAACCAGAATGAAACAGTAATACCCAATACAATAACTATAAATTCTAATGAATATTTGATAAATAAATCTTTTGCTTGCATATTTTTATAAAGATGCTAAACTATAATTATTTTCTATGAATTCATAATTCTATTACTCTGATTTTTTATTTTCAACATAATGTTATACTAAGACTATTTTGTATTAATTTTATGCAGATAAAAATCTAAAACAATGAAGCTAAAACACTTAAAACATACAAACTATTTTGATTTCTACTCAATAAACAAAACTGAATTAGAGAAAATATCATTGTTTGAAGGAAGTGTTTCTGCAGGCTTTCCTTCTCCCGCCGATGACTATATGGATATGGACTTAGACTTACATAATCATTTAGTTCAAAACCCATCATCAACTTTTTGTGTAAGAGCGATAGGAGAAAGCATGAAAGATGCTGGAATAAAAAGTGGAGATGTCATGATAGTAGACAGGTCATTAGAACCTAAAAATAGAAGTATTGTACTAGCTGTAATCAATGGTGAATTCACTGTAAAAAGAGTAAATGTAAATGAAAAGGAATTATACTTAATGCCAGAAAATGATAGTTTCAACCCTATTAAAATAACAGAAGAAATGGACTTTCAAGTTTGGGGAGTAGTGACTTTTATAATTCATAAAGCAGTATGATAGCACTTGCAGATTGCAATAATTTCTATGCTTCTTGTGAAAGAGTTTTTAATCCCAAATTAGAGAAAAGACCTATTGTCGTTCTTTCAAATAATGATGGATGTATCATAGCTAGAAGTAATGAGGCAAAGGAAATTGGAATAAAGATGGGAGAACCTGCTTTCAAAGTTAAAAATATAATTAATAAATATAATGTTCATGTATTCTCTAGTAATTTTGCACTATATGGTGATTTATCTAGAAGAGTAATGAATACTTTCCAAACTGAAGTAAATAAAATAGAAATCTATTCTATAGATGAAGCCTTCCTAGATTTTTCTAATCTATCAGATAAAAAAAGAGCAATACAGATTAAAAAGAAAGTTCAAATGTGGACTGGCATACCTATATCTATTGGAGTTGCTAAAACAAAAACTCTAGCAAAATTAGCAAATCACATAGCAAAAAAACATACTAAATCAGGGGTTTTTATTTTTAATGATCAAACTCTAATTAAAAGAGCTCTAAATATTACTCCTGTTGAAGACATATGGGGTATTGGAAGTAGAAAATCAAAAAAACTAAAGAAATTTGGAATTTACACTGCTCTAGAATTTAGAGATGCTGATACTAATTGGATAAAAAAACACTTCTCTATTAACGGATTGAAAACACAAAAAGAACTAAAGGGAGAAATCTGCTATCCTTTGGAAGAAGACACAAAAAGAAAGAAGAATATATGCACGTCTCGTTCTTTTAATAAAGATATACAAGAATTAAATAAACTATCTCAAGTAATTAGTTCTCACGCTAGTAATTGCGCTAGGAAATTAAGGAAAGAAAGAAGCTGTTGCTCAATGATAAGCGTCTTTCTAAGCACAAATCCTTTTAATCAAAAAATAAAGCAGTACCATGCATATAAAAAATTAAATCTAGATATCCCTACAAATGATAGTATTGAAATTATAAAATTTGCTTTAAAAGGTTTAGAGCAAATTTATCGTTCAGATTGTATTTATAAAAAAGCAGGAGTTATAGTTGGAAGAATTATACCAGATAGTCAAGTTCAATTATCATTATTTAATAAAATAGATAGAAATAAAAGAAAAGAAATCAATTCTACTATAGATAATATTAATAATAAAATAGGAGTTAATAAAGTTAAAATTGCAATACAAGGATTAGACAGAAAATGGAAATTAAAACAAGAAAAATTATCTCCTTGCTATACCACTCGTTTTACAGATATCTTGGAAGTTAAATTATAATTAATTAAATTTGATTTAATTAATAATGAATAATAGAAATTATGAACTTAAAACGAACAAACTTTTTACTAGCTTTAATCACATTATGTCTAATGACAAATATCTTAATTCAACTAGAAATTTGGCCAACTAAAGTAAATGCAAATGGATTAAGTCTAGACCCAACAATAAATTATGGAATAGTTCCGTTAAATACAGACGGTAGTATTAATGTTAATCTAAACTCTTCCAACAATATTATAGATGTAAATATTGAAGCAATTAATGGATATAAAGATGTTTTTTACAAAAAAAATGGAAGGTTTTTCTTACTACCAACTACAAATAACATAAGTGCTGAATAAAATAAAAATCAATGAAAAAAATATTATTATTACTATTGTCAATACCAATAACAGGTATATCTCAAACAAAATTATATCAATGTGATTGTTATGAAAATGAATTTAGACAAACATTTGAAATAGATATTTCAAATAAAACAATAAGTCATTACTCATCTATAGATTTGTCAGATGATCAATCCTGGGAAAGTTATCACGGTATATTTGATAATGTAATATGGGAAAATGATATGATATACTTTTTATGGTCAGATCATATAGAATTTAGAGATATTTACTTCTATAGATTTAACCTAAATGAAAACACATTTATATCTCAAATATTTGATTATGAAGATGGAAGTCTATTTGAACAAGTATATGAATGTTCATGGATAGGAAAACCAAATTTTAAGAAATACTAGTAATTAAATTATAATAATTGCCAATCAAAACACAACATACTTTCACTAGCTTCTGATGGTTTTGAACAACTATTTTTCTTATAATGAAAACAATTAGAGCATGAAGAATTCTTAGTTAAAGAATTCTTAAACAAATGACTTTCACAAAAATTTGTTATTTCTACTTTACGATTATGCTCTTTACAAATAAAATCTCTTAATAAATTTTCACAATTTATACACGTATTTATACTTTTTAATTCCATATTAAATTTATTTATATTCAGAATCAGTATATAATGATTCTAAGGTTTCTAATTTATCATTTGCATCTAAAAGCATCATCAATGCTTCTTCTGCATTGTTATAGAAATCACCCGTAGAATGATCTCCAATTCCTACTGATTTAGTATTTAATAATTCTAAAGTAAGTAGTGCTTTTGCCTTTTCTGCTTGAGCCTGAGTCTTTAACATCTCATATATTTTATTATCAACTGCCATTTTTTAATTATTTTACGGTAAAATTAATAAATATGTTTCAAATTACCCCTCTTAAATTGCTGATTTATAGTAATTTATATTTAGAATAAATAAAAATAAGAAATAATATATATATATTAAAAAATGATTAGATTAGCTATTATGAAAAGGATAATGATATTAATAATTTGTTTACCAATATATGTAATTGGACAACAAAGTAAAGGATTAAATGAAAGGCCTATTAATGTGCCAATAGGAAAGATAAGTAAAAACAATTCTGTAATAATAAACAACGTTCCTAGCTATACTTGGCATAGAGGATGTGGTCCAACAGCATTAGGAATGATTATCGGATATTATGATTTACATGGATTTGATGAATTATTTCCAGATAGCACATTAATTCAAACTAATGATATAAATATGTTAATAGCAAGTGATGAACATTATTATAACTATTCATTACCGTTAGATTATTATCCTAATTTATTACAAGATATTTCAGAAATTGGGACCCCACACATAAATAATTCTATTGCTGATTTTATGAATACATCAATGAGTAGCTGTGGTAATTATTGGGGATGGAGTTGGTCTAGTGATATTGGGACTGCATTTGAAAGTTATGTGAATTATAGATCGATCAATTATATTACAAGCATAGATTATGAATATTATTCAAATAATAGTTGGAATGAATATAAAATAGAAATAGACAATAATAGACCAGTAATTATTTTAGTAGATACTGATGGAGATAATTCAACTGACCACTTTGTTGTAGGTATTGGATACAATGAATTCTCACAAGAATTTGGATGTTATGATACATGGGATCAAAATATACATTGGTATTCCTGGCAAGAAATGGACCAAGGAATAAATTGGGGTGTTTATGGTTTTAATAAATTTAATATAGAACAAGTATTTACGAATATTGAAGAACAAATTAACACTACAGATATCCATATGATTTTTAACATTCTAGGAAAACAAGTAAATAAAAAGAAAAATATTCCATTGTTATATATTTATAATAATGGAAAAACAGAAAAAAAGATAATTATTGACTAAAGTTAAAAATCCAAAAAGAAAAAGTATTGTAGTATTTACTGGAGCAGGAATAAGTGCAGAAAGCGGAATAGGAACATTTAGAGATTCAGGTGGTTTGTGGGAAAAGTATAAAATTGAAGATGTAGCTACTCCAGAAGCATTTAACAAAAATCCATCTCTTGTATTGGAATTTTATAATATTAGAAGAGAAGAATTAATAAAAAAATCTCCTAATATTGCGCATATATCATTAAATAAACTACAAAATAAATTTGATTTACATATAATAACACAAAATATTGACGATTTGCATGAAAGAAGTGGATCTGATAATGTATTACATCTACATGGAAAATTAAGAGAGGCTAAAAGTACAATTACTAATAAAATCTATAAAATAGAAGGAAGTAAATTAAATATTGGTGATTTATGTAAAGATGGAAGTCAATTACGTCCAAATGTTGTTTGGTTTGGAGAGGAAGTTCCAAATATGGATATTGCTCAAGAATTAGTCAAAAAAGCTGATATCTTTATAATAATAGGAACTTCACTTAATGTTTATCCAGCTGCATCTCTAATTCATTATGCTAATAACGCAGAAAAAATAATTTTAATAGACCCAAATCCAAGTAATCATAATAATATTGAAATAATACAAGAAAAAGCAACAAGATCTGTACCAATACTTGTAGATGAATTATTAAAATCAATACAGAAATAAAAATATTCTTTAATAATAAAAATTATATAATATAAAACTCATAACATCTGAAGCTTCTTCAATTCTTTTCTTAATAGGAACACCTGATCCATGTCCAGCATTTGTTTCAATACGTATCAAAATAGGATTCTTACCACTATGTTTTTCTTGTAAATTAGCTGCGAATTTATAGCTATGGACTGGAACCACTCTATCATCATGATCAGCTGTTAATATTAAAGTTGCTGGGTATTCAACTCCATTTCTAACATTATGTACTGGAGAGTATTTTAATAGATATTGAAACATTTCTTTACTATCATTAGCAGTACCATAATCATATGACCAACCAGCACCTGAAGTAAATGTATGGTATCTTAACATGTCTAATACACCAACAGCTGGCAAAGCTACTTTAAACAAATCAGGTCTTTGTGTCATACAAGCTCCTACCAGTAATCCACCGTTAGATCTACCACTGATAGCTAAAAAATTTGGGCTAGTATATTTTTTTTCAATTAAAAACTCTGCAGCTGAAATAAAATCATCAAATACATTTTGTTTTTTTAATTTAGTTCCTGCATCATGCCATTCTTTTCCATATTCACCTCCTCCTCTAATATTTGCTACTGCGTATACTCCACCCATTTGAAGCCAAACAGCATTTATAACACTGAAATAAGGCTTTAATGAAATATTAAAACCACCATATCCGTATAAAATTGTAGGATTTGTACCGTCATACAACAAACCTTTCTTATGAATTATAGTTAAAGGTACTTTCGTGCCATCTTTAGATTTATAAAAATATTGCTTTGATTCATAATCTTCAGAATTAAAATCTAAATCAGGAGACCAATAGATTTCAGAAACTCCATTATTTACATTATACTTGAATGATGATCTTGGTGTAATATAATTACTGAAATTATAAAATAGTTCTTCTTGATCATCTTTTCCACTGAAACCAGATACATTTCCTTTACCTAAAAATGATACTTCTCTAATTAAATTTCCTTTATTATCATATTGAAAAATTTTAGAATTTGCATCTATGAAGTATTTTGCGAAAAAATAACCTCCCCCTAAAGAAACACTTAAAACATTTTCTGTCTCAGGTATAACAT
>MDTG01253772.1_pt1 | contig 16337 bp, 12 predicted proteins | sample 811421 | NCBI WGS metagenome assembly MDTG01 (sample SAMN05326645, study PRJNA326480) | marine metagenome | isolation source: seawater | place: Pacific Ocean: South East | collected 2011 | reverse complement strand
TAGAACAGCGGGAACAGGAAGATCCAGATCACATCGACGATGTGCCAGTAGAGTCCCCCGAGGTCGATCGGGGTGTAGTAGCCCTTGTTGAACCGTCCTTTGACCGTCAGCCAGATGAGCCAGACGATCACGATGCCGCCGATGACGACGTGGACGCCGTGCAGCCCCGTCATGAGGAAGTAGATGGTGAAGAACTTCTGGGCGTTCGCCGGTCGCTCGGGATCCTGCAGCGGATGCGGCAGGTGCGGAAGTTCGCCGGCCGCGTGGTGCTCTGCATAGTCGAGCATCGGGCCCTGGTTCTCGATCGTGTCGACCAGCTTGGGGGGGAGGAAGATCCCGAGTTCCGAACGCTCCCATTCGAGTTCGTTGGTCGTCAGTCCGGTGACGCCCGTCGCACCGAGAGGAATGGCGGTGGGCTCGGCCGTGGCCGGTGCCGCGGGCAGCTCGTCGCGGGCCTTGACCTCGGCGGCGAACGCCTCGTTGGCCGCGGACGTCTCCAGAGCCACGCGATCCTGCTCCTGTCGCGCCTGTTCGTCCAGCGGCAGCCAGAGGTGCGAGGCGTTCGGCTGCTCGTAGAAGGCCATGCCGGGCAGGAAGCCCTCGTGGAACTTGTGGCTGTACTCGAAGTACTTGATGATCATGAAGCCGCCCGCACCGAACAGCGTCAGGACAAGGCAGATCACGACGGCCAGGTTGCGACCGCGGGCGGCGAAGGTGACCGCCATCGCCATGGTCATGCTGGACAGCAGCAGTACGCAGGTGTTGATCGCACCCATGGTGGTATCGAGGTACTGGCTGCCGTACTTGAACAGTTCGGGATGGTTCGCACGCCAGACCGCGTAGGCCACGAACAGACCGCCGAAGAGGAGCACCTCGGTGGCGAGGAACAGCCACATGCCGAGCTTGCCGGCCTCGAACTGCTGCTTGGAGTTCTCCCAGTGGTGCCCGAGGTGCGCCGGATGCTCGTGATCATGGCCGTGGCCATGATCTGCGGACTGGGCATCGGGTTGGATGTCGAGCTGTGACACGTCGAACTCTCCAGCATACCTCAGGAGGCTTCTTCGGACTCCTGTCCCGCACGATCAAGGTCCGACCGCCACACGTATCCCTCCTCCTCCGACTTCCACTCGAGCACGGTGAAGTCGTAGCAATTCCCCACCGTCGGGGTCTCGGAGAAGTTGTCGTGCGGGGGAGGCGACGAGCACTGCCATTCCAGGCTGCGTCCACCCCAGGGGTTCGCGGGAGCCCGCCGACCGCTGAAGATGGACTGGGCGAGGTATCCGGCGGTGACGAAGAAGCCCACGGCCAGAATGTACGACCCCACCGACGAGAACACGTGGTAGATCTGGAAGCCCGAATCCTCGGGATAGGTTGCGTAGCGACGCGGCATGCCCTGGCTTCCCAGCATGAACTGGCTGAAGAAGGTCACGTTGAACCCGAGGAACACGAGCAGGAATCCGAACCGGCCCCAGTTCTCGTTGTACATGCGTCCCGTGATCTTCGGCCACCAGTGATGCAGACCGCCGATCATCGCGATCAGGGCACTTCCCATCATCACGTAGTGGAAGTGGGCGACCACGAAGTACGTATCGTGCAGATGGACGTCGGTGGCCAGCGTGCCCAGATGGAGTCCGGTCAGGCCGCCGATGGTGAAGATGAAGATGAAGCCCATCGCGTACAGCATGGGCGTGTTCCAGCTGATCGATCCCTTGTACATGGTCGCCAGCCAGTTGAAGACCTTGATCGCGGACGGAATGGCCACCGAGAAGGTGATGGCCGAGAAGATCACGTTGACCAGGGCCGACTGGCCCGAGGTGAACATGTGGTGGCCCCAGACCAGGAACGAGAACAGGGCGATCGCGATCGAACTGAATGCGATGAACCGGTATCCGAAGATGTGCCGATGCGAATGAATGGCCACGAGATCGCTGATGATGGCCATCGCCGGCAGGATCATGATGTACACGGCCGGGTGCGAATAGAACCAGAAGAAGTGCTGGTACAGGACGGGATCGCCCCCGAGTTCCGGGTTGAAGATGCCGATTCCGAACGCCCGCTCCACCGCCAGCAGGGCCAGCGTGATGCCCAGCACCGGTGTCGCAATCACCTGCAGCACGGCCGTGGCGTAGATGCCCCAGAGAAAGAGCGGCATGCGGAACCAGGTCATGCCCGGCGGTCGCAGCCGGTGGATCGTCACGATGAAGTTCATGCCCGTGAAGATCGAGGCGAAACCGAGAATGAAGGCGCCGGTCACGGCGGGAATCACCCCGCCCATGGCCCCCACCTCGGGCCGCGAATCGGTGCTGTACGGCGTATAGAAGGTCCAGCCGGTGTCGAGTCCACCGCTGAAGAGGGCACCCACGAAGAAGAGGGCGCCGATGATCCAGAGCCAGAAGCTCGCCAGATTCAGCCGGGGGAAGGCGACGTCCTTGGCCCCGAGCATGATCGGAAGCACGAAGTTGCCCAGCGCGGCGGGAATGCTCGGAATGATCACGAGGAAGACCATGATGCCGCCGTGGAGCGTGAAGGCCTGGTTGTACTGCTGCTGGTTCATGATCGTCCCGCCCGGGGTCAGCAGCTGTGTCCGGACCAGCAGGGCGAAGACGCCGCCGACGAAGAAGGAGGACAGGACGGCGACCAGATACATGACGCCGATCCGCTTGTGATCGAGTGTGAACAACCAGGACCAGAGGCCCCGGGTGTGGTTGAGGTAGTTGTCGTCGACCAGTTTCGGCTGGTCGGGATTCAGTTCCAGTGTGGTCATCGTCAGCCACCTTCTTCCATGCTCTCAGTGACGACCGAGGCGGATGAGTTGACGGGAGGCATGGCAGGCTTCTGCACGTTGCCGTCCCCATCGATCCATCCTTCATCGGCGAGTCGGTCGAGATTCTTCATCATCAGCACCAGAGCCTCGACCTGTCGGGGCTTGAGCTGGGATGCAAAGTTGCTGGGCATCACGTTCGCGTAGTTCTCACGGACGACCTTGCCGGGGTTGAGGATCGACTCCCGGAGATAGTTCTCGGGGAGTTCGTAGTCGCCGCCCGGGCCCATGTAGTCCTGGAGGGATTTGCCGTTGGTGAAACCGCCCTCTCCCCGGGCGACACGATCCCAGAGGCCCTTGAAGGTGGGCCCCGAGCGGGCTTCGCCGTTGAGCGAGTGGCACGACGAGCAGCGGTTGTACAGCTTCGTCAACGCGTAGGTCGGCAGATCGGCGTCCGGCAGATCCTCGTATTCGCGGGCCATCTTGCCCATCTTCGCCTGGAACTCGTCCTCCGGGAGCACGTGCACCGTGGCCAGCATCTTGGAATGGTCCTTGCCGCAGTATTCGGTGCAGTACAACTGATACGAGCCCGGCTTGATGGCGGTGAACCACAGGCTGGAATACCGGCCGGGCACGACGTCCTGCTTCACCCGGAACGCCGGGACATAGAGGCTGTGGGTCACATCGGCGGACCCCATGATGAGACGCACCGGCCGGTTCAGGGGCACGTGCAGTTCGTTGCCCTCGATGACTCCGTAGTCGGGGTGGGCGAAGGCCCACGACCACTGCTGGGCGGTCACGCTGACTTCGTACGAGTTCTCGGGAGCCTCGCGCAGGTCGATGTAGCCGATCATGCCGACCCAGAAGATCGCGACCACCAGCCCGGTGGGGATGATCGTCCAGGTCAGTTCGAGCGCCAGACCGTGGGTCGGCCCCTCGGCCACGATCGTCTCGTCCTCGGACCGCCGCCGGTACTTGATCGCGAACCAGACCAGCACCACGGTGACCAGGACCAGGAAGATGTAGCAGATGACGTTGATGAACTCGAAGATCCAGTCGATCTTTCCAGACACGGACGAGGCTGCTTCCGGCATCCAGAAGGTTGCCGCCGTCGGATCCGCCGTCGTTGCGAGCGTTGTGATTTCGGCCAGAATCGACATCAGATCCCACCTCCTGCCGCCAACCCGTCGCTCGGATCCTGGCCTGAATACTTGGACCGGTACCCGAGCACGAGCAGACCGCCTGCGACCAGGACGATGGTGAGCACCCCGCCCAGTCGCATGATCTTCCATGCATCCGCAATGTAACTGTTGCGATCCGGATCCCACTGGAAGCAGTTGAACAGCAGCAGCGTGTCCAACGGCGACCCGATCCGACCCTCTGAGGACTCCACCAGCGCCAGACGAAGATCACGCGGCTGGAACAGCACGTCGTTCATGTACAGCGAGATCCGGCCTTCGGGCGTGATGAAGATGATGCTCGCGGTGTGGGCGTACTCGCCGGACACCTCGTCGTAGCGGTAGCCGAATCCGACCCCGTCGGCGAGCCGCTTGATGTCGTCCTCCTCCCCGGTGAGGAAATGCCACCCGTCCGCGGCGGAATCGCGGCCGTATTCGGCGAGGTAGGACTTCTTCTTGTTCCGTGCGAGTTCTGGACCTTCGTCGGGGTTGATGCTGACCGTGACGATGTCGAACTCCTCCCCCGCGGACCAGTCGAGCTGCTTGAGCCCGTCGACCATTCCGTTGAGGGTCAGACTGCACAGCATCGGACACCGGTAGTAGTTCAGGGTCAGGATCAGCGGACGGTCCCGGTCCAGGTAGTCCTCGAAGGCGACCGGCTCACCGTCGGCGTCGACGAAGCGCAGGTCCCGGGGCACGTACTGATCCAGCTTCTGGGTGATCCCGACGCCTTCCATCTCCGCGGCCTCCTGACCGGGAAGCACGGCGGGCTGGGCCGACAGCATCGGAGCCGGGCAGAGCACGGCACCGCACACGGTCGCGACCGGGATCAGATTGCGGAAGGTGGTCATTGGTCTGCACCCCCGCCGTATTCGTCGATGACCAGTCGCACCGCCTGGTCCATGGGAATGCGCAGACTGCGTTCCCCGGTGAGTTCGCCGTCGGCGTCGGTCCAGGTCTCCCAATGGGCGTCCTGCTTGAGCGCTTCCACCCGGGCCTCGCGCATCAGCTGCGTGGCCTGCGTCCGGACACTGACGACCTTCCGCTTCGTCTCGCGGTGCACGGCTCCGTAGAACATCGCCGCGACGGCCAGGCAGATCACCGCGAAGAGGATGATGCTGCAGACGCCGATCATCCACGTCGACATCGGTCGAGGATCCTCGGTGTCGCCGGCGAGCTGGCCGTCAGGCAGGATGGACTGGTCGTGGGACATGGATCAGAAGTTCTCGAAGCTCAGTGATTCCGACAGCCTGGGATCGGAGATCGGTACGAGACTGCACCGACGCAGGTTGAACATCGTGCCGGAGAGCAGCAGGCTGAGCATGCTCACCGGCAGCACGAAATCGACGACGTTGAGCTGCCAGCCGATGCTGGCCGGCGTGACGGCGGCAACCAGTTGATCGTAGGTCTCCGCCTGTGCGAGGGCCACCTCCGGAACGGTAGGAATGACCAGCCAATAGACGTCCACGCACAGCATGAGGACCATCCAGCCGGCAATTAGGGCAATCGACCCCCGCAGCCGCTTGGGCCACCGGGAGACCAGCAGCAGGAACGGCAGCACAAAATGGCCGAAAATCAGGATATGGGACACCCAGAACCACGATCCCAGCTGCCGCGGGAAGAACCAGGAGGTCTCGATGGGGATGTTGGCGTACCAGATCAGCATGTACTGGCTGAAGCCGATGTAGGCCCAGAAGACGACTCCGAAGGCGAAGAGCAGCTTGCCGAGATCGTGGTAGTGCTCGCAGGTGATGGCTTCCCGGACCCGACCGGCCCGCTGGAGGCAGTACACCAGCACCAGCACGCAGGAGAAGAATCCCGTGACCGAGACGGCGAAGAAGTAGACGCCGAACATCGTGCTGAACCACTTCGGCTGGAGGGACATGATCCAGTCGTAGGACGCGAACGTCTGACTGAGGGCGTAGAGGATCATGGCCAGCGGTGCGAACCACTGCATGGTGTTCGTGATGCGGTAGTCGCCGCTGGCATCCTGCCGCCTCGACAGTCGGAAGTAGAACCGTGCGATGACGGCCCAGACGGTGAAGAAGACGACCGCGCGGACGCACCAGAAGGTCACGTTCAGGTACGGCTTCTTCTTCTTGATGAGGTAGTCGTGCGCCGCCAGCTCCTGATCGGCCCAGGGGAAGAGCTGCCCTCCGTTGCCGGTGGCGACGAGCACGAAGATCGGCAGGAAGAGAATCCAGAGCCACGACAGATTGGCCGCGATGCCTTCGGCGAGTCGACGGACGGTCACCGACCAGCCGGCCTTGGTGATGTGCTGGAGGATCGTGAAGAACAGGGCGCCGAGGGCCACCGCGAGCACGATGAGGAAGGCGAACATCCAGGACTTCATGAAGGCGTCTTCACCGCCGATGCCCCGGAGGCCGTAGGCCGCTCCCAGCCCGACCAACCCGATCACGCCGGAGACGACGAAGACCGCGCCGCCGAAGCTGCCCAGCGAGAGGTTGTCCCGGGAGAGATCCACCTGGTTCATGTCGCACCCCCCTCTCCGGGCTCCACCTTGGTCCGGACGGGAAGCGTGTCCGCGCCGGGCACCCGTTCCACGGGAGCGTTCTGGGAGTACTGCAGCGCCTTGACCCACGCGACGATGGCCCAGCGATCCTCCAGACGGATCTGGGAGGCGTAGCCGGCCATGTTGCGGATGCCGTTGGAGATGGACCAGAAGATCTGTCCCACCGGCTGTTCGGTGACCGACTCCTCGTGGAGATTCTTGGGCTGGACCCAGGTCGTGCCGTTGACACCGGCATTGAGGAGCACCATCGCCCGTTCGTGCACCGGTCCGTTGCCTTCGCCCCGTATGCCGTGGCACGGGAGACAGTAGACCTCGAACTGGATCCGTCCTCGCTTCAGCAGCGCCTCGTCGAGGACGACGTTCGAGGGGAAGTCGGCCGAGAACTCGCCGTCGAGGGTTCCCAGGAAGTAGTGCGTGTCGGACACCATCTGCGAGCGGGCGATGGTGCCGGGAATCCTCGGCCGCATCGACCGGGTGTCCACGAACAGGTTGTTCTCCTGCTGATCCACGTACTTGGGCTGGTTGTCCATGTTCTGGATGATGTGGATGCGGCGACTCTCGCTCGGCACGGCGCGGGCCCGCAGGATGATCGCCGGCGGCACGAGCAGCAGGCTGAGCATGAGGATGCCCACCCAGACAAAGGCCGGGGGCAGTTCCTTGAGCATCGTCCTGGGATCGAACGGCGACATGCGGTCAGGGCTCCAGTGTTTCGATGGATTCGGGACCGAGGGACTCGAGGAACGACTTGGTGGATTCATCCTTGAACTGGGGGTCGCGGGCTTCGATGATCAGGTAGAAGCGGTCGTCGGTGATGCGGGCGAGCTTCTTGCACTTCAGTACCGGGTGGTACAGGCACGGCAGTCCGTTGAGCGCGAACATGGAGCTGACGGTGGTCACCGCGGACAGCAGGACGGTGACCTCGAACATCACGGGCACGAAGGCGGGGGCGCTGATGAGCGGCTTGCCGGAGACTTCGAACTGGTACCCGATCACGGGAACGATCGCCCACAGGTTCACTTCCAGCGAGTTCGTGAAGACCTGCAGGAAGATGGCCACCATGGTGCCGGTCATGCCGCCGAAGAACACCAGGATGGGAAGGATCGTCGGCTTGACACCCATGGCGATGTCGAGTCCGTGCACCGGGAACGGCGTGTGACAGTCCCACCAGCGGTAGCCGGCGCCCGCGACCTTCTTCGCGGCCGAGGTGATCGCGGCGGGCGTGGTGAACTCGGCCGCGTAGCCCCAGATGCGTTCGCGGGTGGAGATGGGAGGTGAACCACTCATTCGTGCTCCTCCTCGTGCCCGTGCTCGTGGTCGTCGTGGTGCCCGTGGGCGTGGGGATCCGCCTCGGGCATGACCGCCTTGATCTCCGCGATGGCCAGCACGGGCAGGTACCGGATGAAGAGCAGGAACAGCGTCATGAAGAGACCGAAGGTGCCGACGAAGGTCATGATGTCCACCCAGGTCGGACTGAAGTAGCCCCACGAACCGGGCAGGAAGTCCTGGGCCAGTGACGTGACGATGATGACGAACCGTTCGAACCACATGCCGATGTTCACGAAGATCGAGACCGTGAACATGATCCAGATGTTGGTCCGGAACCGCTTGACCCAGAAGAGCTGCGGCGAGATCACGTTGCACGAGACCATGATCCAGTACGCCCAGTTGTACTGGCCGAAGGCACGATTGACGAACGCGAACTTCTCGTAGAGTTCGCCGCTGTACCACGCGATGAAGAACTCCGTCCCGTAGGCGTAGCCGACCATCGTGCCGGTGAGCAGGATGATCTTGTTCATGTTCTCCAGGTGACGCATGGTGATGAAGTTCTTCAGCCCCCAGATCTGCCGGGCCGGGATCGCCAGCGTCAGCACCATCGCGAAGCCCGAGAAGATGGCGCCGGCGACGAAGTACGGCGGGAAGATGGTGGTGTGCCATCCCGGCAGCTGCGAGGTCGCGAAGTCGAACGACACGACCGAGTGCACCGAGAGCACCAGCGGCGTCGCGAGGGCCGCGAGCAGCAGGTAGGCCCGCTCGTAGCGGTGCCAGTGGCGCATGCTGCCCCGCCAGCCGAGCGAGAAGAAGCCGTAGGCGATGGCCTTGATCCGGTTGGTGGATCGGTCGCGCATCGTGGCAAGGTCGGGGATCAGGCCCACGTACCAGAACATGAGCGAGACCGAGAAGTAGGTGCTCACCGCGAACACGTCCCACAGCAGCGGGCTGCGGAACTGGGGCCACATCTCCATCTGGTTGGGAATGGGGAACAGCCAGTAGGCGAGCCAGACCCGGCCGATGTGGATGCCGGGATAGAGTCCGGCGCAGACCACCGCGAAGATCGTCATGGCCTCCGCGAAGCGGTTGATCGAGGTGCGCCACTTCTGCCGGAAGAGGAAGAGGATCGCGGAGATCAGCGTGCCGGCGTGCCCGATGCCGACCCAGAACACGAAGTTGACGATCGGCCATCCCCACATCACGGGGCTGTTGTTCCCCCAGACGCCGACCCCGGTGATGATCAGGTAGCCCACCAGCATCATGAGCATGCCGGCCAGGGTGGCGGAGATGACGAGGGTGACGTACCAGAGCTTGGGCGGCCGCTCCGATTCGTTGGCCACGAGGATCTCGGCGGTGACCGACCCGAAGTCGTGGTGGTTCAGGACCAGCGGGCTGCGTTCCCGCGGGTCGTCGATGGTGTTGTCCACCCCCAGCGGCGCGGTGTCGTCGACGTGCAGCGGCGTGGTGTTGTCGTACGGGAGTGTGCTCATGCCAACCTCCCGCCCATGACGCGAAGCTCGACCTTCGCATGGCCGCCGTAGTGCCCGTGTCCGTGGTCGTCGTGACCGTCGTGGCCGTCGTGGCCGTGGTCTCCGTGACCGTGTCCGTGGCCTTCGTGGTCCTCGGGGAACCGCTCGCCCTCGATCGGATTGTTGAGCCGGGCGAGGTAGCGGTTGCGGGGCTTGATGTGGAGTTCACCGAGCAGTTCGTAGGACCGGGAGTTGGCGTGCATCTTCGAGACCTTGGCCTCCGGATCCATCAGATCACCGAAGACGATGCAGTCGTTGGTGCAGGCCTGGGCGCAGGCCGAGTTGATGCTGCCGTCGGGAATGACGATGCGCTTGGCCTTGGCCTTGGCTGCTTCCGGCAGCTTCACCCAGGCGTTCTTGGCCTTGATCTTCGCCGCCTGGATGCGCGAGGTGCAGAAGTTGCACTTCTCCATGACGCCGCGCATCCGCACCGTGACCTCGGGATTGAACTGCATGCGCCGAAGCGGGTCGCCACCGCTCTGGCGGCGGACGTAGTAGTCCGGCTGCACCTGGAGGAATCCGGTCGAACGCAGCGGTTCGCGGCGGAAGTAGTCGAAGTAGTTGAACCGCCGGACCTTGTACGGGCAGTTGTTCGAGCAGTACCGCGTGCCCACGCAGCGGTTGTAGACCATCACGTTCAGGCCGTCCATCGAGTGCACGGTCGCGGCGACCGGACACACCTGTTCGCAGGGGGCGTTCTCGCACTGCTGGCAGGAGACGGGCTGGAATGCGACCGACGCCGGCTGATCCACGTCGTACTCGCCCGGCGAAGTCTCCTTGAACCGGAAGTAGCGGTCGCAGCGCAACCAGTGCATCTCACGGCCGCGCAGCACCTGATCCTTGCCCACGACGGGAATGTTGTTCTCGGCCTGGCAGGCGATGACGCACGCACCGCACCCGGTGCAGGAGTTGAGGTCGATCGCCATTCCCCAGCGGTACTGGGCGCCGTCGAACTGCTGCGACTCCCAAAGCGAAAGTCCGTGGGCGGCGTGCTCCTGGTTCTTCACGAAGTTCGGATTCTCGTTGTAGGTCTCGATCGACGCCTCGCGGAAGAGCACCGGCAGCCGCTCGGCGATGCCCTGTCCACCGACCGAATCGATGGCGAAGTGATCCTGCACCGTGGCCAGGGGGTACGTCTCGCCGGTCGGCACGATCGCCGCGCCCCCGCGGGACCACAGGGCGTCGGTGGTGCGCAACGGGTAGACGTCGAATCCCGCTCCGGAGCAGACCCGTCCGGCGAAGCGACGGCCGTAGCCCACCGCCAGACTCGCCGTCATGGGTGCCTGGCCGGTCTGAACCAGGGCGGCCGCTTCGATCGAGACGCCACCCACGGTGATGGTGATCATGTCGCCGGTCGCCACCCCGAGCGTGTCCGCCGTGGAGGGGCCGATGATCACTGCGTTGTCCCAGGTGAGACGCGTCATCGGATCGGGCAGTTCCTGCAACCAGCCGTTGTTGGCCCAGCGGCCGTCGTAGACGCTGTAGCTGCCGCGGAACTCGAGCATGACGCCGTCGTGACCCGGCAGGGCATTCGCGGCGTCGGTCACCATCGAATCCAACCCCGCCCGACGGACCTTCGGTGCCTCCTTCACGGACGCCGAGTCCTTCAAGGCACCGCTGTGCAGGGTCGCACGCCATTCCGGATCGAAGCCCAGCGAAGCGCCGGCTTCGGGCTTGAGGGTGTTGAAGGTCTGTCGCACCAGTTCGAAACCGGCCGTGGTGTCGGATGTGGTGACCTGGGCCAGAATCTCCAGTGGGGAGCGACCGTCGAAGAGCGGAAGAATCAGCGGCTGGCAGATGCCGTAGGTGCCGTCCCAGGCGCGACCGTCACCCCAGCACTCCAGGGCGTGCGCCCGGTTCAGATGCCACTCGGACTGCTGAGACGTCTCATTGTCCTCGTAGGACAGGTGGATGGAATGCGCGACCTTGCCGAGCGCTTCCCGGAAGCCGAGGTCGGCGGGCATGTTGTAGGAGGGGTTGCCACCCAGCATGAGCAGGGTGTCGACCGTGCCGTCATGCATGGCCGACGCGAGCGCTTCGATGGAGGCGGTCTGCATCACGTCCGACGGCAGCCGGGTGTAGGAGACGGTGCGGCCGGCACTGCCGGATGCCTCGTTGATCAGAGCCGCCAGATGGTGCACGATCGGAGGCTGGGAGGGGCCGGGAAGGACCACGGATTCCCCCGGATGAGCCTCGATGTTCTCCACCAGAACGTCCAGGAAGGGGGTTTCGACCCCGGAATTCTCGAAGGGGGCCGCCAGGGCGGCATTTCCGGTCATTTTTGCCGCAATTCGGGCCGCCAGCACCACAATATCCGCCGATCGCATCCCGAAACGGTCGTCCGCGGAACTCCCGGTGGCCGTGAGCCCGGGCTCGACGACGATGAGGCGACTGATGGAACCGTGGTCCGGCTGACGTCCGGCCGCCCAGTCGCAGGCCATCACGAGCATGTCGGGATGCATGCCGAGGAAGTCGCAGTCCAGAGACAACATGAACTTCGCGTTGTCGATCTTGTACTGCGGGCGGAACCGTCCACCGAAGGCGGACTCGAGACCGGCCAACGAGTTGGTGTCCGCAAGCGGATCCCACGTCACCCAGGTCGCCTCGGGGAACTGCTCACGCAACCTGGCCTGCTGCATGCGGATGGACGGTGAACTCGTGCCTTCCGACAGGATCCAGAAGCCTTCGCCCCGGTTGGTGCGCAGGGCTTCGAAATGCTCACCGGACCACTTGTCCCACTTCTTCCATGTCGTCCGGAGGCGCTTCTCGCCGAACCCGTTGCGGGGATCGCGCGAGCGGTCGGGATCGTACAGATCGAGGATCGTGGCCTGTCCGTAGCGCGACGATGCGCCGCCGCTTCCGGAGTGGTCGGGGTTGCCGTCGATCTTGGTCGGCCGTCCGTTGTAGCTCGTCACCAGCTGTCCGGTCGCGATCCCCTCGACCTCCATGATGGTCGCGTAGAAGTCGGGGACGCCGGGCATGGTGCCTTCGGGACGCTCCGAATACGGAAGGATGTGCTCTTCGGGCCAGCGACGACACCCGGTCATGCCGAGACCCGCCAGGGCCATCGAAGCCCCCATCACCTTCATGAAGTGGCGACGATCCTCCTCCATGAGTTCGGAGGCTCCGGCGGGGAACTCGCGATGCAAAAACGTCTTGAATTCAGGCGTTTCCGCCAATTCATCAAGACTGCGCCAGTATGTCCGGCCCGACGGGCCCTGCTTCATCGATGACATGTGGAACAGTCCTGGTTCGGCTGAAGGTGGTTGGCATCGAGCCACTTGGCACCCTCGGCGATGCGTTCGGCAGCGCCCATGTCCCATCCCCACTCGAGCTGGGTGACGAGATCCGGATCACGCACGTGCGGAGCGGGATCACGGTGGCACGACAGGCACCATCCCATGCTCAACGTCTCGTGCTGGTAGACGACTTCCATGGTGTCGACGCGACCGTGGCACTCGACGCAACTCACGCCCCGGGTGACGTGCGCCGAATGGTTGAAGTACGCATAGTCGGGCGAATCATGGACCTTAACCCATTCCATGGGCATGCCCGTGTTGTAGCTTTCGGCCAGCGGCTTGATGTACTCGCTCTCGGGGTGGATCTGCGTGTGGCAGTTCATGCACGTGCTGGTGGGCGGAATGGCCGCCGAGGCCGCGAACTCGACCGTGTTGTGGCAGTATCGACAGTCGATTCCGAGCTCACCGGCATGAACCTTGTGACTGAACGGAACCGGCTGGGTGGGCATGTATCCGACGTCGGTCGTCTTCGGACTGAACCCCCAGGCGACCATAAACGCGACGTACAATGGCGCAGACATCGCCACCACGATGACCGTGGGAAGAAAGAGGTTCGACCATTTCGGAAAGACGTAGTGGAAGCGGCCCATGAGCAATCAGACGCGAAGGACTGTGAACTTTTTCACAAAGTTTGACATGACATGATCCGCCCCCAACCGCTTGATGTCAAGCCAGAAACAGTGTTCCGGCAGAGTCAAGATCGGCTGAAGTGGACGTTTTTGAGCACAGCAGTTTTTGTTGAGACACAGTCTCAATTCTTTGCACGAAATTGCGCGCTGTCGGCACACATTTGAGGCGGATTCCCCTAGTTGGAAGTGCAGCGTGCAGTCCGCTCGTCAGCGTGTTTCGTTGCACGAAAACACCACGAATTACAGGGGAAAACGAATGACTCTACTTGTTGCCGTACCGGTTGTGTTGACGTTGGCGCTTCCGTTTGCGCTCGCCGCGTGTCCGAACGTTGAAGAAGAGTATGAACATGAAGACTGAACACACGGACGTCATCGTGGTACCTTCGAATACGTCCGATGTACGACACCCATTGCCACCTCGTTTCGAAGCCGTTGCACGGGTCACTTGACGCCGTCCTGGCACGTGCTGCGCAGGCCGATGTGACGGGCATGATCACCGTGTCAACCTCGATGCTGGACTGTGTCGAAGGCCTGAAATTGGCCCAATTTCACCCCCATATCTGGTGTACGGCGGGAGTTCATCCCCATGAAGCCGACTCCGAGGTGGACTGGGAGGTGATCGAGAGCGTGGCCAGCCACGATCGGTGCGTCGCCTGGGGAGAATTGGGCCTTGACTGGCATTATCAGCAGCCCCTCAGGGCCTCTCAGCACGCCCTTCTGGAAGCCCATTTGGGCGTTATTGGGGCCGCCACCGGCCGTCAGGCCAAAATGCCGGTGGTCATCCACTGTCGAGAAGCCTACGGGGATCTTTTGGCCATTCTGCGGGATTCGGGTCTGGATCCGACTCGATTCGTCTTCCACTGCTTCACCGGAAACGAGGCTGAAATGGACCTGGTGCTTGATTTCGGGGCCAGCGTCAGCTTCACGGGCATCGTCACGTTCGGAAATGCGTCCGATATTCAGGAGGCAGCTCGCCGTGCCCCCCTCGATCGGATGATGGTCGAGACCGATGCCCCCTATTTGAGCCCGGAGCCGGTTCGGTCGATGCGTCCGAACGAGCCGTGCAACGTCGTGCACACCGCACGATTCCTCGCCTCGCTCCGGGGAATGGAGACCGCAGCGTTCGTTGACATCATGGACGCCAACGCGACCCGATTCTTCGGACTCGGCTGATCAGTCTCCCCCGGTGTCGTCGACCGGGACGTCGGGATCGAATTTGAGCTCGGGAACATCCGGCACCCAGCTGCGATCCTCGAACCCGCCCCCACGCATGCCCGTGTCGCCGTTCACCAGGAGCGTCGTCCGCTGCGCTCCGGGCAGGAAGACGTCGATCTCGGTTCGCCCCGGAGGAGTTCCGGTGGCGGTCACCTTCAGATCTCCTTCGTAGAGGTCCGGGGTCCCCAGACGCTCCTTGCCTTCCTTGACCAGACGCCAACCGTAGAATTCGACCGCCACTCCCTCCGGCGGTTGGAAGGACGGCTCCGGTGGCCTGACTCCATCCCATCCCTCAACGTACAGCCGCGCATTGCTCTTTCGGATACCGAGCGTGCTCTCGCCGCTGCGGCGGATCGTGATGCTGCGAGGGGTATGTCGGAGGCTGTCACGAAGTCGTCCCCGCGCGGACAACCACAGGACCAGCGGCGACTCGTCCTCCAGCACGACCTTGATGTTCGAGTCGAGCTTGCGCGACTCCTTCACCGTGAATGTGACGGGCAGTTCCATGCGCGCGCCGGGCTCGAGAAAGGGTTCGCCGGGCCCCGCCCAGGTGCAGCCGCAGCTCGGAACCGTCTTCAAGATGCGCAACGGACGATCCGTGGTGTTCTCCAACACGAAGGTGTGCTCGACCGTCGCGTCGGGAGGATCGATGAGGACCACGCCGAAATCGTGCCGCTCCGAATCGGTCGGTTGCAACGGCGACGCCATGGCCAGTTGCAGGATCCACCAGCCAAGCAGGAACACCCCGGAACCCAGCAGAAGAATGCTGATGACCTGCATCGGCCGGAATCGGCGGGATGGTGCTGCGGAAGGTTCGCCCGTACTCATGGTGGCAGATCATAGGTCCTCAGCCGTCGCTCGGCCCCCTGCACACTGCCATGCTGGCAGACGCACCCCCGTTGACGGGCCGTGAACCGGGGTGGTTGGTGGCACGGCAGTTGCACCTTTCCGGGGGGGTCGGAACCGATCCGATCCCCGCATGGAGGACACCCATGAATCTCGAACAACTCACGACCCAGGCCAGACAGGCCATCTCGACATCCCAGTCCATCGCCACCGAACTGCAGCATGCGGAACTGCTCCCGCTGCACGTGCTGTCGGCGCTGCTCGACGACGGAGACCGGTCCGGACTCGCCGGCTCGATCATCAGCCGCTGCGGTTCGGACCCCTCCGCGCTGCGCGATGTGGTGACGGCCGAACTGAATCGGCTGCCCACGATCAACGCATCCGGTGGACACCTGCCCCGGACCTCCCCCGCCTTCATCACCCTCATGAACAACTCCGCGGCATTGGCGAAGTCGATGCAGGACCAGTACGTCTCGGTGGAGCACCTGCTGCTCACCCTCGCCGACGACAGCGATCCCGCTCGCGACGCCATCGAAGCGGTCGGACTGAACGCGAAGTCGATCCGCACCGCCGTCGACGCCATCCGCGCCAGCAGCGGCGTCTCGAACATCACCGACCCGGGCGCCGAGTCCAACTACGAGGCCCTGTCGAAGAACGCGATCGATCTCAATGAACTCGCATCGTCGGGCAAGCTCGACCCGGTCATCGGCCGCGACGAGGAGATCCGCCGCTGCATGCAGGTCCTGAGCCGACGGACCAAGAACAACCCCGTCCTGATCGGCGAGCCCGGCACCGGCAAGACCGCCATCGCCGAGGGCCTGGCCCTGCGCATCGTCAACGGCGACTGCCCCTCGGGCATGCGCGAGGCCCGCATCATGGCCCTCGACGTCGGGCAGCTCCTGGCCGGCACGAAGTTCCGCGGCGAGTTCGAGGAGCGGCTGAAGTCCGTGCTCCGCGAGGTCACCGCCGCCGACGGCCGACTCATCCTGTTCATCGACGAACTCCACACCATCGTCGGCGCGGGCGCCGCCGAGGGCTCCGTCTCCGCCGGAAACCTGCTGAAGCCGGCGCTGGCCCG
>MDTG01217809.1_pt1 | contig 16337 bp, 13 predicted proteins | sample 811421 | NCBI WGS metagenome assembly MDTG01 (sample SAMN05326645, study PRJNA326480) | marine metagenome | isolation source: seawater | place: Pacific Ocean: South East | collected 2011 | reverse complement strand
TCGGCGAATTGGAGCGGGTAAGGGGAATCGAACCCCTCTAGCCAGCTTGGAAGGCTGGAGCATTACCACTATGCTATACCCGCGCCGCCTGCGCTCTTGCCACTCGCGCACCATGGCCGTCAATCGCTTCCATCGCACTTGCGCTGGTTGCGGATGGGAAACGGATTCTTTCTTGGCGCAGACATTTCTTCTGCCCATTGTCGGCGGCCAATGACGCAGCTGACCCATCTTCAGCGCCTCGAGGCAGAGGCGATCCACATCATGCGCGAAGTCGTGGCCGAGACGAGCAGGCCCGTGATGCTCTATTCGGCGGGCAAGGACAGCGCGGTGATGCTGCACCTTGCGCGCAAGGCGTTTCACCCCTCCACCCCGCCCTTCCCGCTGCTGCATGTCGATACGACGTGGAAGTTCCGCGAGATGTATGCGGTGCGCGATGCATCCGCCGAAAAGGCGGGAATGGAACTGCTCGTGTGGCAGAACCCGGAGGCAGCCGAGCGCGGCATCAATCCCTTCGATCACGGCGCGCTCCATACCGACATGTGGAAGACGCAGGGACTCAAACAGGCGCTCGACCATTACGGTTTCGACGCAGCCTTCGGCGGTGCGCGGCGCGACGAGGAAAAGAGCCGCGCCAAGGAGCGCATCCTCTCCTTCCGCACCGCCGCCCATGCGTGGGATCCGAAGAACCAGCGCCCCGAATTGTGGAACCTCTACAATACGAGGCTGAACCCGGGCGAGAGCATCCGCGCCTTCCCGCTCTCCAACTGGACCGAGCTCGACATCTGGCAATACATCATGGCCGAAGGGATCGAGATCGCCTCGCTCTACTTCGCCGCGCCCCGCCCGGTGGTGGAGCGCGACGGGATGCTGCTGATGGTCGACGATGATCGCTTTCCGCTCTCCGATGACGAACAGCCGCGGACCCGCTCGGTCCGCTTCCGCACGCTCGGCTGCTATCCGCTGACCGGCGCGGTCGAGAGCGAGGCCGACACGATCGAGGCGGTGGTGCAGGAAATGCTGCTGACCACCAGCAGCGAACGGCAGGGCCGCGCGATCGACAGGGACCAGGATGGCGCGGGGATGGAGAAGAAGAAGGCCGAGGGGTACTTCTGATGGCCGATATCGAGAACGATAGCTCCTTCCGCCCCGATGCGCTGATCGAGCAGGATATCGAAGCCTATCTCGCGCGCCACCGCGATGCGGACCTGCTGCGCTTCATCACCTGCGGCAGCGTCGACGATGGCAAGTCCACCCTGATCGGGCGGCTGCTCTACGATTCGCGCGCCGTGTTCGAGGATCAGCTTAGCCAGCTCGAAAGCGACAGTGCGCGGGTCGGCACGCAGGGCGAAGCGCTCGATTTCGCCCTGCTGGTCGATGGCCTTTCGGCCGAGCGCGAACAGGGCATCACGATCGACGTCGCCTATCGCTTTTTCGCGACCGAGAAGCGCAAGTTCATCGTCGCCGACACGCCGGGGCACGAGCAATATACGCGCAACATGGTGACCGGCGCCTCGACCGCCGATGCCGCCGTCCTGCTGGTCGATGCGCGCAAGGGCGTGCTCCAGCAGACCCGGCGCCATGCCTTTCTCGCGCATCTGCTGGGCATCCGGCACGTGATCCTCGCGGTCAACAAGATGGACTTGGTCGATTACGCGGCGGAGGTGTTCGAGCGGATCGAGGCCGATTTCCGGGCCTTTGCCAAGGATCTGGAGTTCGGGACTATCACCGCGATCCCGATCTCGGGATACAAGGGCGACAATGTCGTCACCCCTTCGCCGGCGATGCGCTGGTACGACGGGCCCACGCTTGTCGCGCAGCTTGAATCCGTGCCGCTGGCGTCTGCCCAAGCGAGCGCGTTCCGGATGCCGGTGCAGTGGGTCAACCGCCCGAACCAGGACTTTCGCGGGTTTGCCGGCATGGTGAGCGACGGGTCGATCCGTCCGGGCGATGCGGTCCGCATCCTTCCCTCGGGCGCGCAGAGCACGGTCAAGGCGATCGAGACTTTCGACGGCCCGCTGGAGGAAGCGGTGGCGGGCCAGTCCGTGACCCTGACGCTGGCCGACGAGGTCGATTGCAGCCGGGGCGACGTGATCGCCGGCGCCGACGACCCGCCAGAGGTCGCCGACCAGTTCGACGCGCATCTCGTGTGGATGGACCGGACCGCGATGAAGCCGGGGCGCGGCTACTGGCTCAAGCTCGGCACCCGCACCGTCACCGCCACGCTTCAGCCGCCCAAATACGAGATCGACGTCAACAACCCCACCAGCCCGGGCGCGCGACTCGCCGCCAAGACACTGGAGCTGAACGGGATCGGGGTGGTCGAACTGCATACCGACCGGCCGATCGCATTCGAGCCCTATGCGAACAGCAAGACGCTCGGCGGGTTCATCCTGATCGACAAGGAAAGCAACGCGACGCTCGCCTGCGGCATGCTCAACTTCGCGCTCCGCCGGGCGCAGAACGTCCACTGGCAGCCGACCGACATCGCGCGCGAGCATCACGCCGCGATCAAGAATCAGGTGCCGCGCGTGCTGTGGTTCACCGGCCTCTCGGGCTCGGGCAAATCGACCATCGCCAATGCGGTGGAAAAGAAGCTCGCGCTGATGAACCGGCACACCTTCCTGCTCGACGGGGACAATGTGCGCCACGGGCTCAACAAGGATCTGGGCTTCACCGAAGCCGACCGGATCGAGAATATCCGCCGGATCGGCGAAGTCGCCAAGCTGATGGCCGATGCCGGGCTGATCGTTCTCACCGCCTTCATCAGCCCCTTCCGGGCCGAGCGGCAGATGGTGCGCGACATGCTGCCCGACGGCGAGTTCGTGGAGATTTTCGTCGATACGCCGCTGGAAGTGGCCGAGGAGCGCGACGTGAAAGGCCTCTACAGGAAGGCGCGGGAGGGCAAGCTGAAGAACTTCACCGGGATCGACAGCCCCTACGAACCTCCCCGGAACCCGGAAATCCGCGTCAACACGGTCGACATGACTGTCGAGGAAGCAGCGGACCACATCATCGCGCAGATCTTGCCGCTCAAATGAACATGCTCGACGATACGCAGCTTGCCGAGGCTCTGGCGAAGGCCGCGGGCGAGATCGCGCTGGACGTGCGCGCGAACGACCTGCTGACGGGGCGCGAGCTGGGCGATGCGGGGGACGAGACGGTCAACGCATTCCTGATCCCCGCGCTGCGCCGCCATCGGCCAGAGGACGCCATCCTGTCCGAAGAGAGCGAGGACACCGCGGCGCGCCTGTCGGCTTCGCGGGTATGGATCATCGACCCGGTCGACGGGACGCGCGAGTTTGCCGAGGGCCGCGAAGACTGGGCCATTCATGTCGGGCTCGCGGTGGATGGCGAGGCGCATGCCGGGGCCGTCGCGCTACCCGCGCTCGATCTGGTGCTGACCAGCGCTCCGCAAGCCCGGCCCGCGCACCCTGCAACCGGAAAGATCGTCGTCAGCCGCACGCGCCCTCCCGCCGAGGCAGAGCGGGTCGCCTCCGCGCTCGGCCTCGAACTGGTCGGGATGGGCTCGGCAGGGGCCAAGGCGATGGCGGTGGTGCGCGGCGAGGCCGACGCCTACCTCCACAGCGGCGGCCAGCACGAGTGGGACAATTGTGCGCCGGTCGCCGTCGCGCAGGCGCACGGCCTGCATTGCTCGCGGATCGACGGATCGCCGTTGCGCTATAATGGCCGCGACACCAACCTGCCCGATCTGCTGATCTGCCGCGCGGAGCTGGCGGAGCCGATCCTGCGCGCGATCGCCGGGTAGACTTTCGGCTCTATTGCGCGATGCTTGCGCCGCTGGCGCGCGCCTTGGGCGATCCTTCCTGCGCGGGCGAGGTCGGCGGGCCGGTCGGCGTATGCGTCGGCGTGGGCCCCGGATCGGGAATTGTCGCGCCCTCGGGCACAAGAATCGTCACCTCGACCCGGCGGTTGGCCGCCCGCCCCCGCTCGTTGGGTTCGCCATTGGGGAGCAGGTTCGGCTGGATCGGGTTCTGTGCGCCGAAGGCGATCACCCGGATCGCGTCATCCTCCAGCCCGCGTTCCATCAGCCAGTCGGCCACGGCCTGCGCGCGTTCCTCGGAGATGCGCATGTTGACCGCATCGGGGCCCCCGGCATCGCTGTGCCCGCGCAGGATCACCCGGTCGACCTGCTTCCACTGGTCGGTTTCCAGCATGCCGCGCAGTTCGGCAAGCGCGCGCTCGTCGAGTTCGGAGCCGCCATCCGCAAAGGGAATTGTGGTACGCAAGGGTTCGAGCGGGATCGGTGGCCGCTCGACCTCCATTTCGGGACGGATGATCGAAGTCTGTTCGCCAGCCTCTTCGGTCGCGCTTGCCGTCGGCGTGGGTTCGGGCGCAGGCGCCGGCTCCTGTGAATCGCACCCTGCCAGAAGCGCACCCAGCGCCAGAATCATCATCGGGCCACGCATGGCCACCCCTCCTTGGATTACCTTCTTCATGCCGGCTTGGCCCGGCCGGCATTCGCTCCGGCCTCGCGCTTCGCCGACTCTGCTTCCGCTCTCTTAAGCTGTTGTGGTGAATATGTTATAATAATGTCGCCCGCACGCGGCTCGGGCTTGGCGGCATGGGTGAAGAACCGCATGGTGCCGTTTTCCCGCAGCAGCAGCAGCATCTGCGCCTTGTCGCCCAGCTTCTCGCGGGCATTCTCCATGGTGAATTCCTCGGTCAGCTTCGTGCGGCGGAAGGTCCAGCCTTCCTTCTGCCGCTCGTCGACTTCCGCGACCCCGAAGCCTGAGGCAAACAGGGCGCGGCCCCGCAGGCTTTCGGGCAGGGCCCGGCGATCATCGTCCGAAGCCTCGCCCAGCTGATAGACGCTATCGCGCCCGATCTCGTGCGCGAATTCGTTGCAGACCAGCGTATTGTAGGCCTCGTTCTCGGTCGCCGCGACCAGCACCTGATAGGGGTTGAGGTCGAGATTATGCTCGGTCGCCTCGTTGAGGATTTCGCCGTGGTAGAAGGGCAGGCCCTCGCGCCGCGCGGCGGCGAGCCGTTGCCAGCTCGAATCGACAATCATGACCGGAGTCTTGAGCTCGTGCATCTGCTTGGCGAGTGCGATGGTCCAAGGCGTGCTGCCCGCGATCAGCAGGCCGGGCCGACTGGTGCCTTTCACCTTCAGCAGGCTGGCCACGAGATTGACGGTGAAGCCGTGCGCCACGATCGTCGCGACGACGACGGCAAAGCTCAGCCCGATGAGGACATTGCCGTCGCTATAGCCGAGATCGCTCAGCCGCAGGGCGAACAGGCCGGAGATCGCAACCAGCACGATACCGCGCGGGGCGATCCACGCCACGAACAACCGCTCGTTCCACGGGATCGGGCTGCCGAGCAGGCTGATGAGAACCGTCGCCGGACGCACAAGGAACAGCAGCACGACGAGGAAGGCACCGAAGCGCCAATTCACATATTGCAGGTCTTCCCAGCTGAGCGACGCGGACAGCAGGATGAAGATACCCGAGACGAGCAGGACGGCGATGTTTTCCTTGAAGGGGTGGATGCTGCGCAAGCTGGAAACATCCATGTTCGCCAGCACGACACCCATCACGGTAACGGCCACAAGCCCGGCCTCGTGCTCGATCATGTTGCAGCCGACGAAGACGGCGATGACGGTCGAAAACAGGACCGGAACCTTGAGGTATTCGGGCACCGCGCCGCGCGGGAACAGGAACGCGATCACCCAGGCGGCGGCATAGCCGATCACGCCCGAAATCCCCGCGGCGAAGATCAGCGGAGGCACCACCTCGAACAGCGAGGCCCCCGGTGCCTCGGCCACCGCGCGGAAATATTCGTAGGCGATCACCGCGCACAGCGCCCCGGTGGGATCGTTGACGATCGCTTCCCACTTGAGAATGGAGGCAGGCCGGGTCTGGACGTTCGACTGGCGGAGCAGGGGCAGCACCACGGTCGGCCCCGTCACGACGAGGATTCCGCCGAACAGGATCGCGACCGGCCACACGATGCCCGCGACATAATAGCCCGACACCGCGCCGAGCGCCCAGCCCACGATGACCCCGATGGTGGCGAGCCGCCAGACCGCACTGCCCGAGTGGCGGAGCTCCCGGAAATCGAGGCTCAACCCGCCCTCGAACAGGATCAGCGCAACGCCGATGCCGATCATGGGTTCGAGCAGCGAGCCGAAGGTTTCCTCCGGGTCGAACAGCCCGAACACGGGCCCGGCGAGGAACCCTGCGGCGAGCATCAGGACGATGGCCGGCCAGCCGGTCCGCCACGCGATCCACTGCGCGCCAATACCCAGCGCGCCGATCGCGGCGATTACCAGAGCACTCGATTCCATCGTGAGATCAGACCCCTTTCGACCCGCCGTAAACGGTAGGATGGCAGGTTGGGTTCCTTGCCGCGAGCCCCGGTATGGTTACTCGCCTTCGAAGGCGATGAGCGAGGATACGGCAATCTGCGCCTCGCGCAGGCGATCCGCACCGCCAAGATCGGGCAGATCGACCACGAACAGCGCCGCCGCGACCTCTGCCCCAAGCATGCGGACCAGCTGGGTTGCAGCGAGCGCGGTGCCACCGGTGGCGATCAGATCGTCGACCAGCGCCACTCTGTCGTGCGCGGCGATCGCGCCCGGATCGATCTCCAGCCGGTCGCTGCCATATTCGAGCGCGTAGTCCACGCTGATCGTCTCGACCGGCAGCTTGCCCGGCTTGCGGATCGGCACGAAACCCAGCCCGGTCTCGATCGCGACCGCCGCACCGAAGATGAACCCGCGCGCCTCCATTCCGGCGATCAGCGTCGCGCCCGATGCACGGACCTCCTGCGCGAGCAGGGTAACGCTGGTGTGCAACGCAGCCGGATTGGCCAGCAGCGTGGTGATATCGCGGAACTGGATGCCGGGCTTGGGAAAGTCCGGCACGGTGCGGATGCTGGCGCGCAGCTGGTCCAGGTCGAGCGTCGGGCGCGTCATCGCGGTTGCGTCCGAACCGATCGGATCAGGCCTTCTTCTTCGGCTTCACGTCGGACCAGATCTGGCGCTTGGCCAGGTAGGCGAGAGCGGTCGCGAAGATCAGGAACAGCATCACCGGCCAGCCGGTCTGCTTGCGCTCGATCAGCTTGGGTTCGGCGGTCCAGGTCAGGAAGGCGGCCACGTCCTTCGACATCTGCGAGATGGTCGCGCGGGTGCCGTCGTCGTAGGTCACCTGCCCTTCGGAGGTGAGCGGCGGCGCCATCGCGAGGTTGAGGTTGGCGAAGTAGGGATTGAAATAGAGCCCTTCCGGCGTGGTGAACTCGGGGAATTCCTCCATCAGCCGCTCACCGTCCTTCGCAAAGGTCTGCGGGTCGGTGTAGCCGGTCAGCAGCGAATAGACATAGTCGCTGCCGTGATGGCGCGCCTTGGTCATCAGCGAGAGATCGGGCGGGATAGCGTTGTTGTTCGCCGCAGCGGCAGCCACCGCATTGGGATAGGGCGAGGGGAAATAGTCGGTCGGCTCGCCGGGGCGCGTGGTCGCCTCGCCGGTGTTCGGATCGATCCCCGGAACCTGCCAGGTCGCCGCCTCGGCCTTCACCTGTGCTTCGGAATAGCCGAGATCCGCCAGATTGCGGAACGCCACGAACTTCAGGCTGTGGCAGGCCGAGCAGACTTCCTTGTAGACCTTGTAGCCACGCTGGAGCTGGGCGGTGTCCCACTTGCCCAGCGGCCCGTCGAAGCTGAAGCCCCCTTCGGGGCCATGGGCTTCGAGGTGGAACTCGTGATCGGGCGAATGGACGGCCTCTTCGCTGAAGAAGGTCCACGCGCCCATGAAGAAAGCGACGAGGGCTACGCCGGCGAAGACGATACCGGCCAGGGCGGAAAGAATGCGGATCATCGGGTGTCCTTAACGTTTGTCCGGCGTCGCGTGCAGTCAGGTGGCGGGCTGGGTGTTTTCCCCCAGCACGGCCTTCTTGTCCGATTTCAGCACCGCCTCGGTGATCGAATAGGGAAGCGGCTTGGGCTTCTCGATCGATGAAACCACCGGCAGGATCACGAGGAAGTGCAGGAAGTAGTATGCCGTCGCGATCTGGCTGATCATCACATAGGGCTCCTCTGCCGGAGCACCGCCGCAGTAGAACAGCACCGCCATGTCAATCATGAGGACCCAGAAGAAGGCGCGGAACAGCGGGCGGTAGTGGCCGCTGCGGACCGGCGAGCGGTCGAGCCAGGGCAGCAGGAACCACAGCAGGATCGAGCTGAACATCGCCAGCACGCCCCACAGCTTCGCCGGCAGGATGAGATCGAAGGTGAAGGCGCGCAGGATCGCGTAGAACGGATAGAAATACCATTCGGGCACGATGTGCGCCGGGGTCGAGAGCGGGTTCGCCTCGATATAATTGTCCGGGTGGCCGAGCATGTTCGGCAGGAAGAAGACGAACAGGCAGTAGATGATGAGGAAGACGCCGAGCCCGAAGCCGTCCTTCGCCGTGTAATACGGGTGGAAAGGCACGGTATCGCTTTCCTGCTTCACTTCGACGCCGGTCGGGTTCGAGGAGCCCGGAATATGCAGCGCCCAGATGTGCAGGATCACTACGCCCGCGATCACGAAGGGCAGCAGGAAGTGGAGCGAGAAGAAGCGGTTGAGCGCGGCATTGTCGGGCGCGAAACCGCCCAGCAGCCAGACCTGGATCGGCTCGCCGACCAGCGGAATGGCGGAGAACAGCCCGGTGATGACCTTGGCACCCCAGAAGCTCATCTGCCCCCACGGAAGGACGTAGCCCATGAAGGCGGTCGCCATGGTCAGCAGGAAGATCACCACGCCGAGCAGCCAGATCATCTCGCGCGGGGCCTTGTAGGAGGAATAGAAGAAGCCGCGGAAGATGTGCAGGTAGAGCACGAGGAAGAAGAAGCTCGCCCCGTTGGCGTGCATGTAGCGCAGCATCCAGCCCCAGTTCACGTCGCGCATGATGTGCTCGACCGTGCCGAAGGCGACCTGCGCATTGGCGGCATAGTGCATCGCCAGAATGACGCCGGTGACGATCTGCAGCACGAGGCAGAACCCGGCGAGAACACCGAAATTCCACATATAGCTAAGGTTGCGCGGCACCGGATAGCCCGCGCCGATCGCATTATAGACAAAGCGCGGCAGCGGCAGCTTCTCGTCCACCCACTTGGTGAACCCGCTTGCCGGGGTATATTCCTTGGCCCAGGGAAAACTCATAGGTCTGTCTCTCGTATTCCTTAGCCGACGGTGATGGTGCTGCCGTCAGGCGAAAACGCGTATTCCGGCACTTCGAGATTGGTCGGCGCGGGGCCCTTGCGGATGCGTGCGGCGGTATCGAACTGCGAGCCGTGGCAGGGGCAGAAATAGCCGCCGAACTCGCCCCTGTTCTCACCTTCGGCAGCGCCCAGCGGCACGCAGCCCAGATGGGTGCACACGCCCATGGTCACCAGCAGGTCCGTGTGGCCTTCCTTGGTCCGCTCGGCCAGGGTTTGCGGATCGCGCAGGCTGCTGGTCGGCACGGCATTGGCGGCTTCGATCTCCGCCGGAGTCAGCCGACGCACGAACAGCGGCTGCTTGCGGAACACCGCCTTGATCGCCTGGCCCGGCTGAATCGCCGAGACATCGACCTCGGTCGTGCTTTCGGCGAGCACGTCGGCCGAAGGGGCCATCTGGCTGACCAGCGGATAGATCACCGCCACCCCGCCGACGCCTGCCGCGCTCAGCGCCGCGATGTTGATGAAGTCGCGGCGGCGCACGCCTTCGCCGGCACTGCCGGTATCGCCTGCTTCGTGGGGTTCCGCGGTCGCGGCACCAGTTGCCTCTGCCATCGTTCCTGCCTTGTCGTCACAATGCGGAAAAGAACTCCGCACCGCCCGTGTTGTCTGTCAGGGAATGGGGACGATCCGCTCGCCCCCGAAGAGATGCTAGGGCGCTCCGGGGAGCGGGCCCCCTTCCCATTAGCGGGGGCTGTTAGCGTGTAAGCCCCATGCTGCCAATGGCCTTTTGCGCAACTGCGATGGCCGGGCGCGCAAGACGGCGCCGATCCGCAGGTCGTGGCGTCAGGCCAGACCGATAAACGCGCCCTGCCGTCCATAGGCCGCTTCGCCCCGGTGGGTCGCCCGGCGGAAGGAGTAGAACCGGGCCGCATCGGCATAGGTGTCGAGGCCGGTGTCCTCGACCTGCTTTAGCCCCGCAACCCGCAATTGCGCGGCGACGAAGGCGGGCAGATCGAACTGGTAGTGGTGGGGCGCGCCGGGCGCGAAGAAGCGATCGCTGGCCGGGTCGTCGGCGAGGAAGGCGTCGCGAAAAGCCTCGTCGACCTCGTAGCTGGTCTGGGCGATGGTAGGCCCGATCGCGGCGGCGATCCGGCCCCTTTCGGCCCCGAGCGAGACCATCGCATCGACGCTATTGGCCAGCACCCCGCCCTTCGCGCCGCGCCAGCCCGCGTGGGCCGCAGCGACGACCCCGGCCTGCGCGTCGGCAAGCAGGACAGGCGCGCAATCGGCGGTCACTACCCCGACCAGCAGGCCGGGTGTCGCGGTCACCAGCGCATCGACACGCGGGCGCTCATCGCCCTCGACCGGCCCGGTCGCGACGGCGACGTCGGGCGAATGGATCTGGTAGGGCATGGCGAGGCCCGCACCGGGGAGCACCGCAGCGACGACGCGGGCACGATTCTCCGCCACCGCAACAGGATCGTCGCCCGCCCCGAAGCCAAGCTGAAGGCCCGAAACCGCGCCGGTGGACACTCCGCCCTGGCGTCCGAAGAAGCCGTGCGGCACGTCGGAAAGCCCGCTCGCGCGGATCGGCACGGGGGCCTCAGCCAAGGCTGGCGCTCACCTGCTCGGCAACGTCGCGCGAAAGCGTGGGCGCCGCTGCAATCCGCTCGAGCTCGACCTTCATCAGCGCGGACCGCTTGGGCTCGACCCGCCGCCAGCGCCCGAGCGAAGGCACGAAGCGCGCGGCAAGCTGCGGGTTTTTGAGGTTCAGTTCGAGGATCAGGTCCGCGATCATCCGGTAGCCCGCGCCGCCCGCATCGTGAAAGGCGAGCGGATTACCCGCCATCGCCGCGTACAGCGCGCGCACACGGTTGGGGTTGCTCATGGTGAAAGCCTCGTGCCGAGCGAGCCGCTCGACATCGCCGAGCACACCGGGGCGCAGGGCCGAAGCCTGCAGGGTGAACCACTTGTCGACCACCAGCGCATTGTCCGCGAAACGCTCGTGGAAATCGGCCAGCGCTTCGTCGCGTTCCGGGCCATCGAGCGATGCGAGCACCGCCAGCGCGCCCTGCCGCTCGGTCATGCCCGGAGCGCCGTGATATTGCTCCAGCGCACGGGTGGCGCCTTCGCGCGGGTTCCCCGCCGCGATGTAGCCGAGCGCGAGCGAACGCATCCGCCGTGCCTGCTTGCCGGTGACGCCCGTTTCGCGCGCGGGCGCAGCCAGCGAATCGTGCAGTTCGGCGAAGCGCGCGGCGAATTTCTCGCCGAGCCAGGTTTTCAGCCCCTCGCGCTTCGCGACCATCGCGCCCGGATCGTAGATCTCGGACCGCTCGGCGAGATAGGCAAAGGGCGGCAGGCTGAGCAGTTCGGCGCGCATCTCGTGGTCGAGCGCTTCGTCGGCGAGGATCGCACCTGCCGCCGTGCCGATGGCCGCGCGCGCTTCGTCGTCCTCGTCCCCCAGAAGGTAGCCGAGCAGCAGTTCCTGCATGGCTTCGTGGCGTGCGAAGGCGTCGTCGTCATGGGCTGCCAGAAAGACGAGATCGTCGCGCGGCACATCGCGCGTGATCGCGACCGGAGCGGTGAAGCCGCGGTTGATCGAGAGGACCGGCGCCGCCGCATGGCCGTCGAAGGTGAACTCCTGCTCGGCCTCGCTCAGCACGATCAGCTCCTCGCCCGAATGCGTGCCCCTCTCGCGTTCGAACAGCGCGATCCTGAGCGGGATCGGCACCGGCTGCTTGTCCGGCTGACCCGGCGTCGGCGGCACGACCTGGCCGAGCGAAAGCGTCACCGTGTCGCCCTCGTGCCGTTGCTCGACACGCATCTGCGGCGTGCCCGCCTGCTCGTACCAACGGCGAAACTGCTTGAGATCCAGCCCGGCGCCGTCTTCCATCGCGCGGATGAAATCCTCGCAGGTCGCCGCTTCGCCATCGTGCCGCTCGAAATAGAGGTCGCTGCCTTTCCGGAACGCCTCTTCCCCCGCCATGCTCCGCATCATACGGATCACCTCGGCCCCCTTGTTGTAGACGGTCGCGGTATAGAAGTTACTGATTTCCTTGTAGCTATCCGGCCGGATGGGATGCGCGAAGGGCCCGCTGTCCTCGGGGAACTGGACCGCGCGCAGCACCCGCACATCGCCGATCCGCTTGATCGCGTGGCCGTGCAGATCCTGGCTGAACAACTGGTCGCGCAGCACCGTGAAGCCTTCCTTGAGGCTCAGCTGGAACCAGTCGCGACAGGTCACCCGGTTGCCCGACCAGTTGTGGAAATATTCGTGCCCGATGACACCTTCGACCGCGTCGAAATCGTCGTCGGTCGCGGTTTCCTCGTCGGCCAGCACATACTTCGTGTTGAAGATGTTGAGGCCCTTGTTCTCCATCGCGCCCATGTTGAAATCGCCCACGGCAACGATGTTGAAGCGATCGAGGTCGTATTCGCGCCCGAAGGTCTCCTCGTCCCATTTCATCGAGCGTTTGAGCGATTCGATCGCGTGGCCCGTGCGCGGCAGGTCTTCGGCGCGGACCCATACGCCCAGCTCGACCTTGCGTCCGCTCATGGTCGTGAAGCTGTCGGTCCGCGCGACGAGGTCGCCCGCGACCAGCGCGAAGAGGTAGGACGGCTTGGGCCAGGGATCGTGCCATTCGGCGAAGTGGCGGCCATCCTCCAGCGTGCCCTCGTCCACCGGATTGCCGTTGGACAGCAGCACCGGGAAGGTCCCCCGGTCCCCCGCCATACGCACGGTATAAACCGAGAGGACATCGGGCCGGTCGGGAAAGAAGGTGATCCGACGGAAGCCTTCGGCCTCGCACTGGGTGCAGAGCATCCCGCCGCTCGCATAGAGGCCCATCAGCTGCGTATTTTCGGACGGCGCGATCCGGGTAACGATAGTGAGGCGGTGCTCGCCGGCCGTCAGCGGGACGACCAGATCCTCGCCCTCGCGTCGCCAGTCATTGCGCTGCTCTCCATCCACCGCGACACTTTCCAGCACCAGCCCGTCGCCATCGAGACGGATTTCGTCCGCTGCCGGCGCATCGGGGTTCGGTGCGACGCTCAGCACCGCTTCGACCCGCGTGGTTTCCAGCCCGAGATCGAAATCGAGCCGGATTTCCGGCACCCGCCAGGGAAAGGGCGCATAGTCCTTGCGCCGGATAATCGCGGGATCGTGCGGTTCGGGGGCGGCGTCGGGCAGGATGGGCTCGCCTGCGGGGCCGTCGGCAGCAGTGGGAAGGTCGCTCGGCTGGTCCATAAGTCCTCGTTTCTTCGCGGATCGCTCTGTGGCAGCAACGCGCGCGATGGCAAAACTCTTCATCTTCGGGCTTGGCTACAGCGCCAAGCGGATCGCGCAATCGGCACAATCGCTCGGCTGGGAGGTGGTTGCCACGGGGCGCGACGGCAAGCTTTCCTTTGACGACGAGGCCGGCGTGCGGGGCGAACTGGCTCGCGCCGACGCGGTGCTCTCCTCCGTTCCACCCGACCGGAGCAGCGAATCCGACCCGGTGCTGGAGCGCTACGGCGATGCGCTGGACCACGACTGGCTCGGCTATCTCTCCTCCACCGGCGTCTATGGCGACCGGCAGGGCGCGTGGGTCGACGAGGCAACGCCGACCATCGCGCAGGGGGGCGAAGGCCGCCGGAATGCCCGCGCGCAAGCGGATCTCGGATGGCTAGGAAAAGGCGCGCGGGTCTTCCGTCTGCCGGGCATCTACGGGCCGGGCCGCAGCATTTTCGAGCGTATCCGCGAGGGCAAGGCCAAGCGGATCGACCTGCCGGGCCAGGTTTTCAGCCGCGTGCATGCAGACGATATTGCAAGCGGCGTAATAGCGGGACTGGCGGGGGAGGCGCCGCCGGGGGCCTACAACCTCGGCGACGATCTCCCGGCGAGCCAGAACGTGGTGGTGGAAGAAGCCTGTGCCCTTTTGGGCATCGAGCCGCCGCCGCTCGTCGCCCTCGAAGAGGCAAACCTCAGCCCGATGGCGCGCGGCTTCTATGCCGAGAACCGCCGGGTCGCGAACGGCAAGGCGACGCGTGTGCTCGGCTGGCAGCCGCAATATCCGACTTTTCGCGAGGGGCTGCGCAGCCTGCTCTGATCGGCCCCTTCGGGGCCGCAAGGGCGACCGCCCGCCGGCCGGTCCGGCCGCCCCCGCGGAGGCAATCGCGAGAGCGATTTTGCCGCGAGCGAAAATTAATGCCGCAGGCTCCCCGACTGCTGCACCTGCACCGCCTTCTGCCGCCGCGCCTTGAGCGCCAGCACCATCCCGATAACCGCCAGCGCCATCCCGCTACCGGTCAGCCAGGTCCAGCGATAGTCCTCGAACAGCGTCGACAGCAGCATCGCGACCGAAATCGTCAGGATCGAGTTATACGCCGTCCGCCCGGCGCCGATCTCGCGCACCAGATTGTAGTGCAGCGGGAAGGTCACCACCGATCCGATCAGCGCAAGATAGACGATCCCGCCCCAGTAGCCGGGCTCTGTCGGCACCGGGGGCAGCCCGGCGGTGATCCATGCGAAGCCGAAGTCGAACACGGTGCCATAGAGCATCGCCCAGGCGAGCAGGCTGACCATCGGCACGCCGCGCCCGGTCGGGTTGGCCTGCACGACATTGGCGACCGACGCGGCGAGGATGCCGAGCATTGCGAGCCCGATCCCCAGCACCACGTTTCCGCCGACCACGCCCGCCTCGGGATTGGCCCGCCATTCGTGCAGCAGCAGGAACGAAACGCCGACGATGGCGACCATGCTGCCGAGCATGAAGCCGCCCTTCACCCGCTCTCCCAGGAAGAGGCGCGCAAGCAGCGCGTTGGGTACCATCAGCAGGCCGAACATCATCGCGACGATGCCCGAGGTCACGTAAAGCTCGGCATGGTAGACGAACAGGAAGTTCGCGCTGAACTGGAACAGGCCGACCACCAGCGCGAGGCCGTGCTCGGGCCTCGCGAGCTTCAGCCGCCGCTTCATCAGCGCCGCCACCAGGAACAGCGCCGGGGTGGCGAGTGCGAAACGGTAGAAGACCGACCACGCCGCAGGCACTCCGTCGATCTGCCCGGTGATCACCAGCCAGGTCGAGCCCCAGATAGAGCCCGTAATGATAAACGGCAGGATCACGCGGAGCCGAAGCATCCCGCCGGTCTTCTCGCTCATAGGTCGGCGATTCGCTGGCCGAGCGCGCGCGCCTCGTCCAGATCGCTGTCCCACGCGGCGACGAAGCGCGCGGCATCCGCGCCCCAGTCGTAGAACTGGTAGCCCGCCTCGCGCAGGATTTCCCGTTCGGCAGAAGTCAGCCGGATGAAGACCTCGTTCGCCTCGACCGGGTGGAGCAGCCGCTCGCGACCGTTCTCCGCAATGGCCTGCGCCGCTGCATTGGCCGCGCGCGCGTTCTCCAGCCACAGATCGCCTTCGAGCATCGCGAGCAGCTGCGCGGCGAGGAAGCGGCCCTTCGACTGCAGGTGGCCCGCCCTCTTCCGACGATAGCGGACTACATCTGCCAGCGCGGGGTCGAAGAAGACGATTCCCTCGGCGCTCATCCCGCCATTCTTGACGCAGCCGAAGCTCAGCGCGTCGACATCGCCCGCCGCTTGCGCCGCGGAAACGTCGAGATACGCGGCGGCATTGGCGAAGCGCGCGCCGTCCATGTGCAGGCCGAGACCCTTCGAGCGCGCCAGTTCGGCGATCGCCGCGATTTCCTCCGCCCGATAGGCGCGGCCATATTCGCTCGCCTGGGTGATCGAGATCGCGTGCGGCTGCACCTGATGCACGTCGTCGCGGATCGGGTCGATCACCGCACGAATCGCGTGCGGATCGATCTTCGCCCCCTCGCCTTCGGCCAGCATCAGCTTGGCCCCGTGAAGGTAGAAGCCGGGCGCCCCGCCCTCGTCCATCTCGATATGCGCCTCGCGGTGGCAGACCACGCCGCCGTGCGGCGGCACCATCGCGCTCAGCGCAAGACAGTTCGCCGCCGTGCCGGTGGCGACCCACAGCACCGCGACCTCGCGCCCGAACAGCGCGCCGAAAGCCTCGTCGAGCCGGGCGGACAGCGCATCGCCGTCATAGGGCGCATCGCCTGCATCGGCGGCGCGGAGCGCCTCCCAGATTTGCGGGTGGACGCGCGCGGCATTGTCGGAAAGGAATCGCATCGGAACGCGCTGACGCACCGCAACGTTCGTGGCAAGAGTATCG
>MDTG01315937.1_pt1 | contig 16340 bp, 12 predicted proteins | sample 811421 | NCBI WGS metagenome assembly MDTG01 (sample SAMN05326645, study PRJNA326480) | marine metagenome | isolation source: seawater | place: Pacific Ocean: South East | collected 2011 | reverse complement strand
TGTTGTTGTTGTTGTTGTCGTTGTTGTTGTTGCTCGACGAGTTCTTCTTCTTCTTCTTCTTCTTCTTCTTCTTCCAATTGGAAACCGTCCTCCAAAAGTCGCTTCCAAACGAAGCGCGCAAAAGGGATGTCGACGCCACCCGCGTCGTCGTTTACGTCGTCGTCCGTGGCGCGAAAAGGGCGAGACGTGATATCATCGCGACGACGCCACAAAAGCGTCGTCTTGGTTTCGGGGGGGTGGAATACAAAAATGCCCCCGGGGCCAAAGTGTCCTCGCGCGGCGGCGCAGCGACGACGGTCTGCTCCCACAACAGGACTGGAACAGTTAAAACCGCCGAACGACGTCATCGAAACGTCAATGAGGGCGGCAGAGAGCCGGGGGTACGTCGTGCGCGTGCCCTCGTCTCCTTCGAACGCGGGTGCATTAGCGCTCGACGCCGCGGCGACATCGTCGTCCATTACGGATCCGCACGTCGTGCAAACGCTTCTCCAAGCGGTATTGCTGTTCGCGTTTGGCGGGTTCCTCTCGCTTTCGGAAACCGCGCTGACGACGCTGTGGCCGTGGAAGATCAAAGAGCTGGCGAACGAAGAAGGACCTTCGTCGCCGTTTTACGCGGTGCAACAAAACGTGACTCGGTTTTTGACGACGATATTGATTGCGAGCACGGTGAGTTCGATTTTAGCGACGGCGATGATGACCGAGGCTGTCGTGAAGGTGTACGGGGAGAAGGCGATTGGGTTGGCGACGATTGCGATGTCCGCGTTCGTTTTACTATTCTGCGAAATCGCGCCCAAATCGATCGCGGTAAAGCACGCTCTGGCCGTTGGGAGGTTGGTCGTGACGCCAATACGGATGATGTCGACGATTTTGTACCCACTGGGGAGGATATGTACCGCCGTCGTGGATTTTGGGTTTCACGTGTTGCGGATCCGAACGAGCGCGGAGCCGTTCGTGAGCGAAAACGAGTTGAAATTGGTACTAAGCGGAGCGATGGAGTCGAATTCAATTGAGGAGAGCGAACAGTCCATGATACGGAACGTTTTGGATTTATCGAACACGCCGGCGAGAGAGGTGATGACACCTTTGGTGCAAATTTGCGGCATCGAAAGCAAAGCCACGTTGGAAAATTATAAAGAACTTTGGAGGGAGGAAAAGTATACGAGAGTCATCGTATTCGACGAACGAGTCGATAACGTCGTTGGTATCGTAAATATCTTATCGATCATCGAAAGAGAAGAGTTGAAAGCGGACGATACGATTGAAACAATCATGGATAAAAACGTCTATTTTATTCCCGAGTCGATGCCGGTGGAGAAATTGTTGAGCGAGATGTTACGAAGGAAGTGTCACATCGCGGTGGTCGTGAACGAACACGGAGGTACGATTGGTTTGGTAACTTTAGAAGATTGCATTGAAGAAATCGTCGGCGAAATCTACGACGAAAACGACGCCGAACAGGAGAATACGGACGGGGAGGATGAGTTTGAAGAAACAGACGCGATGGGCAGAACTTTGCCGAGGTTTGTGAACGAGGTCGTGCAAGAAGGATCGAGTGGAAACGACGGGGATGATAATAGTAACAATAGTAATAATAGCGATACAATGAATGGTAGTGGTAGAGTCTACGAAGTTGGCGCGAAAGCCGACATCGAAGAGCTCGCGGAGTATTTGGAGATTGACATTCCAAAAAGTCCGCTCTACGAAACCGCCGGAGGATGGGTGTGCGATATTTTCGCGAGAATTCCAAAAGAAGGCGATGCGTTTTCGCTTTCGTACCCGGTTGTTTCCGGCGCTTCGGCTTCGACGCTCGCGTTGGCATCGACGTCGTCGTCGCCGAGCAAATTGTACGTGGATTACGCGGACGATTCGGAAGAAATCGACGGTTTTGAAGAAAATGCGGACCATAAAAAGTCCGATTTTGATCTCGACGAAGACGACGCGGCACCTTCCTCCTCCTCGTCGTCATCAAACAGGGGCGTACCGAAACTGATTTTGAGAGTCTCTATTGTGGAAGCTGATGATCGAAGAGTTTCGTCGATTAAAATATCCATCGCGGGCGCGGAAGGTAAGAAGCATGAGAAAAGGGAAGGAAGGAACGGAATACAAAGGAACGGGAACGACCGGCGAGGGATGATCGACGCGTTGTCGTCTAAACGAAAACAACCAATAGAAACTGGTTTGTGATGTTGTTGTTCTTTTATGTGTGTATTAAAATGTAAAAATCCATTTTGTAAGACGTGTTATTCGAGTACACTCTCGATCTCTCGATCTCTCGTAAAGAGAGAGAGAGAGAGAGAGAGAGGAAAACCTCTCGTTAGTTACGTCTGTACCGCGCCGAATTCGATGCGAGAAATTGTCGCGTCCTCAGATTTACTCTGCTTTTCAACCGCATCATCCTCTTGACCTTCCGCATTTTTCGAAGACGAAGAAGGTTTGGCGAATGATTCTCCCAGTCGTTTTTGTTCCAACAACCACTTTACGACGCGAGAGAACAACGCGAGGGACGTCTTTTCTTCGAGGAAGTGATCAGTTCCATCGATCGTCCAACTTTCAAGCGACGCGTCTCCGCGGCATTCTTCGTACGTCGTCACGTCGACGTTCACATTCTTCGGAGCTCGTCTTTGCGTGGCCTCCGTTGGGAGCGTAAACGAATCTTCGTCCAAACTCTCGCTCTTACAACCGTAGGCTGAAGAGAGAATCGACATCGACTCACGAAACGACGGGAACTTGGTTCCTTCGATGTTCTCTCCGCCTTCGATAGGAACGACGGTATCACCCGTACCGTGTACGCCCAGAAAATTTGTCGTTCCTTTCGTGGGCTTACATTTAGATTCATCGGCGAAAGTCGCGCCGGCGAAAGACGCGATGCCGGCAAAATAATCGGGTTTCTCACACGCCAATCGCGATGCCATGAATCCACCGGTGGCGATGCCGAAAACGTAAACGCGGTTCGCATCGATGTTTGGATACGTCGCTTTCACCTTTTCAATCGCGGTGACGATGTATTCGGCGTCGTTGTTTTCGTTCATTTTAGCGGCTTGTTCCAAATTGCAACACGCGTCGCTTCCGGCCCAAGCAGCGCATTGAAACTCCGGGCCTATCCTAGACATGGTACTGTTGATCCAATTCGAAGTCAACCGATCAGAAAGGTAGTTATTGCGATCCGAAGCGATGTTGCACAACGCGCACCTCCTCGTCAAATGCGGCGCGTCCAAAGGAAGGTAGACGAACTGATCTGAAGTGATTCGTTCGCGCACGCCGATTTGCGTCAAGGTTTGTCTTCTCTGTCCTCCTCCACCGGGCGAGTCTCTCGATGCCGTGAACGAATATTGTTGTTGCGCGTCGTCGCCGAGACAAAACCCATGTAAGTATACGACGAGCGGGTACATCTTCTCGGACGTAAAATCGTTTGGCGTTAGAATCGAAAGCGACGTCGACACCGGCATCTCCGCGCTCACTTCCAACCTTTCGAACGTTACTCCTTCCGCGACCGCGACACACAGAGTAAACGCGACGACGACGCACGACGACGCTACTTTGCGTAAGAAGACGCGCATTGTGTCGTGCACCATGCGTATCGAGGAAGGCGTTTTTTATGTGACAAAAACGCACTTTTTCTTTTTGTTCTTTTTCTTTCGACGAGCGCCATCGTAAACACGAACCGTTTTGGAGAAGGCGAATATCAACTACTCTTCTTACTCCTAAAACTCCTGGTACTCTCATTCGTTTCGTCGCAGCGTTTCGTTCCACTCGCCGCACACCCGACGTAACACCCTCCAGCCTCCTCGCCTTCGGTTCCGTCCGCGACTCGCCCGTAGCAAAATTGGCACTCTAACGTTTCGTAATTCGGCACGAGCGTGACGGGCAACCCGACGACGTCGGTGAAGAACGTCTCGGTCGGTATTTTGCACACGTTTTTACACACCGACACGCACCCGGACTGTTCCAAAACTTTGCACCGCTTTACGAGAACGCCTTGTTTGTACCCGCTTTTTTGGCTTCTTCTGCCGACGAGCCCTTCGAACGCGTTCGCTGGTACCATGTGTTCCTCCTCCTCGCTTCCTTTCGCCTCGTACTTCTCCGGCACGTCGTTCACTTCCGCCGCGCCGACGAGCCACGGCAAAAGCATTGGTGTCACAAACGCCGCGTGTCGTTTCGCGAACCAGTCTGGGAACAGTCTCAAAAATGCCCCGAACGCTCGACCGGCTTTTCGCGGGACGAACGACTCGATCACGGCCAGGCCGAACATCCGTTGTTCCTCTTCGCTGTTGCTCTTTTGGACGGCTCGAACGCATCTTTCGGCGACATCTCGCTTGAAATCAATTTTCATCTTCTTCGCGTCTTCTTCTTCGTTCATGAATCGCGCCAAGCGCCTGGCGAAGAGCGACGCGAGTTGTTCGTCCAGGAACGACGACGTAAACGACTTTGCGTCGTCGTCGTCGTTAAACGCCTCCTCCTTTTCGTGCCTCGGTTTCGGGGTCATCCACGCTCTTTCATCATCATCATCATTCTCCCCGACGATGATGTCGCCTTCATCATTGTCTTCTTTCAAAGCGCTGATGTTGGTTCGTAAAAAAAGCCTTCTTTTCCGTCTCCTTTTTGTCGGTGTTGCCGCAGACGACGAAGAGACACAATAACAGGAGGCCATCATCATCGTCGTCGTCATCGCGATGACGACGACGACGTAAACGACGACACTTTTGTTGTTGTTGGGTGTACGAACGAGCGCTTTTTTGTGTGTTAAATGTGTCCTCCTCCCCAAAAATTATTATTTTTTTTTGTTCTTCAGTCTAGCTTTTCTATCTTGAACACTATCTTCCATGATAGATGTGAAAGCTTTATTAATAACTCCTGATAAATCCTCGTGGGCTTTGCAAATCCTCATGACCGGTTCTTCAAGTCCTTCTACAGTTCTGTGTGGTGTAAAGTTCATCTGTATCTCCATCTAATAAAGGTTTGTGTTGATAATATCACACGTTCTCGATTTTTTTTATTAGTATTATTTACCTCGACCTTTCTTTCATTCTTTTTTTCTTTACCCACCATCAAATCTCAAGTTGGCTGGTGTGAGGACACACGACTCATCTCGTTTATTACTCTCGTCTCCGACGTTTCGGAAAATACCCCCACCCCTCTCCTTTTTTCGAACAACAACAACGCTCGTCGTCTTCGAAGACGTTCTTCTTCGTGTTGTGTGTGCCCCTCTTTTAAGGCAGGGAGTAAGGACTCTGCAAACATACTCCCGATTTGAGAAGGAGTCGTAGGAGTATGGGAGTATTTTTTTTGTTCTCGATTCTTTTTTTATTCATTATTCCACCTCGACCTTTCTTTTTTTCTTTTGTAAAGTTCAACACAAAAACCACCAATTTGCTTTCGGACTTTCTCTCTCCTTTTGTTCCACCGACAATACTCTCTCTACTGACAATACCACACACACTCCCGGGTCTCGAAGAGCAATCCTCAAGAAGGCCCGGCCAATAGCAAACGTACAAATAAATCACTTACAGTTTTTTAATTTCATTTTTATCATTTTTACCCACACCAAAAAATGAAAATGAAACCCTAATACTCCAAAATGTGACAACACCTTAAACAAAAAAACAGCATACACATGTTACAATTCTGTTGCTTCATCTGTTGAATACCACAAGTTTCCATTTAAACGATTTTAAAGCTTCAATCAGTTCTTTAGTCATATTAACAACACACAATTAAAATAGGGGTCTTCTTCTTCGGTCTCTCGTTTTGATGTCTTTGAAACACATAGAGGTATATCGTCTTTATTTATACACCAAGAAGAGCGAGAGTGTCGTCGCGAGTACTTTTTTTTGTCGTCGTCTTCGTCGCTGCTGAAAAGAAGAAGGCTTTTCTTTCTTTTCTCGAGGAAGAAGAAGAAGACGATCACCACCATCGCGACTGCACGCGTGTGCCTTTTCTTCGCGTTTTGGATGATGATGATGATGTTCCATCAAAAGAAGAGATTTGCTTTGAAATCATCATCAATCGGGTTACCCTTTGTCCGCCTCCTCCTCCTTGTCGTCGTGGTGCTGTGGTCTTTCCTCCACGAGGAAAAAGTTCTGGCGAATGCCAACGCGAACGTGGGCGAGGAAAAGGAGCTCTTGTGGTGCGAACCGGACAATTGCTACGACGTGTTGGAGGTGCACCAACACAACGCGACCAAGGCGATGATTAAAAAGCAGTATTTTAAGTTTTCGAGAATGTACCATCCGGATAAAATAGGGGCAAACGTGATGGCGACGACAGCATCGGAGGAAGAAGAAGAAGAAGAAGAAGAAGAGAAGAAGGGAAACGACGACGACGACGCGAAAGAAGACGAACGAAAAGAAATGACGGCAAAGTTTGCAAAGCTCGCGCGAGCGTACGAGATTTTATCGGACGAGCGGAGACGGCGGGATTACGACTACGCGTTGAAGTATCCGGAGGATAAAGAACGAAATCGAGCGATGTTTTATAGAGATAAATATTCGAACCAAGGGATTTTACGAGCGCGGTTTACGTATATATTCATTGGGATTGCGATTGTGGTAACTTTGTTCCAGTTTTTCAACGATAGGAGCGTGTACAGAAACGTGTGGTTGGATTTTAAAGCCAGCGACGTGTACGCGAGGGAGATGAAGACGAGGTTGAAGAAAGTGAACGAAAAGAGGATGATGGCTAATGTTGTTGGTAGCGCTGGGAAGAAGAAAGGAAATAGTAATGGTGGTCTCAAAGGAGCAGGAGGTTCGTCCAGTTCGATATCGTCGATGAATAGAGAGGATTCCAGTTCGTCTTTAAACGCGACGACGGGCGGGAATAACAAAGCGTACGCGAGTAAACGCGAAAAAAAGAAGTTTTTGAGAAATCGGAGCAAAGAAGAGGAAGAAAGAGACATTTTAGATATCGAAGACGAAATGAGAGCGCAGTTGGTAGAACAAGGCGTGTTGTCGACGCCAACGTGGAGAAATTTAGCAATAGTCATCGTTTCGAAATGGGCGGTAAAGAAGGCGAGAGAGATTGGCGCAAAGGCGAAAGCGAAAGCGAGGGACATCGCGCGAGAAGCAAAGAAGAAAAAGTAGACGCCGCGTCGTATAGAAGAAAGAAAGAGAACATATGTACGTAGAGTTCGGTGTGTAATACAGTATTTATTTTTCTTCTCGTACTATTATTTGGCTCTATTAGTACACACGGTGCCGTCCCTTGGCTTTGGGAACACACACATCAAAACTACATCATCATCTTACTATTTTGCTACGCGCGCTACTTTCTCCACGGCTAATAAAACTCGAACAAGCATGCAATTTGGGCCGTTTCAATTACTTTTTACATTTGATCGTACGTCTCCCTCCGAAGTTTGTTACCCAACGTCAAGTACGCTTTTTGAATCATTTGGAACTTTTCCACTCTCCCTCCTTTCTTATCTGGGTGCCATCTGTGTGCCAATCGTCGGTAACTCTCCTTGATCTCTTCAATCGTCGCCTCGTTGCGTTTGTCGTCGAGTTCTAAAATCTTGTAAAAGGACTGCGAATCCGTCGAGAGTCTACGATTTGCCGCCTTCCTCGACGCCCGATCCCAATCTTCTCCCCATTTCAAACGCTTCTCTTGCGCGCGTCTCTCCGCCTCCAACTTTTGCGCGCGTTGGCTCTCCAATTCTTCCCTTCGTTCGTTCCTCTCTCGACGCCGATAGACTTGATTCTCCCAAATCGCCAACGCCCACAATTTTCGTTCCTCGTTCACCCAATCCTCGCGTTTCGTGCGTTTCCACCGACTCCACTCCGCATCGTCTCTAGCGAGTTGCGCGCATTCGTCCAACCAATACATAGATTGTTCCGTCGCAAAATTGAACGCGTTGTGTTCTTTTATGACATCTTCTCTATCCTTCTTTTGTTGCGCTCGCGAGCGATAATCTAACGTTTTCGCGTAATGCGATAACAACGCCGCGGATACCACGCCGGATAAGAAGGATACACCATAATCTATCATTCCAGAAAGTATAAACGTCAAATTACCCATACCTACACCCCCAATAGCCATCGCGCGCTTCGAACACGCCAATTCATCGCACGCCACGTTCCCGGATGTTCCGCACACAACCGCAGTCCTTTGCAAATATCGAATGGTTTCTTTTTTTTCCGTTTCGTGTCCATGAGTGAATTTCACGAGATACGCGGGCAAATATACCGCCAACGGTTTCCCTCGCGACACGACTTCCAAATGAACGCGCACATCTTTCACGCGATCCGTCGAAAACGTGTCCTTGAGCTCCTTCGAAGCCCTTTCGCGAAGATCGTCTCGAATATTTGCCAACGCCAACGTCCACGCAAACGAACGTTTGATTTCAAAAGGTAACACGGTCACATCGTTCAATTCATTTGTTCTACTCGACTCTTCTCCGTCTCCTCCGTCGTCTTCTTCTTTTTTTTCTTTTTTTTCTCCTCCTCCTCCTCCTAACGACGCCGGTGGTTCGACTAACCTCGCAAAATCTGGCCGAACCGAAAACGTCGCAAACTGCCTCGCCGCGGCGTCCTTCTCGAAATCGTACCTCACCACCTCGCCGTCGTTAAACTCTCGCCATTCCTCGATCTCTTGCCACTCCACGTCGTCCAAGTCGTTGCTCCTTTCTGCATCTCCTTTCTTCCCCGTCCTTTCTCTCCCGTTGAAACCAACCTTCGCCGTATACTGTACTCGAAACGCTACATCGGCAAACTTCCAATACGGTATCAACGTCTTCGAAACGGTTGGACCGCCGCCGCGCGGGCCCGACGACGTCAAAGCCGACATCGACGCGGAAGCATCAACCACCGTCCTTGGTCGCAACGGATCGCTTTTCAGCCACTTTTCAAAAAGAGCGAGCGCTTCTCTTTCTGTTCGCACGCTAAACGGAACCGTTTTCGCCCGACAGGACCCGAGAACCCGTTCGTTTCGTCTTCTTTCCTCGTTGTTGTTGTTGTTGTTGTTGTTGTTGTTGTAATCTTCCTCCTCTTTTATTATTAAAGTTCTCTCTTTCGTCGTTCTCTGCTCCTTCTCTTCGTTTTTGCGAGTGGTTTTCGTCGCGTTCGACGACGTAAACGACGACGACGCGTTGAAAAGCATCCCTCTCGTTGCGTCTCTTTTGGTCCTGTAAAAGAAACGCATCGCGGTGAGAAGCTTCTGCCCCATCCTCGTCCGAATCATCATCATCTCCGCGTCGAAGAAGAAAGACGAGAAGACCGTCGTCTGCTCTCTCAAAAGAAGGAGACGACGAACGCGACGACCGTCCAACGTTTAGACGTTTACGCCATCATTAATGCTCGCAAATACAATGGATGGAAACGGCGCTTTTTGTGACGAGGATTAAGATGAGGACGAATTCAATCAAAGCATTAAATACATTTGCGTCAATAATAACAATAATAAATTATTTTTACTACAACACGCGACATCTCCAGATGCGGCCCCTCTCACAAACAACGCGTATATACTCACGTGATACTCATCATCCCTCTCAGCACCATCTCTCGTAACTGCCACGTCGGCTTGCTAAACGTCCTCCCGTCTTCGGTTTGAAACTCCGCGTCGGATAACTGCATCGCCCACAGATAGTGCACGGATTGAATGTCGTCGTTGGCCCCTTCGATGATTTCTTTCGTCTTTGCGTCGCGAACGCAGTTGACTTGTTGGCAGGCGAATTGTAAAACCACGGTCGGGGAGTTGTCGAGGACGCGGATTTCCACCAGTTCGAGTTCGCTGACGTGCAATAATCTCGCGTCGACGACGTGGCCTAAAGATTTCCAGGCGTTGATTTGACCATCCATGCGTTCGATGATTTCCGGGGAGATGTTTTCCATTTTTTTCAACGCCTCGACGTCACCGAGGAGGTAGGACTTGATGACGTCTGGTACCGTGGACTTGACTTCGCTCAAGAAATCAGACGTGTTGAAACCAACGTCCATTTGGCGTATGAGTTTCATCGCCTCCGCTTGGTCGGTTTCCCCGAAAAATGATTCGGAGGCGTCTTGGATGCGATGGACCATGGGGGAGTCCGAAGTCTCCCACCTTTCGCGCAAATCTTCTTGCACGTTTTTCAACCTTTTCACCGCTTCGGATTGTTGCAGTTTATCTAAATTTTCCTCGCTAAAACCCAGCTTTTGTTTCACGTCTTCGAACATGCGCTCGAATCGGGTCGGGTCTTTCGGTTTGACGATTTGTACGGCGGTAGAGGCGGGCGCGTCACCATCTCTCGAGGCTGCGGCGGCGTAATCTCGCATTTCCTTTTCGCGTTGTTTTCTCCGTTTTTCTTTGAACTGTTCGCTTTCGTCCATGTTGAGCAAACGCACTTCCTCTCGGACCGCGTCGAGGGCGACGTTGAAGTAGCGGCCGACGAATGACGACGACGACGATAAAAAACTCGACGACGACGACGACTTTGCTGCTTCGCCCTCGTTATTCTTCTCGCTCGCGGTCGTCGAAGACGCGTCCTCGTTCGACCCGTTCTCTTCGGCGGCGGCGCGTGTTCCTCTCCCCCCAAACATCCTCTCCATCCCGACTTCTTTCTTCATCTCCTCCTTAAACTTCTTCGCCTCGGAAATCGCTTCTTTCACGCGCGGGTCCGTGCGCAGCGCATCCCGCCGTTTCCGAAACGCGTTCAACACCTCTCGCGCTTTCTTCGACGTGTCGTCGTCGTCGTCTTTTTCTTCTTCTCTCGTCGTTTCTTCTTCTTCTTCTTTGCGACTTTGATGATGATTTCGACGATGAATGTCGTCGTCCCTTTCTCTTCCCTCCTCTTCGTTCTCTTCGCTTTGGTTCCTTTCCGACGAATACCACCTCCCGCTCAAAATCGACGCCGACGTGGTGGTTGTCACCGCGGGGTCACCGCGTCGTCCTTGTCCTCCTCCTCGAAGTCTCGACGACGACGACGACGACTTTGGATGATGATGTGCTGCAAAAGAAGAAGACGTTCGTTTTGTGGTGGTGGTACTCCTACTCCTACTCCTACTCCTACTCCTACTCCTCAAAGAGACGGAAGCACAACGCGAGGAGAACCACCGGCGGCACAAAAGAAGAAGACTGAATCTTCGCATGAATCTCTCTCTGTGTGTCTCTCTTTCTCTCTCTCTTTCGCGCGCTCTTTTAAATGTGAAGCTCTACCCCTTATAAAAATCACCCACTCTTTTATGTTTAGGGTTTATATTGTTTAGGGTTTTGACTCTGTAGAGAAAGGGAGACGTTTTGTGCACCTCGAAAGACTTTGAAGACGCTTTCGAGAAAAAAGACTACGCGCAAACGGAGTCGTTGTTGTTGCTCCCGTCTTCTTTTTCCCCGGTGTGCGACGACTCCTACTCCTTTCGTCGCTCTCGGTAGTACTCGCGAGAGAGAGTGAGAGTGAGAGAGAGAGAGAGAAAAGAGAGAGCTCCTCAAATAAGCGCTTTTGAACACCAACAACGCGTATTTCATCGCATATCATCATATCGCTCTTTTTTTTGTATCTAATGAATAATTAGTCATTCTTTTTCCAACACGAAAAGCGCTTTTTCTATACACGACTATACGAAGAGAGGTAGAGTAAGAGTAGGGAAACTAAAGCGCACGACACACACACGCACGCACGCATCGAGAGACCCACACGGTCGATATAAATATAGATTTCTTCTCGCAGTTTACTAGCTTATATTTGAAATAAAAGCGCGAAAAGCGCTTTTTCTACATGCGACTCTGCGAAGAGAGGTAGAGTAATAATAGGGAAACTAAAGCGCACGACACACACACACACGCATCGAGAGAGCGGTTTGACACCACCACCGCGACAACAACAAAGAAGAAGAAGAAGACAGAGAGCAGCGTTTGGGAGTCGTTTGTTTCGGAGAGAGAGAGAGAGAGAGAGAGAGAGAGAGGATGGAAACGTCGTCGTCGTCGACATCGACATCGACATCGCAAAATCATCATCATCGTAATTGTCGCCTCGTGTTCTTCGTCAACTCTCGCTCCGGAGGATCGAGAGACGCAAAAGCGGCGGCGTTGTTGCGCGACCGCATCGAGCGGCGCACAAAGACGCACGGGGATTGCTCGGCGATCGTTCTGGACGATTACGACGGGAACGAGACGGCGCTGAAAGAAAAAGTGCGGTTCGAAACGACGACGCCTTTAAAAGACGACTCATCATCAAAGTCGTCGTCTTCGGTGCGAGCAGTCGCGTGCGGGGGAGACGGGACGGTGTCGTGGACGTTTTCTTTGCTGAAAGACGCGCACGAGGAGGAAGAGGAAAAAGCGATGATGGTGCCGCTCGGCCAACTTCCCTTGGGCACGGGGAACGAATTCGCGAGGGTGTTCGGCTGGAACGAGTCGAGGGATCGCTGGGAGAATGATTTCGATGGCTTTTGCGAGGAAGTGAAAAGAGGGGAGGTCGCGACGGCGGATTTGTGGAACTTTGCTAGCGAAAGCGTGGTCGAGTGTGCGAAGAACGACGACGACGACGACGACGACGACGGGGAGAAGAAGAAGAACAAGAAGAACAAGAACAAGAAGATGAAGATGAAGATGAAGGATTTGTTTTCGTCTCCGGCGTCGTCGTCTTTGGTTTTGCTGCGACGGCTCAAAGAGCGACTGCGACGAAGAACAGCCGCTAAAACGACGGCGACGAAAGAGAACCGGTTTGAAAAAGAAGAAGAAGGAAAAGAAGAAGCGAAAAGAACACCGCCGCCGCCGAGAGCGAAACCAAACAACAGACGACGCCGAAACTGGTCGTTTTCGGGACACTTGAGATCGCCATCGGAACTCGAGGAGGCGTTGGTTGAATCCATACGAGACAACGATGCGACGACACCGCATCCGAGTTTGCCGTCTTCGCTCTTCGCGGATCCTCCGTTGAGTCCTCCCGGGACTCAGAAGACGAATCCATTCGTATCTGCACCAGAACACGCTCGAAACGACTCGATCGCGTCGTCGGCGTACGTGTCCGCGAGGGATGTCGACGAAGAAGAGAATGAGGAGGAGGGGAATGAGGAGTACGGCGCCGATGACATCGAATCTGGTGGAACTTTTCGACAAAGACGACCGAAAGCGTCGTCACTTCCGCCTCTGGTAAAAGTCGAAAAATTCGAAAAGCTCTCCGCCTGCTTCTTCTCCGTCGGTTTTGACGCTGGCATCGCGTTACAATTCCACCAATTTCGAGAAAAAACGGAAAAATGTTGCGTCGTCCCGAAAACGGTCTCCGCTAACGTCGCTGGCTACGGTGTTCTTGGCGCTTTAGAGTGGCTCGCCAAGCGCAGATACCTCTCTCCGAAAACCATCCTCCTCTACGTGGACGACAAACCAATCCCGATCCCGGATCGCGCGAACACCATCCAAATATTCAACATCCACTCCTCCACGACTGGCGTCGACTTTTTCGGCTCCGGTGAAGAGTCCAAACCGCACGAACGCTTGCAAGACTTCCATCCACCGTCCGTCCAAGATGGCTTAGTCGAAGTCGTTGCCACGTACGGCGTTGGCCATCTCTCCGCCATCCGGTTTCGAATGACGCATTCCTACCGATTGGCGCAGGGTAAGAAAGTAGAAATCGTGTTGAAGCGACCCTTACCCTTGCAAGTCGATGGAGAGCCGTGGTTAAATCAACCGGGGAGGATACGGTTTACTTTTTCGCGGTCTTGGCCAGTGGTATTAGGGTTAGGAGAATTGAGAAACGTCGTTTCGTCTCCGAGCGAGAAGAGAGAACGACACAGGTACGACGACATGGTTTGAAAGAGAGCATCGCACCATCGGCGTGGAAAGTAATAGACTTCCTCCTCTTTCTCTTTCTCTTTCTCTTCTTCCTCCTCCTCGTAGAAATAGCCATAGCCTCGCGACGTTGAGATGTCCGGTGGGGAAAGTTGATGTAAGAAACACGCGCGCATACAAATTTAACAAGAAAGAACACACACAAAAAGACTCGACATTCTTTTTACCACGCAAAAGCGTGCCCCCTCTCCGTCTCGAACAGAAAATGCCGCGCTCCTTTTTTATGGGTCGAGAATGATTTTGAAGCGCGAAGAAGGTCGATGATACCGTGTTGTTCTCTCGCGGTGCATCGGTGCGTTCCCCGCGCGGGAGCAAAACCCGGGGAAAAGCACGACATCCCACCCAAACGCAAAAGGGAGCGTCTGTTCAAACGGGGAGACATCGACCCTCTGTTCGCGATCGTTCGATTGCGCGAGTGGTTGAAATCGCTTTCCGTGGACACGTCTCGAACCGATTTCGTCCTCACGACGTCTATGGGCATCGGCGGCATCGTTTTGAACGACGCGGAGGAGTTGGACGTGGTGTTTCAGATACCGTTAGGAGGAGGAGGAGGAGGAGGGAGAGATGAAGACGCGCTTCCGGTGGCGATGCGCTGGGACGCGTTCGTGCGACCCGAGTATCGCGAACGGGTCGGATTTAGCAAGGCACTTGGAGACGCATTCGTCGAGAACCAGTTGGAAAGTAAATTGAAAGGCGTGGTGATTGAGGATGACGACGACGCGTCGAATGCCGCGTCGAATACGTTTCCGCTCGATTCGACGAGGTCGAGCATGTTGGCATTGGCGTTGATGTATCAAGATATGAAGTCGAGACTGAAGAGGAGGATGGAAGAGATGAGAAAGAATCGTCGAGGTCACGAAGTGGACGAAGAACTCGAAATAGAATTAAATAAGTATCCTCCGCATTGGCAAGCGTACGTGGACGCGTTGCCGACAAACGTAGATTCGCTCTTATTGTGGTCCTCGGACGAGTTGGAGTATTTGCAAAACAGTCGCATCGGAGAACGAGCGAAACGGAGGAAGAAACTAGTCGATGAAGAGTTTGATGTTTTATTTTCCAACGAAGATTTGCGAGAGGAGTTTGAGCGGTTGATGATGCAAAAGACTCCGGCGACAGAGACGACGGTCGAAGAAGGCAAAGAAGCAACGCTAAAAAAGAGGAGATTGATGACACCGTTTCGATTCGAAACGTTGCGAGAATGGTTCAGATGGTCTTACGCGACGGTTTTAGCGCGAGCGTTTGTGCTTCCGGAAATCGAAGGTGGTGCATTACTTCTTTGTCCTGGTTTGGATATATTCAATTCAAAGAGGGATGCGGCCAAATGCGAGGTGCGATTTTCACCACACGACGACATCTCTTTACACGCGACGGTGGGCGGCTATCGTGCCGGAACGCAAGCTTTCCACGATTACGCCGACCACGCGAGCGGCGGTGCCCTTCTCGAGTATGGTTTCATCTACGACGACGACGAGCGGTTGAATTTTCCGCTCTTTATGGACAAAGAAAAAACGCCGCCCACATTTATTTATCAAGGCGCGACGGAAATTGACATCTCCGCCACCGCCGCGTTGCGCGAGTTCTTGACGCTCCAACCCGTTTACGACAAATGCAAACAACTCGACGTCCTCGCTCCGTCCTCGACGAGAGAAAATCCCACCCTTCGAAAATTTCTCCTCTCCAACGTCACCAAGACGCCCTGGGACTCTTCCGCCAAGACGAAAATCGCTCGTCCTTCAACGGCGTGCGCCTCGAAAGATTTGGTAGCCATCGTCCAAACGATCGAACACTACGCGACACCAAAAACGACCGCGTCTTCCTTATTGAAGCGAATATACGAGCTCGAGCTCGCTCGTTACTCCGCAACTTCCATCGCGGAAGATTTGACGACGTCGCTTGAACTCGACGCCGCCGCCGCCGCGTCTGGTACCGCCGCCGTTTCCGCGAATCGCCGACGCATCGCTCTGAAACTTCGTCTGAGCGAGAAAATCTTGCTCCAAGCGTGTGCGAACGAGTATGCGCTGAAAAATGAAGAAGAAGACGATGCCCCGTAACCAAAGGGTTTCCTTTTCTTCCGTTTGGGCTCTCTGCCTCGATACTCGTACTACATATAGTATAGGACAAATCATCCAAATATCTTCTCTTCGCACGTGCTCCATATGCGCGGCGCCATCATCCTAAATCGTCGCGCACGTCGTCGTCGTCATCCGTTCTCCTCTTCTCTCAGCACTTCCTCGAGCTCCTCTTTGGCGATTGGAAGAAGACCGTCGTCGTCGTCGTCGTTCAACGCGTTGACTTCTCCCCCAGAGGAAAATATCACGTGCGACGAGCACATCACCCACAGCACGCTCAGAAGGACGATCGTCACGAGCGCTTTCCCGTCGATTGGTCGACGTTTCGCTCGTTCCCACCAAGAATATAAGGAAGAGGACGACGAGGCGTTTCCTCCTCCTCCTCCTCCTCCTCCTCCTCTCGACGTCAAAGTCGTCGTCGTCGTCAAAGTCTTTTCGGCAGAGTCCATGATGATGTATCAACCAACCGCCCCTTCTTCTTCTTCTTCTCTTTTACTACGCTTAAAGTTTGGAGAGTTCTTG
>MDTG01072814.1_pt1 | contig 16340 bp, 15 predicted proteins | sample 811421 | NCBI WGS metagenome assembly MDTG01 (sample SAMN05326645, study PRJNA326480) | marine metagenome | isolation source: seawater | place: Pacific Ocean: South East | collected 2011 | reverse complement strand
CAAATTTTTATCATTTATATTACCCTTTAGTTTAATATAAGGTTAACAAGTTGAACAATATCAGTAACATTAATTACATTATCACCATTCAAATCTCCAGATGGGACATATTCGGCATTGTCTATTACAATTCCAACTGCAATAATAACATCTTGAATATTTATATAACTGTCACTATTTAAATCTCCAATCATAAATCCTTCATAGAATGAAGGAGGAAAAACAATATTATCAATCCAAGCAGAATCTTGCCCAGATGCAACTCCTTGATCCTTTATGAATTTCCATGAAAATGTATGCTCCCCAGCACTTACTTCAAAAGAATTTTGCGACCAATCGATTTCTCCTGCCCATTTTGCTTGCTCTATATTATCAATATAAAATGCTAAATAATCATAATAAGTTCCAGTTTGAGAACCGACATCCTCACAAGAAACTTTTTTATCAAATTTAATTAAACCATCCTCAACAATATTCATAGTAATAAAAATTTCAGATGTCATATCATCATCAATATCTCCAGATTTTGCAGAATAAGAATCACCTATAAATTGTGACCCCACAATATTCCAGTCTTGACTTCCAGAAAACTCCCATAAAAATTCATCAAATGATGCGCTATCGAATGATTCAATTAGTGATTCTATTTGAAAAATAATTTCTTCAGAAAGAGAATTATTTTCTGAATTTAGTTCAATTAATAAAGAGGAAATATGCCCATAAGGACAGCCATTATTAACTCTAAATGAAAGTGAAATATTTGCTGATTCATTATCATTTAAATTATTTATTATTACATTTGAATTAATTAGATCAATATAGCCATCATTATTACTATTAACTAAATTAAGAACAATATCACTTGCGTCTTCAGAACCTAAATTTTCTAAGGTCACATTAATGTTAACTGTTTCTCCAATAGAAATTAAATTATCATTTCCAGAATCAACATCAATATTATTCATAGTTACATAAGGACCATTTGGAGAAGAAACAAAAATTTCATTGAAGTAAGGTTCTTTATTTTGCGCTGTAACTACAATTTCAATTGTTCCTGGCTGACTTAAAGGATCAAAAACCAAAACAACAAAACCTGATTGATCTACAGTTCCAGAGCTTAATAAGCTATTGTTTTGAGATAACCCAACATAAGAAAATGGTTCTGCTTGAATTTCTATTGCTTCAGACCCAATTGGTAAAAATATATCATGAGAAACTTGATTTTCAGAGGGGACACCAAGATAAGTTGATAATGAAGGGTCTCCCATTAAATGATAAATTTCCCAATAATAGTCATCCATTCCATTAGCTTGAGCTACAGCTAAATTCCCCACTATTGAAATCGCACCATTTACGACAGCCCAATTATTTTCATTGTTTTCATGAAACATACCATCATAAACACCTGGACCTGTATTATTATAAGATGGATTAGCAGTTATATTTCCAGAACCTACCCCCCACCAATAATCTTCATTCCAATAAGTTACGTCTGATCCGCCTATATAACCAATTGCTCCACCATTTGCTTTTCTTAAAAGAGTTTCACCAAAACATGCACCTGTATCAAAAGCATTAGTAAGACAACAATTACCTACCATTGTAGGATATTTCCCATTATTAGTCATACTATTTGCATCACCATTATCAAAGGCAGGATCTGCCCAACCATCTTCCCATCCGTGTGCAGTATAATTTATATATGCAGCTCCTTGATTCGCTAAATTTAAAATTTGCGCACCTGAACTTCCAGAAGCTGGATATAAAAATGTATTCGAATTAATATTATGATTAGAATTGAAATAATAATTATTACCATAATTAATTTGTCCATTTCCATAGGTTGGAGCGTAGCTTGCATCAACACCAGAAATCATAAGGACATCACTTAAAAAGGAAGGATCAGCCATTTCATATTTTTCATATTCAATTGTTTTATTTATTTGGTTTGTTAAATGACTAGGATTTTGAGCTGAAAATCTACCACATAAAACATCTGGAAGATTATCATTAGTAAAATCACAATAGTCGAGATCTGAAACATGTCCATCGCTAGAGTAAGATGCAGGTATTTGTTGTGTATCACCTACAATTAGCACAAATGAAGGTGCTGGCAAATTATTAGGAGGATTATCATATTGATTTTGTAAATAGTTTTTAATATTTGTTGCTGAGGTCCCAATTTGATTTGTGTATGCAACTGTAACATGAAAACCTTTTTGAGTTTTCCATTCTATAAATGGGTTTAAAGCATTTTCAAAAGATTGATCTGCAATAATGATATATGATGCAACGTCTTCAATGTAATCATTATTTCTTGTTTCAAAAATAGAATTATAGTTAGTTATTGAGGTTTGAAAAATAGACTCAAAATAGGGTGAAAAAGTTCTATTTTTAGCATTTTGAGATAACTCTTTGTCAGCATTAATAAATTCAAGTTTAAATTTTAGAGTGTGGTATACTTTTATTTTATTTTCAATTGGATTATACTCGATTGGGTTAATAATAATATTTGCAATTTCTAATTCTCTCAATAGGCCTTTTTTATTTATTTTTATTAAATCTTTAGAATAGAATTCATTTTTACTGTATAAATTTTCATTAAGTTCAAAATTGATATTATTTTGCGATTCACTTTTAGAAGTTGGTAGCTGAACTGGTGCAATTAAATTATTAATATTGTAATCTTTTAATTTATATGTTGTTGATTTACTATCAATTAATTCAATTATGATTTCAGCATTTCTAGGTATTTCAATAAGTGAATTAAATGAAGGTAGATTTGGGGAACCTATATCTTTTGTTGAAGGATAGCTATTTTCAAAGCTTATATTTGAATACATTTCATTGTTAATACTTGTATTTTCAAAATTAATAGCATTGATCATTAATTCTATATCCATTGAAAATTCATTTTGGTTTTCAATTCTAACATAATTAGTATTGTTGATAAGTATATTGTTATTAGTTAGCAATAACGATATTAATATAAAAAATAAGATAGAAAATTTTAATTTCATTTTGTTAGTCCTATTGATATTGTAAACTAATTTAAACTTATATTTATACAAATAAAATTCATATTAATAAATATTAACAGAATGTAACTTTATATATGTCTATAATTAAAAAAATATTAATAATTATTTTTTTACTTGCGCACATCCATACAAAAGAAAAACTTTCTTTTTCTGCACTTTCAGTGCAAGGTACAACTATTAACGGTCAAAAAGTTGAAATATTTAAAGATAATGTAGTTATCAAATATAAGGATATGATTTTATTTTCAGATTTAGCAACTCATTATAAAGATTCTGAAAAAGTTATACTAGAAAATGAAGTTAAAATGATTGATAAAATGGATACTTTGATTTGCAATTCGTTGATTATTCAAAATGACCTAGATAATAAAAAATATATAGCCAGTGGAGATGTGGGCTTATTGCAAAAAAACAGAATTGTAAATTCTAATCAATTAGTTTATTGGGCAGACTCTAAAAAAATTCAAGCTTATCAAAATGTAATGTTAAAAGATTCTGTTCGAGAAATTACTGGTGATAGTATTTTCATAAACTATAAAAATAAAAAATTAAAAGAAATTAATATTTTTTCGAATGCAAAAATTTTAAGTAAAAAAAATATCAAATTAGAAGACAATGAAAAATATCAGCCAGTATATGATGAAATATTGGGTGAGACTATGATTCTAAATTTTAATAATAATGAAAAATTAGAAAATATAGATGTAGCAGGAATGGCAAATACAATATTCAATACTGAAAAAAATGATATTCTAGAAGGTCAAAATCATGTTTCAGGTGATTCAATCAAAATAAATTTTAATACAAAAAAATTATTAATTAATTCTATTGTAGTTAACGGGGGCGTGATAGGAAAGTTTTTGCCTGAAAAAAATAATTCTAACATAACATCAGAGGTCCTTTATAATGCAGATAAGATAGAATATAATATTGATAGTGAAATTACGATTTTAACTGATAATGCAAAAATTATTTATGATGGGACTGAATTAATAGGAGGAGAAATTCTTACTGATTGGGGGAAAAATATTGTAGAATCTAAAAATAAAAATAATTTAATTCCTCAAATAATCACACAAGACTCAGAGCCTATGTCAGGTGAAGAAATGTATTTTGATTTATCTACTAAAGAAGGTACAATTAAAGAAGGTTTTGCAGCTGCAGAAATGGGCATATTTAAAGGTCAGGAGTTATTTCAAAATAATCAAGATGATTTATATATAACTGAAAGCACATTTACATCTTGTGATTTAGATGAGCCGCATTATCATTTTGGCAGTAATGAAATGCTTGTAAAAAAAGAGGATAAAATTATTGCTAGGCCTATGGTTGTATATATTAGAGACTTTCCGATTGTTGGAGTCCCCTTTGCTATTTTGCCTCATTCAACGAATAATAGAAAAAGTGGTTTATTAATGCCATCTTTTGGACATAGTAGTAATAGGGGAACATATATAAAAGATTTTGGTTTTTATTTAGCCCCAAATGATTATATGGATTTTGATTTCAAAATAGATTTTTACGATAGAAAATATATTAATTTAAAATCTAGAATAAGGTATAACAAGCTATATGGTAAAAAATTCTATAATTATAAATATAATGGATATTTTAGTATTGACAAATTCAAAATAGACTTAATAGAAGGTCAAGAGGATATTCAACTATTAGATGAAAAGAGTATGACGACTGAATTACGAACAATAAGGTTTTATCATGATCAAAGTTTTGGCCCAACTCAAAATTTGAAAATTGACTATACATATAAGTCAGATAGGTTGGATACTAATGAAATAAATATTAAGGAATTATTAAATCAAAATTTAAGTTCAAAATTAAGTTATTCAAAAAATTGGGATAACGGGTCATCATTGATTATTGGGATAAATGAATTTAAAAAACTTAATTTGCCTAATGCTCAAAGCCTGCCTAATGGAACAATAAATTATAGAAATAATTTTGCAAGTTTATCATATAATTTACCAACAAGAAATATTTTTGGTATTGGAGATAAATGGTACAATAAAATTTATCTTTCATATAATTTAAATTTCAAATCTAATCGTAATGATTATTATAAGAATGCTGTTGAAAATATTAACTCAGATAGTCCTAATAATTTTTATCTAGAAGATTCTTTATCGACAACATACGGAGGTATTAGACAAACAATCGATGTTTCTTTATCGACTAATCTAAGCGGTAAAATGGAATGGTTGAATATAAATCCATCATTGAAAATCTATGAAGATTGGATAACTCAATATAAATTTCAGGTTGATAATGAATCTGATTTTTTAAGTCCACCAGAATTTCATATAGTTGATAAATTTGAAAGAAGATTGATTTGGAATGCAGGCGTGAATTTAAATACTACGATTTATGGTGTATTTCCATCAAAGTTAAAAAATCTTGAGTCTATAAGACATATTCTTAAACCTTGGCTAAGGTTAAGTTATCAACCAGATATAAATAATTTTGATTATTTTTTTGGAACATCATTAGGCGCTAATCCATCTGGATATTTTTCATCTAATTTTGGTTTAAGAAATAATTTCCAAATTAAGACTGGAAATCAAGAAAATGGTTTTAACACATGGGATTTGTTAAAATGGAATTTGAGTTCATCGTATAATTTTGAAACAAAGTATTTTAGTAATATAATTTCTGATATCTCATTAAGTGGCCCCCCAGATGGCAATGAATATTTTTCTTTATATATGAGTCATAGTTTATACACTGACGATTCTAAAACCAATTTAATAAAAGTTGATAAAGGAGAATTGCCTACATTGGAAGTTGTAAGAATGTCAATGTCTAGAACTTTTAATTTAAATATTAGCGGTAGTAATTCAGTAATTGATGATGAATTTGCAAAAGACAAGAAGGTATGGGAGTCTAAGCTAGGCTTAACTTTAAGAGCAGACTATAATCTTAATGATGATTGGACTTTTAAGAAATTTTTAAAATCTATGTCAACCATTTATTTTTCTAAAAATTGGAAAATTAATTTAAATGCTGATTTTAATTTAGATACTATGGATTTAGAACTACTTAGTCTTAAATTTTATAGGCCACTTCATTGTTGGGAATTTAGTTTTGATATGAATCCTATAGGATGGAATAAAGGATTTTTGTTTAGATTGTCAATTATTGAGCCAGGATTAAATGATATTAATATTAGGCAATCAAATAAGAGAGTGTATTAAATTATATAAATGAAAATTTCAGATAAAATTAATTCAAATACGATTGTATTACCGCTTAAATCTGATTGTACACATGATGTTCTTCAAGAATTATTAGATCATTGTATTAAATTAGATTATTTAACATCATCTGTTAAATTGATTTCATCGTTGGATGAAAAAGAAAAAATTATTAGCTCAGCTTCTGGTAGAGGTGTAGCATATCATTATAATACTTCAATAGAAGTTGATGACGTTATTGCAATTTTAGGTATAGCTCCAAGTGGAATAGATTATGAAGCTCCAGATGGGATGTTGTGTAATTTTATTTTATTGATTTTAGAACCATCATCAAAGCCAGATCAGCATAGGCAGTTGATAAATTATTTTCAAGATATGATAGGTGATATGAACTTCAAAGAACAATTATTAGATGCAAAAACTAATTATGAAGTTGAAGATGTAATTAAAAATTGGGATAATCAATTATTCATGGATAATGAATTAGAATGAAAAATATTTTAAAAAATATAAAGGGCACTAAAGATATTAGCGCTGAAGAATCATATATTTGGCAATATATAGAAAATTATATACATAATTTTTTTGACAGTTTTGGCTATTCAGAAGTAAGGACTCCAACATTTGAAAATACAGAATTATTTGTAAGGTCAATTGGAGGCGATACAGATATTGTATCAAAAGAAATGTATAGTTGGATAGACCAAGGTAATAATACTTTAACTTTAAGGCCTGAATTTACTGCATCTGTTGTAAGGTATTTTATTCAAAATCAATTACATAAAATAAATCCATCTCATAAAATTTATTATATTGGATCATCATTTAGAAGAGAAAGACCTCAAAAGGGAAGGTTGAGAGAATTTAGGCAGTTTGGAATTGAAGCATTTGGCTCAAAAAATCCCGAGCAAGATGCAGAAATTATTTCAATGGCATATAATTTTTATAAAAATTTAGATATTTCTAATTTAAAATTAGAATTGAATAGTATTGGATCTAAAGAAAGCAGAATAGAGTATAGAAAAGTTTTAAAAAGTTTTTTAGAAAAGTTTAAAACAGATTTATCAGAAGTAAGTCAGAAAAGACTAGAATCTAATCCACTTAGAATTCTTGATACAAAAATAGATTTTGAAAAAGATATTATAAAAGATGCTCCTAAAATTATTGATTATTTAAGCAAGAATGATCAAAAATCATTCTCTGCAACTTTAGACCTTTTAGATTCAATAAAAATTCCATATACCATTAATAATTATTTAGTAAGAGGTTTGGATTATTATTCTCAAACAGTTTTTGAAATTCAAAGTGATTTATTAGGTGCGCAAAGCGCATTATGCGGAGGTGGAAGATATGATTATTTAGTTGAGGAATTAGGAGGTGAACCAACTCCCGCAATTGGTTTTGCTGCTGGCATAGAAAGATTAATTTTGGCTATTGAAAATAATAATAGAATAGCTAAAAAAAATCCTGATATTTATATTATTTCAATAGATGAATCATCACATAAATATTCATTTGCAGTTGAGAACAGCCTTAGAAGAAATAAAAAATTAAAAATTATTAGCGATAAACTTAGACGAACAATGAAATCTCAAATGAAAGATGCTAATAGATTAATGGCAAAAAATGTTATTATTATCGGTGAAGAAGAAATGAATTCAGGACAACTTACTCTAAAAGATATGAACACTGGGGATCAGCAAAAACTTACCTTGGATAACATTGTAGATCATTTTAAATAAAAGCAATGTCAAATCATAATCCAGAATATGCAATTTTAATTCATTACAGTGAAATTGCATTAAAAAAAAACAATCGTTCTTTTTTTGAAAGAAAATTTGTTGAAAATATTACCAAACACATTAAAAATCTAAAATATTCGAAAGTTAGAAGAATTTCTTCAAGGATTTTTGTTGAAGGAATTCAATATGATCAGTGGGATGAGTTTAAAGGTAGAATAAAAAATGTTATGGGCATGAAAAATGCCATACTGATGATTAAATCCAACCATAATTTAGATGATATGAAAAATACAATTGATATTTTGGTAGATAAGTATGAATATGATACTTTTAGGATTACATGTAAAAGACATTTTAAGGGATATGAAAAAACTTCTCAAGAAATTAATATGTTACTTGGAGAGCATGTAGTCAATAAAACTAAAAAATCTGTAAATCTTACATCTCCAGATTTAAATATAATTGTTGAAATTTTAAAAGATAAAGCATACATAGGAAGTAGTAAAATATTGGGTTATTCCGGCTTGCCCGCTAGATCGCAAGAAAAAGCATTTTCTTTAATTTCATCAGGGATAGATTCACCTGTAGCATCTTTTGAAATGATAAAAAGAGGTGTTAATTTAAATTTTATACATTTTCATAGCGCTCCCGCTGTCAATAGACAGTCAATAGAAAATGTAAAGAAACTAATTAATTTATTATTAAAATACCAGCTTGAATGCAAATTATATATTGTCCCCCTATTAGATGTTCAGCAAAAGATTATGCAAGAAGTTAAAGATAAATTTTGGGTAATTTTTTTTAGAAGAAGTATGATGAAAATAGCAAATAAAATAGCTTTAAGTAATAAAGGGGCTGCATTAGTTACGGGAGATGCTGTTGGTCAAGTTGCTTCTCAGACATTATCAAACATAAGGGCAATATCAGAAGCAAGTACTTTGCCTATTTTAAGGCCATTATCAGGTATGAATAAAGAAGATATCATAAATAGAGCAAGAGAAATCGGTACGTATGATATTTCAATAGAGCCTTATCAGGATTGTTGTTCATTTTTTGTACCAGCTCACCCTGAAACAAAAGCAAAAATGTTTGAAATTTTTAAAATAGATGAAAATTTAGATCTTGATAATGTTCATCAAAAAGCAATTGAAGATTTAGAAGTTATCAACTATAAATATAGAGGTGAATAAAAATGAAAATTTTATGTTGGAATGTAAATGGAATTAGAGCAGCTATAAATAAAGGATTTTACGATGTTATTAGTGAGTATAATCCAGATATAATTTGTTTACAAGAAACGAAAGCTAATAAGGAGCAAGTTGATTTACAATTACCTTCATATCCATATCTATATTGGAATTCAGCTGAGAAAAAAGGTTATTCTGGTACTGCAATTTTTTCAAAGCATAAGCCTATAAGTCATTCAAATGATCTAGGTATTGAAAAGCATGATACAGAAGGAAGAGTAATCACTGCAGAATTTGATAAATATTATTTAGTTACGGTTTATACCCCAAATTCAAAAAGAGAATTGTTAAGACTTGATTATAGACAAAATGAATGGGATAAAGATTTTTTACTATATTTAAAAAATTTAGAACAAAAAAAACCTGTAATATTTTGCGGGGATCTTAATGTAGCACATAAAGAAATTGATTTAAAAAATCCAAAAACAAATAAAAGAAATCCCGGTTTTACAGATGAAGAAAGAGGTGGATTTGATAATTATATAGATGCAGGATTTATAGATACATTTCGAGAATTTACGAAAGAAGGAGGGCATTACACTTGGTGGAGTTATATGTTTCAGGCTCGTACAAAAGATATTGGCTGGAGAATTGACTATTTTTGCATATCGTCTAAATTGAAACCTATGTTAAAAGATTCCTATATTTTAAAAGATGTTTTAGGATCTGATCATGCCCCAATTATGATGGAAATAGATGATAAGTAAAAACAAAATTAAACTTCTTAAATGTCTTAATAAAAAAAAATATAGATTAAAGCAGAAAAAAGCTATTATTGAAGGTAGACGATTAATTGATGAAGCAATTAATTCAAAAGTAGATATTGAAACTATATGGTTTACAAATGATGCACTTAGCCTAGATTTAAATCAGCCTCTGATAAATAAGATTAAAGATTCTAAAGTTTTATTTGATGAGCTATCAAATGATGATTTAGATAATCTATCAAATACAGAAAATTCACAAGGTATTATTGCTGAAATTAATATTTCATGTTTTTTAAATGCTGAATTAAAAAATATTAATCAAGAAAACATATTAGTTTTAGATGGTATATCTGATCCAGGTAATCTTGGAACTATATTAAGAACTTGCGCATGGTATAACATTAAATCTATTATTTTAACCTCTGATTGCGTTGATTCATTTAATTTGAAATGTTTACGTTCTGGTATGGGTGCTCATTTTTATTTTGATAATATTATTAATGCTGAAAGAACGGAAGTTATAGAATTCTTAAATAGCAATAATTATAATGTTTTTTGTGCAGATCTTAAAGGGAAGGATATTAGAAATGTAAAGTTTGATGGGAATTGGGCAGTTATTTTAGGGTCTGAAGCACATGGGCTAAGTGAAGATTTTAATATTTATAAAAAAATAACAATTGAAAAATTAGGGGAAATTGAAAGTTTAAATGCTTCGGTGGCTTGCGGAATTATTTTAGATAATTTTATTCACCATCAAAATCAATAATTTTCCATACCAATGATACAATATTAGCTACATTAACAAAGCCATCATTATTTAAATCATATGAGAAATATTAAATTAATATTTCCCAGATCGCAGGGGATAGTATGCAAGCCTACAATCAATTTTACCATTTTTCAGTATCATTTTTTGTTTTGTTCGGAGACCAACATGTTTTAACAATTCTAAATTTCCTGTAAAAATATAGCCATCAAATCCTGAAAAATTATTTTTTATATGATCTCCAAAATCTTTATACATTGAACGAAGTTTATCCACTTCTCCAATCCTATGTCCATAAGGGGGATTTATTAATACTGTCCCTGAGGTTTCTTTTGGTTGAATATTTCTAAAATCTGATCTTTTAAATGAAATATATTTTTCTAAACCTAATTTTTTTGAGCTTTCAATACAAAGATCTATATTCTTATCTATTACATCTGATCCATTTAATATAATTTCTTTATAGTTAATAGCATTATTACCTTCTTTTTTGATTGTTTCCCATAATTTTCCATCAAAATTTTGAAAGTTAAAAAATGCATAATTTTCTCTAACATATCCTGCAGGGATATTAAATATTTGCATCGCCGCTTCAATTAAAAAAGTTCCTGAGCCGCACATAGGATCATATAAAACTTTATTTTTATGAAAATTTGTTGATTTTAAAATACCACTTGCTAAACTTTCGTTAATTGCAGCCTTATGAATTTTTGTTCGATATCCTCGCATAAAAAGAGGTTTTCCAGAGCTGTTTAAGAAAACTAAAATTCTATTATCCTTAATATATATTGTGATATAAAAATCTGGATTTTTTTTATCAACAGAAGGTCTGCTTCCAAGTTTTTTCTGAATTTTATCAACAATAGCATCCTTAATCTTAAGAGTTGTAAAATTCTGATTAGGAATTGATTTAGAATTTATTTTTGTTCTAATTGAGAATGTTTTATTAGGTTCAATTATCTTATCCCATTCATACTTAAAAATTACTTTATATAGCTGATCAATACTAGAAGCTTTATCTTTGAATAACTTTATTAGTAGATTCATTCCTACCCTAGAATGGTAGTTTAGTTTGTAAATATCAGGCTTAGTTGCAAAGAATTTGACACCCCCTTTAGCAGGAGAATTTTCTTTATTGATAATTTCCGTTATTTCATTAGAAAGAGTTTGCTCTAGACCTCTTGGGCACGTCATATAGCAATCGTATTGTTTCATAATCAAAGTATATTGTTTATGATTTAAATTAAATGTCTTTAACTGTAATCAAAGATAGTTTTTCTTTGAAATCGTCATTTTTAATTTTACTTAAGTTATCTACACCAAAATTTGAAACTGTATATGATGCGATTGCAGTTCCATGCTTAACAGCATGTACAATATTGTTCATACCATGAACAGCGATATATCCTAAAAATCCACCTGCGAAGCTATCTCCTGCTCCTGTAGGATCAATAACAGGAGTATTGGGAACTACTGAAATATGAACTTTTTTATTTTTAGTTGCTAATAATGCGCCATCTCCTCCCATTTTGATAATTACAATATCAGGACCTTTATTTAAAAATTCATCAGCAGCTTGTTTGACATCTTTATTGGTTAACTGAAGTGCTTCTTCATCATTTAAGAATAGAATATTAACTTTAGAAATAAGCTTCCATACATCATTAGGGAACAAATCAATCCATAAATTCATTGAATCTGCGGCAATAAGATGAGAAGAATCCACTTTATCAATTACTTCAAATTGTAATTCAGGCTGTATATTCCCAAGGTAAAGGACACTATCTTTTTTATAATTAAGGATATTGGGTTTAAATTTTTCAAATACGCCTAATTCTGTGAATAATGTATTTCTTTCTGAATAATCATGATTGTATTCGCCTCCCCAGCTAAATGTAGTTCCATCTACAATTTCAACAGACTCTGTATTGATATTATGTTTTTTAAATAAGTTCCATTCATTATCAGTGAAATCTGTTCCAACGACACCAATTAAATTTGTTTTAGTATAATATGATGTAGCAATTCCAAAATAGGTAGCTGAGCCTCCTAATAGTCTTTCCCTTGATCCATTGGGAGTTTTAATTGTATCAAATGCTATTGATCCAACTGCAGTAATTTGTCTTGATTCCTTCATATTATATTATTACCAAATTAAATTATTATTAAATATATCATGTTTGTAAATTAATATATAACTATGAAAAAATTAATCTATTGTTCAAATTGCGGTGAAAAAAATAATTTTGGTCAAATAGATGGTAATATAAGATATCATTGCAGTTCATGTAAAACTATTCATTACCAAAATCCAAAACCCACAGCAACATTAATTTTACCAAAAGATGAAAATGTGCTATTTGTTCGAAGAGCATTTGAGCCTGCAAAAGGGGCTTGGAGTTTACCTGGTGGTTTTTTAGAGCTAGGAGAAACATTAGAAGAAGGTGCAAAAAGAGAACTAAAAGAAGAAACGAATCTTAATGGTGAAGTTGTTAAATTAATTGGTACGTGTTCACATTTTAATTCAGTATTTGGAGATATTCTTTTAATTGGTTTAGTAATGGAAATTTATAATTGGGAAAAATTAAAGACTGGAGATGATGCTTATGATGCCACTTTTTTTAATATAAAAGATTATCCTAAATTAGCATTCGAATGTCATCAAAATTTGTTTAATAATTATTTAAATTCATTGGAAATATTATGAAAATATTAATTTTACACGGACCAAATATGAATTTATTTGGCCTAAGATCATCTTATGAAGGCAACAATCTTACGCTTGATAAAATTAACCGTCATATTAGAAGATATATAAGAGATAAGAATTTGGAAGTTAAAATTATACAAACTCATAATGAAGCCAAGGCTGTATCTTATATCCAGAATAATAGAAAAAAAATTGATGGATTAGTTATCTCGCCTTGTGCATGGTCAAGTAGCGGATATGTTTTAGATGATCTTTTAAAATTAATAAAATTAAAATACATAGTTATAAATTTAGATAACAATGATAAAAACATATTATTTCAAAATGGTAAAACAATTTTCAATAATGATATTTTAGTTTCTTTTGAGGAAGCGTTGAATAATTTTAATGAATAAATCAATACTTATAAAAACATTATCTTACCCATTATTAATCGTTGGATTAGTTATGATAGTACTTGGAATGCGATGGATTATTCATCCAGAGCCATGGCTTTTAGATGAAGTGGCAAATGTTGAAAGATTACAAATGAGTTTTGATGATTTATTTTCAGAAAAAATAAATAAAACACTTCCGGGTTATTTAAAACAAATATATGAATTTTTTGGTTTATGGGTTATGATTATAGGTTTTTTTATAACTAATTATTCACTACCAAGCCGAATTATCAAAAAGGATATTGCTATTCCTTTGTTATCAATTTTTTTCTTTTTAGTAGTTTCTGGCTTATACTTTGGGTATAAGCTTATTCCAAGTTCACATTTTATTTATTTAGGCTGGGGGATGTTGTTTGCATTTTGTATTAGTATTTATTCTTTTTATAAATTGAATATATCGAAAAATGAATAAGAAAAATTACAATATTAAGGATTTTAAATTCCAACATGAAATTAAAACACGTTGGAAGGACCTAGATGCTTTTGGTCATGTTAATAATGCTGTTTTTTTAAGTTATGTTGAAGATGCCAGAATTTTATTTTTCAAAAGATGGAATATAAATTATAAAGAACGATCTTTAATTGTTGCCTCTGCAAAAATAGATTATATTAGGCAGGTATCTCATCCTTCCGAACTAATTATCGGACAACGTGTATCAAGAATTGGTAATAAAAGTTTTGATATTCAATCGGTTATTTTTCTAAAAGAAGATATGTTCCCAGTTTGCGAATCAACGGTTATTAGTGTTGCATTTGATTTTACCCAAAATAAACCAATTAAAATTTATCAATCAATTATTGATGATTATAATTCATGATTGAAATTAAAAACTTTACTGCAACTGATTTAGAATTTAAAGAATTGGCTAGAATTGATAATCTTGTCAATCATGATTCAATTGCAAACGCTGAAGAAGATAAGCATGATTGGTTACTTAGAGATAAAAGTATAATTCGAAATAGGCTATTATTATATAAAAATAATATTTTAATTGGTGTTATGTATTATTCGCAAGGAAGAGATCAAAATAATAAGACAGCTTTTTTCACCTTGAATTTAGACCCCAAGTATAGTAATCTTGGTTACAGAAAACTACTTTATGATAAAATGATAGGTGAAATTTCTTCTTTTAACTGCAATAAAGTTCTTACCTCTATTTATGAACATCCTAATTATTACGAATTAAAAAAAATATTAGATAGTGAGAATTTTAAGTTAGTACAAAAAAATAGAGAATATTCATGCAATATTGAAAAAGTTGATACTAAAAAATATCAAGGGCTTATTAATAAGCTTGAGTCAGAAGGTATTGAATTTTTAGATTCAAAATATGAAATGCTTGATATGCCTAATCACTATGAAAAATTAGAAAATTTACAATGGGAGATAGCTCAAGATTTTCCAATACCAAAAGGAATTTCACATACAAGAACACCTTTTGAGCGTTGGAAATTGTTATATGAAGATTTTTGTGAAAACTTTTATGGTATTCATATTGTAGCGACCTATAAAAATCAGTATATTGGAACAACAGATATTTCAAACTTTCCTAAATCTGAACCTAAAAAAGGATGGACTGAAGGACTAGGTGTTAAAAAAGAATTTAGAAGAAAGGGTATTGCTACTGCATTGAAAGTGAAGGCCATTGAAATATTAAGAAAAAAGAAAATATTAGAAATAAGAACGGACAATGAAGAGAATAATCCTATGTATAAAATTAATGTTGCTTTAGGATTTGAACCCGTTCCATTTAGTTTAGAATATATGAAAAAAATATAAATGAAAAAGATAATTTATATATTAATAATGTTTAATTTTTTAATTTCAGAAGAACAAAATAATTTTAGTTTTTCAATAGGAGCTCTCAATGAAAGAACTGGCCAAACTCTTGTAAATTTTGCATATAATTTATATACTAAAGATAATTTTGAAGTATTTGTATCAATTGGTAATGTTGTACCTATTATTCCACTTTATGCTGGAGGCTTTGGTTTTAAAAAATATTTTATAATTCCTGAAACGGAAAGAGTCAGCCCATTTATATCATTATCTGCTTTTAGAAGATTAAAAAATACTTTAACTCATCCTAATAACAATGAGGAGGATTGTTTATATTTTGCAAGTGGAATTAGTGTTTTCATAGCTTCGATTAAAACATTGGATATAAAAACTTATTTTCAAATTGGAGCTTCTTTATTAAATAATTTTGATGATGGAAGCGATGAATTAGGATTTATAAATTTTGAATTTAGATTCTAGATTTATTCAGAGTCTGGAACAAGCAAGTTCATAGCTTTATTAATATATGTATCTGCTTTTTCTGCCATTTCATAATTTTAAATGAAATTAATTTTTAAAATAATTATTTTTATATAAATAGTAAATTGGTAAAACACCCGAACTATTAATGATTAGAATTGCTATAAAGATTTTCTTTTGATTTAATTTTGCTGCTAGCCATAGAGCCTTTATTTTCCAAT
>MDTG01405929.1_pt1 | contig 16341 bp, 16 predicted proteins | sample 811421 | NCBI WGS metagenome assembly MDTG01 (sample SAMN05326645, study PRJNA326480) | marine metagenome | isolation source: seawater | place: Pacific Ocean: South East | collected 2011 | reverse complement strand
TTGATGTAACCGCAATAGCAATACCATAAAGACCAGCTAAATTATTTGTGAACAATATACCAATCACTATTACAATCGCAGGAACAGCTGTTGCCTCCATTGAGATAGCTAAACCTTGAATTACATTTGTTCCATGACCGGTTCTTGATGAATTTGCAACACTCTTTACTGGTCTAAAATTTGTACCTGTATAATATTCTGTTATCCAAATTATCAAACCTGTGATTATTAAGCCTGCTACTGCACAAATATAAAGATCAAAACCATTAAAGCTTGTTGAGCCGACTGAATAGGATTGATCTAAACCTATTATAGATTTTGTAACCGGATACAAAATCAATAGTGAAAGTAATGCTGTGGCTATAAATCCTTTATATAAAGCGCCCATAATATTTTTACTTTTTCCTAGCCGGACAAACCAAGTTCCAACTATGGAAGTAATAATACACGATCCACCAATAGCTAATGGATAAATCATCATGTTAAAATCATTTGTAAAAAAAATAGATGCCAATACCATGGTAGCAACAATTGTTACTGCATAAGTTTCAAATAAATCTGCGGCCATACCTGCACAATCTCCGACATTGTCGCCAACATTATCTGCAATTACCGCTGGATTTCTAGGGTCATCTTCAGGTATTCCAGCTTCAACTTTACCTACTAAGTCTGCACCAACATCGGCACCCTTAGTAAATATACCTCCACCTAATCTAGCAAAAATTGAAATAAGAGATGCTCCAAATCCAAGAGCAACTAGGGCATTAATAATTTCTCTATCATTCACATTCAATTTTATTAAAACAATGTAATAAATACTTATTGCCAATAATGCTAGTCCAGCAACTAATAGACCAGTTATCGCTCCAGATTTAAAAGCAATAGTTAAACCAGCTTGCAAACTTTTTCTTGAGGACTCTGCGGTTCTTACATTTGCTTCAACAGAAATTAACATACCAACGTAACCGGCAACACCTGATAAAGCTGCACCTATAAAATAACCAAAACCTACTAAGAGGTTAAAAAAATAACTAACTATAATTAATACTAGAACACCGACTATTGCGATAGTTTTATACTGTCTATTTAAGTATGCTTTTGCGCCTATCTGAATCGCTTCAGCAATTTCCCTCATTTTCTCATTTCCTGAACTTGCGCGCAAAATTTGACCAGAAAGAAGATAACTGTAAGCCACAGCCAATAAACCTGTAAATATAATTAGATATAAATTTTCCATAAGAATTTTTAAAATTGATAAATGCCAAATTAAGAACCAAAACGCAAGCTAAACTTTAGTATTTTATTACTAGAATTTTGTTGATAATTAATCTTTTTTTATAAAAACAGATATTTTATCAAGAATAGCGTTTAAATATTTTACCTGAGCTCTCTCTAAAAAATGTTCAGATGCTTTTAAATATTCACTAATCACAACTTTTTTTGGATTATTATGCTTAAATAGAAATTCAAAAATTGCGCAAAAAAGAATGATTTTTAAAATTTTGTCTGTTCTTTGAAGGTTTATGTCGTTTATAAGATGTTTTTCTATTTTTTCCTCTATTAACTCTTTTCTCTCGATTGTACCTTCAACCACATCTTTTATAAATTTTCTATATTGACTTTTAGGATATAAAATTTTTTCTTCAGGATTCATTAAATACCCATAAACTTTTTGAATAATCTTTATACGAGGACTTGAGCTTACTTTTTTAAATTGGGACATTTTTTAAAACATCTAAAACAGCTTTAGATGCCTCTTCACCTTTATTTATCCTCGCTATTGCTTGCTCTTTGTTTGAACATGTTAATATAGCATTGCCAATTGGTTTCTTATGTTGAATTGAAAGTTGAATTATAGAATTTGTAATAGCGCTAGAAATAAATTCAAAATTTTTTGTTTCACCTTTGATTATACATCCAACAGCTATAAAACCCTCATATTTTTCAATTAATCTTGAGATTGCTACTGGAATTTCAAATGAACCTGATACTTTAAAACTGTCATAATCTGTTGATGACATCTTTAAGATTTTAACTGATGTATCATAGATTTTATCTGTGACCTCTGAACAGTATGTTGATTGAACTATACAAATTTTTTTCATTATTTAATTATTTCTTGTTTAGAAATCTTTATACCATATCCTTTTAAAGCAATGATACGTTTTTTAGATCGAGAGACTAGTATCATCTTTTTTATTTTTAACTCTTTTATAATTTGTGCCCCTATACCATAATATCTAAGTACGTTAGTACTTTCAAAGGATTGAATTTTTGTATTTTGTCCTTTGATAAGAATTAATGCAAAGTTGTTAAACTTGCTGAGGTGTTTTAAAGAATTTTTAACTAAGTTATCACTGAAATTAAAAAAACTATTCAAAAGGTTTATCGATAAAACTCTTACTCTAGAAGCTTTTGTATGATTAAATTTTCCTTTAACAATAGCATAATGTTCAGCGTTATTGATTGTATTTCTAAATGTTTTTAAATCAAAATTTCCAAAATTTTTGATATTAATTTTTTTATTTGATATTAATCTTATTAATCGCTCAGTCTTTAATCTATGAGAAATTAAATCTTCTATCTTAGCAATTTTTAATTTATGTTTTTTTGCAAAAAGTACTAAGTCTTTATACCTTGCCATTGTGCCATCTTCATTCATCACTTCGCAAATTACAGCACTTGAATTAAGTTTTGCAAGTTTAGATATATCGACTGATGCCTCTGTGTGACCTGCTCTTTCTAAAACACCTCCTTGCTTAGCAACAAGTGGAAAAACATGTCCAGGGGAAACTATATCTTTTTTTGTAGAATTATTATTAATGGCAACTTTAATTGTTTTAGCTCTATCTTTTGCAGAAATTCCTGTTGTAATACCTTTTTTGGCCTCTATTGAAACAGTAAAGGCAGTTTGTGTTCTAGATTTGTTAATTAAGGACATCAAAGGTAAAGCTAATTTTTTTACTTTATGAGGTGTAAGTGCTAAACAAATCAATCCCCTGCCATTTTTTGCCATAAAATTTATTTTTTTTGGATTACACTTTGATCCAGGAATAACTAAATCACCCTCATTTTCCCGATTTTTATCATCGACTAAAATAAACATTTTTCCCTTTTTAGCATCCCTAATAATATCTTTTATTGATGATAAAAATTTTTTGCTCATTTAATTTGAAATATTGATGAGATATTTATTTAAAATATCAAATTCTACATTTACGTTATCATTTTTTTTTAATTTTATTAAATTTGTCAGTTTTAAAGTGTGAGGAATAATATTTACTTGAAATCCTTTTTTTCTGATTTGAGAAATCGTTAAAGATACACCGTTAATTGAAACTGATCCTTTTTCTACAATATTTTTCATAAATTTTTTTGAAATTATAAAATCAACAATCCAAGTTTTTTGAATAATCTTTATTGAACTGATTTTAGCAGTTGTATCGACATGTCCCTGTACATAGTGACCTGAAATTTTTTGTCCATATAGAAGAGATTTTTCAATATTAATTAATTTACCTATTTTAACATTTTTAAAAGTAGATCTTTTTATAGTTTCTTTAGATAAATAAAAAAGGAAAGACCCTCTTTTAATTCTTATAAGTGTTAAGCAAACACCGTCACAACAAACCGACTCTCCTATATCATTTTTTTTAAATTTTATTTTTGAGCTTATTTCTAACACTAAGCTACCCTTAACATATCTAGGACTTTTCCTAATTGTTTTTACAACACCAGTATTATATATAATTCCATTAAACATTATTTTTAACTTTAATCTTATATAAATTATCACCTTTGAGATTAACTTTAACCCTGCTATTAGGTTTCATGCGTCTAAATACTTTGTTTTTAAAGTTATTTAATCCAAAGGTATTAAGTAAGTTTTTAGACTGAAATACGTATAAATTATTTATAAAACCAATATTAAGCATAAAATTTAGAAAAGTGAAACCGGTCTCAATAAAAACTCTATTATAACCCATATTCTTTAGTGTTCTATAAAAAATAATATAGTCTTTTTTATTTTCTAGAGATTTCAAAAACCTTATTTTAATTCCTCTCTTCTTTAAAAAATTAATTTTTTTTTGGTCTTTTTTAATAGTAAATAAAAAAATTTTTCTTTTAGTTTTTTTTCTTAAAATACCAAGATTTTTTTTTATTTTTAAGTTTCTATCGATAATAATTAGATCAGGAGACTTATTTTCTAAACCCTTTATCCTACAATTCATCATTGCGTTATCAAAATTTATAGATTTAGATGTTGATACCAAACAATCATACATTGACCTCAAAAAATTTCCTCTTGATCTTGAAGTTTCATTAGTTATAAATTTTTTTTTTAAATTTTTAGTGAAGAAATCTTTAGATATGGCTATTTTAGCATCAATATAAGGTATAGGTCTAGTGTGTTGAATATAATAGCTTTTATAAAATTCTTTACCTTTATTTTTTAAGATTGATTTTTTTACTATTATTTTATTTTTTTTTAATTTTTTTTCTGATTTATTTTTTGATCTTAAATCTTGATCTATAAAAGAAAAATATACATTCTTAATTTTTTTCTTTTTAATGATATTAGTGCATGGTGGGGTTTTACCATAATGTGAACATGGCTCCATAGTAACGTACATATTAGAATTTTTAAAATTTAATTTTTTATTCAAAGCATTATATTCAGCATGTGGACGGCCATTTATAGAAGTATAACCAGAGGATAACACAGTGTTATTTTTTTCTATAATACATCCAACAGATGGATTGTCTTTTGTTGATCCCAAATTAATTTTAGCTAATTCAAATGCCATGTTTAAAAAAAAAGATTTATCTTCGGTCATATTTATTTAATTGTTGAGGTTCTACCACCATCTATTTTTAAAATTTTACCATTTGATTTTCTGTCTTTTATAAGCTTCAAAACTAATTTTGAAACTTCTTCAGGTTTTGTTACTTTTTTTATTCCAGCTTTTTTTAATCTTGAGGATAATACAATTTTTATACTTTTTTTTAAAACTTTTGCGTCTGCTTTAATTAATCTTTTTAATCTTCCCGTTAAAGTCATGCCAGGATTTATAATTGAAACTGAAATTTTATCTATTTTAGCTTGAGCTGACAAGGATTTAGTAAAGTGATTTAATGATGCATTAACAGCCCCCCCTATCATGAAAGTTCTAGAAGGTTTTTCCCACGATCCTGCTCCTCCACCAATATTGATTATTTTTCCTTGGCTTTTTTTCAGTTTTTTCCAAAACATTCTAGACAACCTTAATGCTGACTTAAATTTTAGATCAAAACCGTCTTGCCAGGTTTTATCGTTTAATTCTAAAAAATGACCACCCTTTGTTGCCCCCGCAACATTAATTAAATAATTAATTTTTTTAATCTTTTTTTCTAATGCATTACACGCAGAAATAGATCTTAAATCTTTAGGAAAAATTTCAGAATTCTTTGAGTAAAAAAGATTTTTTTGTACATTTCTTAAAAGTTTTTTTGATCTTGCAACTAAAATCACTTTAATCTTTTTTTTATTAAGATCTTTGGCTATACAAGCACCAATACCCTTACTTGACCCTGTTATAACAGCAACCTTCATTAAATAAAATCAACGTTGATTTTTCCTAAAGTTCTAAAGTCAACTTTTAACTTATCTCCCTTTTTCACCTTAAAAGGTTGTATAACTGAACCAGTCATGAACCAATCACCTTTCTTAAAAGTCACAGGCTCCTCCTTAAATTCATTAATTATACATTTGATCGCTTCAATTGGACCGGCTCGTTTATCACCTTTAAAGTATGGTTCGGTTATTTTGCCATTCAAATCAATTTCAACTTGAATATCATCTAAGTTAATTTTATCAAAATTTTGAATCTTATCTCCTATAATTATTGCTCCAGCACCACCATTATCTGCGATGTTTAAATTCATCATTTTGATTGGATCTAGATCTTTTTTAGAGTCCTGGTGCACTCTTGTTGAAACTAGTTCTAATGCTAAATATACATCACAATTGTCTATTTTACTTTCTGCTCCAGGTATCATTTTTGTATCTTCTAAAAATTTTAAACAAAATTCACATTCAAGAATACAATCTGGAACTTTATCATATTTTACCTTCAACGGATTACTCAAAACAGTTTCATCTATAATTTTTCCGATCATGGGACCATTGACTTTGGCTCCCTCTTGCAAATTCTTTGAAACTAGACCTATTTTCCAGCCAACTGTTTTTTTCTTTAAGGCAACATGAAATTGCTTTTGAATACCATGGGATTCCTTCCTATTTTTTGGAAGTTCCTCGGGATTAAGTTTAATTAAATCTTTTTTTATCCATGCATCTGCCAATTTTTCTGCTAAAGTATTCATAATCTATAAATAATCACATGAAGCTTAAATTTGAAAGTGCTAAATTTGTCAATCTTCCTTTAAATGATATAGCAGCGGCTTTACAAAAGGGTTTAAGTAAAAATTACAAGGAAACATCTATTAAAGTCGTAGATTGTCCAGACCTTAGACAATGGGACTGCCCAGCAGAAGGTATTTCAGGAAATGAAAAAATAATAGATGTTGGAGGGGAGCCTTATATGCATGATAAAAAATTCCTAGGCACTGAATTTGATTATGAGATAATTTCCGAAAAGATAGGTTCAAAAAAATCATATGCTTTAGGCGCAGGTTCAGGTGCAATGTCTTGTCTCAACGGCCATTGTGGAGAGTTGGTTATAAATGAAAATTTAATCAACAATTTATCCAAATCAATAATTGCTCAAGTTGGTGAAAATAAAGAATGTATTATAAAAAGATACACAGAAAGAAAACACGGCGGTCTTGGAAATATTTATTTTTCAGATGGTAAAAAGGGCAAAGTCATTAAGATAGTTTTAAAAGAAAGAATAGGAAAACAAGCGTCTTTACCACAAGCAATTCGAGAAGCTCTTATTCAAAATTTAGATTTAAAGATTAATAATCATTTAGCGTTAGGGGGAATTTTTAGAGTTATTAATGGTGGTATTAAATCTCATATTCAACCTGATTATAAAGATATCTTACATGATTACTACGATTCTAAATTGATGAAATGTACTAAAGATTTTTTACAATTTTATCAACCTGTTGGTCCAAAACTACAATGTTATTCTGTTTTATGGACCGGAGATCCTACTGGTGGGGAACTTGATTTAAGAGAGTCAGGAGAGCATACACATTTCCACTCTTTTATCGGAAAAAACGAAGCTGGGCATTATCATTTTGATGTAACTCCAAATAATATTGAATACGAATGTTATTTTAATATCGCCCATGAAGTGTATAGAGTAAATAATATTTATAAAGAATTGCGATAATTTTATATTTTTGATTAAATAAAAAATGGTAAAAAATATAATTCAATTTCAACCCTCTATCTTAACTAAAAAAAATTTAAAAGAGTATAAAGGATATAAACATTCAATTGCTTTTAAAATCAATAAATTTTCGTCCCAATTAAAAAGATTTACAGTAAGAAAATTTAGAAAATATGGACTAGGAAATCCTGAACTTATTATAATTAGCTTAATCGGACAAATAAAAGATAAAACTACCGTTAATGATCTTGCATCTATTCACTGGATGGATAAGGGTTTCATTAGTCGTGCTAGTATAAAGCTTATTAAAATTGGCATATTAAAAAAGATAAACTCTCCAACAGATAAAAGGAGTCACACACTTGAGCTCACTTCAAAAGGTAAAAAAATTTTTTTTGAATTAAGAGAGCTTAAAAAGAAAAGATATCAAAAATTAGTAGGTAACCTAACAAATGAACAAATTCTTTTATTTAATCAAATACTTGATAAAATAATGTCAAATAGTGAGATTAACCTAATAAAATAAATCTCTTTTTTTTTAGCTTTTGGATAATTTTTTTGGCATAAACAGATTTTTGTTGAGCAAATTTTGAGCTTAATCCAAGATAATTTTTTGGATCAATAATTTTTTTTAATTCATCATTACTCATATTATCTTTAAAATCTTTATGGTTTTTAAGTAAGTTTAAAAAATTTTTTTTTTCTGTTAAAGATTTATTTAATAAGTTGTGAATTATGTCATGTGACTTTTGTCTTCCAATTTTTTTTCCTAATTTTAACATTATCGACTCAGAGACTATTGATCCCTCAGAAATTTTTAAGTTTTTCCTCATCTCTTCAGGTTTGACCTTTAGATTTTTAAGAATATATTTTGATAAGCCTAAAATTTCTCCAGTAATTTTACAGGCCCTAAATAATGCATTGTTACTCATTAAATGATGTTGTCTACTACCCTCGTGTTCGTTGCTCATTGACTCTAGTGCAATTGTTGCCAATGATTTACACTCAGTAGTTAAACTTAAAACATCCTGTGTTAAATGAGGGTTTCTTTTTTGAGGCATGGTACTGCTTCCAACATCTTTAGACGTGATTGGTTCTTCAACCTCTGATATCTCATTTTTCATTAAATTATAAATTTCATTAGATATCTTTCCAAAAGTTGTTGAAATCATTATTAAATTAAAAGTGTATTCTGCAAAGTGATCAAAGTGACTTCTGGCTGGAATAGAAGCGCTAAACAATTTTAACTCCTTGGCTATATTATTTTGAACTTTTAATCCATATTTTCCAAAAGATGCAGCTGTTCCAGTGGCTCCTCCAAAAATACATCTAAAAACTCTTTTTTCACTTTCATAAAGTCTTTCAATGTTTCTTGAAAGTTCATCTATCCAACATGCAACTTTGAATCCAAAAGTAGTTGGTAGAGCATGTTGACCATGTGTTCTTGCCACCATTAAGAAATTTTTTGTCTTTATGCTTAGTTTTGATAAAATTAAGAATATTTCCGATATCTCTTTAATAATAGTCTTGTGAAATTTTTTTAATAATATGAGATCTCCATTTGAAACAATATTTTGTGTAGTAGCCCCCCAGTGAACATACTTTCTTGACTCTTTATCACATACCCTTGCTAACTCCCAAATCAAAGGCACAAGTTTGTGTCCTTTTTTTTTTAAATCTTTTTCAATATTTTTAATATTTAACTTTGAAATTTTGCATTTTTTTGCGATTTTTTTACCTACTTTTTTAGGTATCATGCCTAATTTTGATTGTGATACTGCAAGAGCTGCTTCGACATCTAGCCAGGATTGCCATCTATTTTTTGTATCAAATATTTTATCGTAATTGATAGAATTAATCTTTAGTTTTGATGGACTTGAGTCCAGGTTCATTTAAATTAAACTTTCAGTATCTTTTCTATATTTGAAAATATTGTGATTTTGAACGTAAAATTTGTATTTGTTCCCTGAGTTAATTTTTAAACTATTATCTGATATTACTTTACTTGTAATAATATCTTGAGTTAAATCTGATTGACAATAAATAAGTGTATCGTTTCCTAGAAACTCGACACGCTTGACTTCTAAATCAATCTTAAAAGAATTGTCTTTACTACCTTTAAATTTTTCCTCTGGTTCAAGATTTTCTGGTCTAAAACCAACTAAATTTTCTTTAAAGTCTATTATATTCATAGCGGGACTTCCTATAAATCTAGCAACAAATAGGTTTGCAGGCTTTTCATATATCTCTTTTGGTGTCCCTACTTGCTTTATGATACCATTTTCCATAATTACTATTCTATCGCCGAGTCCCATCGCCTCTATTTGATCATGTGTAACATATATTGTTGTTATCTTTACCTGGTTTTGGAATTGTCTGATCTCCTCTCTCGCTGAATGTCTAAGTTTTGCATCTAGATTTGAGAGCGGCTCGTCCATTAAAAAGGCCATTGGATCCCTAACCAACGCTCTTGCTAGAGCGGTTCTTTGCCTTTGTCCACCTGATGTTTCCCTTGGTTTTCTATTAAGTAGATCCGAAATTTTTAACAAATCTGAAGCCCATTTGACTTTGTCTTTTGTTTCTTCTTTGCTATAACCTCTTGACACAAGAGGAAACTCAATATTTTCACCTATCGTCATGTGTGGGTACAAAGCATAATTTTGAAACACCATTGAAATATTTCTATCTTTAGGGATTGTTCTCGTCACGTCATTATCTCCAATTATTACCTTTCCATATGTAGGAAACTCAAGTCCAGATATCATTCTTAATAAAGTACTTTTGCCACAACCAGACGGGCCTAAAAGAACTAAAAATTCACCGTCTTTGACTTTTAAATTAATATCATCAACAGCTTTTATGTTACCAAATTCTTTTGTTAAATTTTCTACTACTACTGAAGCCATAAAATTATAATTTCTATTGGTGAAGCGATAATATCGCTTCACCAATTTTAAAACAAATTAAGCTGGGCCTAACTCTTTTACAATTTTCTCTATTTCGCCATGACCCCATTTAACTGCTGACTCAGCAGACTCATTGTTCAATATTACTCTTTGAACTACTTGAGATGGAATGTTAGCTGCAATAATAGCTCCCATGTAAGGGTTGTAACCATTATTGACTATCTTAACTTTACCATTTTTACATTGCAATCCAGCATCAGATATAAAATCTACGGCATTATCTAAATCATAGTTGATAGCAACTAGATCTGGTCTTTTACCTAGAGGATGAACCTTGCTTTTTAAAAGCCTTGGATCACTTTGTAGCTTTTTCTGAGGTGGTATCGTGTGTGGATGTGCTGAAAGAGAAAACTCCACCATTCTTTGGTCGGTCAATAAATATTTAAGGAATTTTTTGCCTTCCTCAACATTTTTAGCGCCAAATTTTGGAGATCCTACTCCATATCCATTTGTGTTAGCATATTTTACTGCACAACCAGATGGTCCTTTTGGTATTGTTGCACCGTAAAGTTTTGGCATCATATCAGGTGTTTTAGCCACAGTTTTTTGAGGAACTCTTCCTCTTCCAAAAATCAGAGCAGTAGTACCAGACATATAGGCTTTGTCACCATAACCATATGATGCATTACCTTGTCCGGGAGGAGTATATGCAGACATTTTCTTCATAAACTTAAGAGCTTTAATAGTGCCTGGATTATTAAATGTTACTTTATAATCCTTATCGAAATAACTTCCTCCTGCTCCCCACATCATCATTGTAAGAAACATACTTGTGTATCTATTTTTTCCAGCAGGTATCATAGTTCCATACTGCCTGCTATCTCCTTCACCTTTTGTAAACATCTTGGCTTGTTTTTCCCACTCATCCCATGTTTTAGGTGGTTTGACACCCGCTGCATCAAGAAGATCTTTTCGATACCACATTACAGAGAAGTGATTAACAGTATAAGGCAAATCAATCACTTTACCTTTTGTCTTGACAAGGTAAGGTCCCAATTGCCCTTTACCCATTTCTCCAGTAGCAATATCATCCAAAGGTGTTACCCAATTTTTATCAGAGTAAAATCTTCTTTCTTCAGGATTGAGTTTAAAAACAGTAGGTAGTTTTCTTGCCATACCCATCGCAGTAACTTTTTTAAGTCTGTCTTTTGAGCTCACAGTGGATATTTCAATCTTTATACCTGGATTTAACTTTTCAAAATCTCTAGCTATTTTTTCATAAGCTACAACACTTTCAGTGTCTGTTTCACCATGCAAAAAAGTAATAACTTTATCTGCTGCAAATACTGTAGTTGAAAATATTAGTAGAGTTAAAATTGAAAAGATTATTTTCATTTTATTGAACATGTTCCCTCCTAATTAATTAACAATATTTAAAGCTAACCTAAAATAAATGGACAAGTCAACTATTTAGTAGACAAGTCAACTAATTAATGGGAAACTAAAATAGCGAGAAAGATAATTTTGAAAAAAAGTTATCAATTTGAGGTTGTATATGGAAAAAGCTTCAGCAATTTATCCTAATGATAAGAAATTAGCGTACATATCGATATTTCCAAGTTTTTTAGTATTACTTTTTTTATCTTTTGTCCCTCTACTTATTGTTATCAGAAACAGTTTCTTAAAAGTTGATACCGGTAATTTTGAGGGAAAATTTGTAGGATTTAAAAACTATTTATTCTTTCTATTTGATCCAGCATTTCATAACGCTTTTATAAATTCTTTGATTTGGACATTTGGTAGTGTAAGTCTTGATATGGTATTAGGATTAGGATTGGCTTTACTATTAAATGAAAATTTTAAATTTAGAGGTTTTGCAAGAGCAGCTATCATAAGTCCATATTTGATGCCAAGCATTGTAGCAATAACTGCTTGGAGATTTATGATGGATGATTTTAACGGTATTATAAGTCACTTTTTAATGAGTTTAAATTTAATTGACGCTCCTATTGGTTGGCTAAGTGATAAAAATTGGGCAATGTTTGCAGTTATAATTATAAGTGCATGGAAACTTTTTCCTTTCATAGTTATAGCAGTTTTAGGAATATTACAATCAATACCAAATGAACTATATGAGGCTGCAAGAATAGATGGCGCTGGACCGTGGAGAAGATTTTTTAAAATAACCTTTCCTTTTATTCTCCCAGTGTTTCTATTGAGTTCACTTTTAAGGGCGATTTGGACCTTTCATAAATTTGATGTAATATTGATTTTAACTGACGGAGGTCCTTTAGATGCAACTACCACTCTTCCAGTGTTTGTTTTTTATGAAGCATTTACTACATTTAGAATGGGAAGAGCGTCAGCATCTGCAATATTAATGTTATTAATATTGTGCGTATTTGCAGCAGTTTATTTATATTTTATGAAAAGAGCGGAGAAAAAATCATGAAAAAGAATATTCCTAGAAACGAAGAAGTATTTGATATAAAAAAATTTGGAAGAAGACTTATTCTATATTCAGCAGTCTTTGTGTCAATTTCTGTTGTTTGTTTTCCAATGCTTTACATACTTTTAAGTTCATTTAAACCAGGCGCTGAACTAGTCCAAGTACCACCAACATTAATGCCTGTAGATTGGACTACAGAAAATTATAAAGAACTTTTCAAACAACAAGATTTTTGGACTTATTTTAGAAACAGTGTTTTATTGGCAGTCACAGCAACTTTGCTTTCGATAATTTTAGGCTCTGTTGGTGCTTATACTTTAAGCCGATTTAATTTCAGGCCAATAATAATATTTGGTCAAATCAGCTTGATGAGTTATATGTTACCTGAAGTACTTATAGTAATACCATTATATGTTTACATAGTAAATTTTGGGCTAGCAGATACGCTAACATCGTTAGTTTTGGCTAATATAGCTTTTACACTTCCTTTAACTCTTTGGTTTATGAAGTCTTATTTTGCAGCAATTCCCATGGCTCTTGAAGAAAGCGCAATGATTGATGGTAATACTAGGCTTCAGGCTTTTAGAAAAGTTACTTTGCCTTTAGCATTACCAGGTTTAGTTTCTGTGGGAATATTCGCTTTTAATCATACTTGGAACGAATTTATTTTTGCTTTGGTTTTTATTTCATCTGATAAAAAATCTGTTTTACCTTTAGCTTTAGTAAGGTGGATGGGCCAAGATACTATTCATGATTGGGGTGCAATGATTGCTGCTTCGGTTTTAATTGTAATACCAACACTTATATTCTTTTTAATTATTCAGAAAAAATTAATATCAGGGATGGCTGCGGGTGGTGTAAAAGGTGGTTAATGAAAATTGATAAGGTTAAAGCAATAAAAGTAGATATTCCTTTAAAAAAAAATTTTGCTGGTGGCACTTATAACGTAGACAAAAGATCAGTAATTATCACAAAAATATTTACATCTGAAGGTTTAGTAAGTGAGGTATTTTCAGGAGATGATAGATTTAGAGGTGATCTAATAATTAAAGTTATAAACGAAACTTTTTCAGAAGAAATTATTGGTAAGGACCCAATGAAAATTGAAGAAATTTGGAAAACGCTTTTTGATAAATTTATTAAAGATGTTGCAAGTGAAAACAGACCAATATTAAAAAGTACTTACATGAGAGCTTTAGCATGTGTTGATTTTGCTTTGTGGGATATTAAAGGAAAGAAAGAGAAAAAAGCCGTAATAGAACTTTTGGGGAAAAAACAGTCTAAACTTAAGGTGTCCACAATTGGAGGCTATTATATTAAGGGAAAAGGTGAGAAAGATATTTTTAATGAAATGCAGAATTATCAACAACTTGGCTTCAAGGCGTGTAAATTTAAAGTTGGAAAACTTGAGCCAAAAGATGATTTGAAAAGAGTGTTGGCTGCTAAGAAAGCTTTATCAGATGATTTCGATTTAATGATAGATGTGAATTGTGGATGGAGCGTAGATCAAGCTAGTGAATTCTGCGATATGGTAAAAGATTTAAATATAAGATGGTTAGAAGAGCCGTGTAATTGGTGGGACGATATTCATTTTATGGCAGAGTTAAGAAAAAGGACCAAAATAAAAATTGCAGCAGGGCAAAGTGAAATAAATCATAATGGCGTTAGAAGGATGATTGAAAAAAATTCAATAGATGTTTGTAATCTTGATAGTTTTCATGCAGGTGGTATAACGGAGTGGAAAAAAGCTGCCAAGTTGTGTAACTCAAAACATATTGAGATGGCTCATCATGAAGAAGCAAGCATTTCCGTCCATCTATTAGGTTCCGAGGAAAAAGGTACCTTTGTAGAAATTTTTGCTGATACAGAAAGAGATCCTTTTCATGAAAAAGTTTGGATAAACAAACCAAAGATTTCTAATGGGTATATTGAAACACCAGCTGAATCTGGTTTAGGTGTAAAATTAGATTGGGATATTATCAAAAAATATCAGACTCTTTAAATAATGCTTAAAAAAACATTAATACTCGTGCTTATATCCACAATATCGGCATTTCTAGCCTACCTAATAAATCTTCCTCTACCTTTTTTTCTTGGGCCAGTTTTTGGCGTAATGATACTTGCTTTCAATGGTTTTGAGTTTAAATTTCCCCCGTACTTTTGGGATTTAACAAGAATAATTGTAGGCACATATCTTGGAACAAAATTAAATGATCAAATTTTATCAAATTTAATAATTTGGTCTGGAAGTTTCATTTTACAGATCGTTTTGATAATTTTATCAATTTTAATTTTATCAATATATTTTAAAAAATTCTGTAATTACGATTTGCCCACCTCAGTCTCTTCGTCTACTCCTGGAGGAGCAACAACAGTTTTTTTAATTTCACAGGATATGGGAAATATAAACGTGCCAAAACATTTTATTACGCATTTAACCAGAATTTTTTTTGTTTTGACCGTTTTACCTTTTGTAGTCAGGCACTTCATAGATTATGAACCTAATATAGTTCTTGAAATACAAAGTTTTGATATTTTTCAAATATTAAAAATATTTTTTTTTTCAGTGATAGCAGCCTACATTGCTAAAATCTTAAAAATTCCTGCACCTTTTTTTTTAGGCCCAGTTCTAAGCACAGGTTTTATTTATTCGAGCGGTCTTTCAACTTACACATTTCCAGATTTTGGCTTAAATATTTGTTTAGTTATAATTGGAGCTTATATCGGATTAAGGTTTCAAAATTATAAAATAAGTGATTTTGTTAAAAACTTAAAATATACTTTTTTAAGTATTTTAATTCTCTTCTTAATAACAATATTATTCTGTTATCTTTCGCATTTATTATTTGGACATGATTTTATAGCCTTATTTTTATCCTATACCCCTGGTGGAATTTATGAAATGACTGGTATTGCAATAGCTTTTGACTATAAAGTTGACTTTGTCGTTACTCACCACATTGTTAGATTGTTCACTATTATTCTTTTAACACCGGTAATGATGAAATTTGTTTTTAAATTTGAAAAAAAACACAAATTATGAACTGATAGTTTATGAAAAATGTTTAACTTTTTTTAAATTCTTCTTTTTTTTTCATTAACCAGTAAAAGTCAGATTTCAAATTACTTTTTAACTTTAATAACGAAGTCTTTCCTTTGGAGTAATCTAGTAATTTTGAATTTTTGATTTTAGAGGTTGTTATTTTCATGTTTTAAACATATATCAAAAATTCGATTTTACAACTCAAGATTGTACCACTTTGGGTCTTCTTGAAATGCTATTACCTTTATGATCTAAGTGACCATGGAAATTGTAACAAAAATAGCTCCAATATGTCTTGCAATAATAATGTTTTGTTTAGGTCTTGGCCTAACGGTAGGTGATTTTACAAGAATTTTAAAAAACCCTAGAGATTTTTTTGTAGGTTTTTTGTGTCAGGTAATTTTACTTCCAATAATTGCTTTTATATTAATTAATATTTTTTCACTAATACCAGAATTAGCTTTAGGGGTGATGGTGATAGCTGCAGCGCCAGGAGGAGTTACCTCAAATATTCTTACAAAGTTTGCGAATGGGGACGTAGCTCTATCATTGAGTTTAACGGCGATTATAAGTTTATTAAGTATATTTATTGTTCCATTAATA
>MDTG01196550.1_pt1 | contig 16341 bp, 11 predicted proteins | sample 811421 | NCBI WGS metagenome assembly MDTG01 (sample SAMN05326645, study PRJNA326480) | marine metagenome | isolation source: seawater | place: Pacific Ocean: South East | collected 2011 | reverse complement strand
CTTGCCATGGTCGACGTGGCCGATCGTGCCAATGTTCACGTGCGGCTTCGTCCGCTCAAACTTTGCTTTCGCCATCGGATTTCTCCGTACCTTCGTTCTTTAAATGATGTGGCGTTGACAGCGATCAGGCGAACTTCGCCTGAACTTCCTGCGCGACGGCCTGCGGAACTTGTTCGTAGTGATCGAACACCATCGAATACTGTGCACGTCCCTGCGACATCGAGCGCAGATTGTTCACATATCCGAACATGTTTGCGAGCGGCACCATGGCATTTACCACGGTCACGACGCCACGGTTCTCGGTGCCGGTAATCTGGCCCCGACGCGAGTTCAGATCGCCGATCACGTCACCCATGTAGTCTTCCGGGGTAACGACCTCGACTTTCATGACCGGCTCCAGGAGCTTGGGATTGCCCTTGGCGATGGCCTCGCGGAAGCCGGCACGACCGGCAATTTCGAAGGCGAGCACGCTGGAGTCGACATCGTGGTATGCACCGTCGATCAGCTTCGCCTTGATGTCGACCATCGGGAAGCCGGCCAGCGGCCCCGACGTCATCACGCTCTCGATGCCCTTCTGGACGCCCGGGATGTATTCCCGCGGAACAGAACCACCGACGATGGTGCTTTCAAAGGCAAAGCCTGCACCCGGCTCGTTCGGCTCGATCACGATCTTGATGCGCGCGAACTGGCCGGAGCCGCCCGTCTGCTTCTTGTGCGTGTAGTCGACTTCGGCTTCCCGCGTGATCGTCTCGCGGTAGGCAACCTGCGGCGCGCCGATGTTGGCCTCGACCTTGAACTCGCGCTTCATGCGATCGACCAGAATGTCGAGGTGAAGCTCGCCCATGCCGGCGATGATCGTCTGGCCGCTTTCCTCGTCGGTCTTGACGCGGAAGGACGGATCCTCGGCGGCGAGACGGTTGAGGGCCAGACCCATCTTCTCCTGGTCGCTCTTGGTCTTCGGCTCGACCGCGATCTCGATGACCGGCTCGGGGAATTCCATGCGTTCCAGGATGACGGCACTGTTGGCGTCGCAAAGCGTGTCGCCCGTGGTCGTGTCCTTCAGGCCGGCGACGGCAACGATATCACCGGCGTAGGCGATCTCGATGTCTTCGCGGGAGTTCGAGTGCATCTGCATCATGCGGCCGATGCGCTCGCGCTTGCCCTTGACCGTGTTCAGGAGCGAGACGCCCTTGTTGAGCACGCCCGAGTAGATGCGGCAGAAGGTCAGCGAACCGACGAACGGGTCGTTGGCGATCTTGAAGGCCAGCATCGCCAGCGGAGCTTCGTCGCTCGACTTGCGGGCGATCTCTTCTTCCGTCTTGGCGTCGATGCCCTTGATGTCCGGCACTTCGACCGGGCTCGGCAGGTAGTCGACGACGGCGTCGAGCAGCGGCTGGACGCCCTTGTTCTTGAACGCGGAGCCGCAGAGAACGGGAACGAACTCGTTGTTGATCGTGCCCTTGCGGATCAGCTTCTTCAGCTCTTCGACCGACGGCTCGTTGCCTTCGAGATAGGCTTCCATCGCGGCCTCGTCGGCCTCGACGGCGGTCTCGATCAGCAGCTCGCGGTATTCCGCGGCTTTGTCGGCCAGCTCGGCCGGGATCTCGACTTCGTCCCACTGCGCGCCGAGCGACTCGTCGCGCCAGATGAGAGCCTTCATCTTCAGAAGGTCGACCAGGCCGGCGAACTCGCTCTCTGCGCCCACCGGGATCTGCAGGACGAGCGGGGTCGCGCCGAGGCGCTTCTTGATCATCTCGACGCAGCGGAAGAAGTCCGCGCCAAGCTTGTCCATCTTGTTGACGAAGATCATGCGCGGGACATGATACTTGTCGGCCTGGCGCCAGACCGTCTCGGTCTGCGGCTCGACACCGGCGTTGGCGTCGAGCAGAGCCACGGCACCGTCAAGCACGCGCAGCGAACGCTCGACTTCAATCGTGAAGTCGACGTGGCCCGGCGTGTCGATGATGTTCAGGCGCTTCTCGTTCCAGAATGCAGTCGTGGCGGCCGACGTGATCGTAATGCCGCGCTCCTGCTCCTGCTCCATCCAGTCCATCGTTGCGGCGCCGTCATGGACTTCGCCGATCTTGTGGCTCTTGCCGGTGTAGAACAGAATCCGCTCGGTCGTCGTCGTCTTGCCCGCGTCGATGTGGGCCATGATGCCGAAGTTGCGGTAGTCTTCGATTTTGTGCGTGCGCGACATAATGCCAGCCTCTTGAGAGTCCGATTACCAGCGATAGTGCGAGAACGCGCGGTTGGCTTCCGCCATCCGGTGCGTGTCTTCACGCTTCTTGACGGCGGAGCCGCGGCTGTTCGCCGCGTCCAGCAGCTCGCCCGACAGACGGTCGACCATCGTGGTCTCGTTGCGGTTGCGGGCAGCCGTGATCAGCCAGCGGATCGCCAGCGCCTGACGGCGGTCGACCCGGACTTCCACCGGAACCTGGTAGGTGGCACCGCCAACACGGCGCGAGCGAACCTCAACCTGCGGCATGACATTGTCGAGCGCGGCATGGAACACTTCGACCGGGTTCTGGCGAACCTTGTCTTCGATGATGTCGAATGCACCGTAGACGATGCTTTCGGCGGCCGACTTCTTACCATGGTACATGATCGAATTCATGAACTTGGTGACGACCACGTCCCCGAACTTCGGATCGGGGATGATTTCGCGCTTCTCAGCCCTGTGACGGCGTGACATAGCAGATCCTCAGACCTTGACTTCCCAAAGTACCAACCCGGGGCTGGCCTTTTTGCGCTTACCGATGACCCGTCTTCGGGCCACCCTGACTAACCTGGCATGCCCGAAACCGGACACGCAGAACCTGTGCTCATCCGGAGTTACCGGATGCTGGCGCAGCGGCGGCGCGGCTTAAGCCGGCCCTGATCCCGCATGACATGCGGAATCGCACCTGTTCCCGGAAACGGGAAAGGCGCCGCCAATCGAGAGGACCACCGGTGTGGCGGTCATGCGTACGATATTTTTTCGCCTCGTAATCCCGGCACCGTTTAAGCTCTTCTGGGTCCGGTGCTTGGCGCGCCGGGACCGACAAGTGCTTACCGCCTGCCTTCGGGATGGGCGGAAACTACAGTTGGACCCGCCCCCCGTCAAGTGCGCCGTTCAAGAATTTCGCCGCCCCGTCGCGCGCCCTGCGCAGGGGGGCGATTGCGAAGATTCCTGTCGCCGAAAGGCCTTGTTCCGCAACATCTGGAAATATTCCGCCGCAGGAAGGAAAATCGCCGGCGACTCTGGGGGAGCCGGAAGGCAATTCGCGCCGGCGGCGGGCCGGTCATCCTCTCCCGCGCCCCGGATATTCACGCCGGCCGGTCACGGATTCTTAAGAACGCCGGCAGGACGGGATTCGATTCTGTCTTTGCCGGCCCCGATTCTCCGGCAGCTCAGTCACGATAGGCGATGACGGCAACCTCGCCCGCCATCGCATCGGTATAGGCGCTTTCGAAGGTCGGATCCTCCGGCTCCTCCAGGATGATCCCGATCTGGTCGAGGTCCGCCTCGACGAAGCCTTGCGAGGCGAGCGCCTCGAGCGCCGCGCGCACCGCACTGTCCTCGTCGGGCGCCCGCAGCAGGATATTGACCGGGATGCCGGCCTCGGGTGTCCCCACCCCGCCCTCGCGCGCGCTTCCCATGATGATGTAGACCGGCGGTGCCGTTTCGGAATGCTGTTCGCTCATGGTGATCCCTTTTCCCGGGCGCCGCCGCGACAGGGTCCCTCCTGGTACAGCGGCCTTGCGACAAACAGAAAGGGCCGCACGATGGCGGCCCTTTCGATCAGTGGATGCGAAGCACCACCTATTCGGTAACGCCGCTCAGGTCTTCCAGCATCGGATCCGCCTGCCCTGCCGTCGAGGCCGCCTTGCGCGCCTCCAGGATCAGGTCGTCGCGGTGCTGCGCCACCTGGCGGATGCGGGTCATCATGCCGCCCGTGCCGGCCGGGATGAGACGTCCGACGATGACGTTTTCCTTCAGGCCCTCGAGCGAGTCTTCCTTGCCGTTGACCGCGGCTTCGGTAAGAACGCGCGTGGTCTCCTGGAAGGACGCGGCCGAGATGAACGAACGGGTCTGCAGGCTCGCCTTGGTGATACCCAGGAGAACCGGGACACCGCTGGCCGGAGCCCGCGCATCGTCGATGGTGCGCTCGTTGATCTCGTCGAGTTCCAGACGATCGACCTGCTCGCCATTAAGCAGCTCGGTGTCGCCGGCATCGGTGATCTCGACCTTCTGCAGCATCTGGCGAACGATCACCTCGATGTGCTTGTCGTTGATCACCACGCCCTGGAGGCGATAGACCTCCTGGATCTCGTTGACCAGATAGGCAGCCAGTGCCTCGACGCCCCGGATCGCCAGGATGTCGTGCGGCGCCGGATTGCCGTCGAGCAGATACTCGCCCTTCTCGATGGTATCGCCTTCCTGCAGGTGGAAGTGCTTCCCCTTCGGAATGAGATACTCGACCGGCTCCGCACCTTCCTCGTGCGGCTCGATGATGATCCGGCGCTTGTTCTTGTAGTCGCGCCCGAAGCGGATCGTGCCGTCGACCTCGGCGATGATGGCGTGGTCCTTCGGACGACGTGCCTCGAACAGCTCCGCCACCCGCGGCAGACCGCCGGTGATGTCCTTGGTCTTGGCGCTTTCCAGCGGGATACGCGCAAGCACGTCGCCGGCCTTGACCTCGGCACCGATCTGCACCGACAGGATCGCGTCCACCGACAGCAGCGAACGGGCGTCGCCACCGCGCGGCAACTTGACGATCGACCCGTCGGCGCCCTTGACCACAAGGGCCGGCTTCAGGTCGTTGCCACGCTGCGACGTGCGCCAGTCCATGACGACGCGCTTGGTGATGCCGGTCGCCTCGTCCGTCGTCTCCTGCACGGAGACGCCTTCGACGAGATCCTCGGAATCGACCACACCGTCGACCTCGGTGAGGATCGGGCGGGTGTAGGGATCCCACTCCGCGATCCGCTGGCCGCGCTTGACGCTATCGCCCTCGTCGACATGCAGCTTGGAGCCGTAGGCGACGCGGTGGACGGCGCGCTCGTTCTCGTCGGCATCGATGATCACCACGGCCATGTTGCGGGCCATGGCAATCAGGTTGCCGTCGGAATCGCGCACGACGTTGCGATTGCGGATCGTCACCGTGCCCTCGAAGTTGGACTCGATGAACGACTGGTCCACAACCTGCGCCGTACCGCCGATGTGGAACGTGCGCATGGTCAGCTGGGTGCCCGGCTCGCCGATCGACTGCGCCGCAATGACGCCGACCGCCTCGCCCATGTTGACCGGCGTGCCGCGGGCCAGATCGCGACCGTAGCAGGTCGCGCAGACGCCGCGCTTGGTCTGACAGGTCAGCACCGAGCGGATCTTGATCATCTGGACGTTGGCCGCCTCGATGGCCTCGACGTCCTTCTCCTCGATCAATGTGCCGCGCGGAACGATGACCTCGCCGGTGGCGTGGTTGACCACGTCCTCGGCTGCCGTCCGGCCCAGCACACGATGACCGAGCGACGCGATGACCTGACCGGCGTCGACGATCGCCTGGATGGTGATGCCGTTTTCCGACCCGCAGTCGTCCTCCAGGATGATGCTGTCCTGAGCGACGTCGACGAGACGACGCGTCAGGTAACCGGAGTTTGCCGTCTTCAGCGCCGTATCGGCAAGACCCTTACGTGCACCGTGCGTGGAGTTGAAGTACTCCAGCACCGACAGGCCTTCCTTGAAGTTCGAGATGATCGGCGTCTCGATGATCTCGCCCGACGGCTTGGCCATCAGGCCACGCATGCCAGCAAGCTGCTTCATCTGCGCGGGGCTGCCACGGGCACCCGAGTGCGACATCATGTAGATCGAGTTGATCTGCTTCTGCCGGCCGGTTTCCTCGTCATACTCCACGGACTGAATCCGCTTCATCATCTCGTCGGCGACGCGATCCGTGCACTTGGCCCAGGCATCGACAACCTTGTTGTACTTCTCGCCCTGGGTGATCAGGCCGTCGTTGTACTGCTGCTCGTATTCCTTGACGAGGGTCGCGGTCTGATCGACCAGCCCTGCCTTGGAGGACGGGATGACCATGTCGTCCTTGCCGAAGGAAATGCCGGCGCGGCAGGCATGGTTGAAGCCGAGACCCATGATCCGGTCGCAGAAGATGACCGTCTCCTTCTGACCGCAGGCGCGGTAGACGGCGTCGATCATCCGGCTGATGTCCTTCTTGGTCATCAGCTTGTTGCAGACGTCGTAGGGGACCTCGTGGTGCTTCGGCAGCAGTTCGCCGATCAGCATGCGGCCCGGCGTCGTTTCCACGATCCGCGTGACGGGCGTGCCGTCCGCCTCGACCGTGTGGACGCGGCCCTTGATCTTTGCGTGCAACGTCACCGTGCCGGTCTCCAGCGCGTGATGCAGCTCGCCGATGTTGCCGAACACCATGCCCTCGCCCGGCTCGCCGTCGGCGATGAGCGACAGATAGTAGAGGCCAAGCACGATGTCCTGCGACGGCACGATGATCGGAGACCCGTTCGCCGGATGCAGGATGTTGTTGGTCGACATCATCAGCGTGCGCGCTTCGAGCTGGGCTTCCAGCGACAGCGGCACGTGGACGGCCATCTGGTCACCGTCGAAGTCGGCGTTGAACGCCGCACAAACGAGCGGATGCAGCTGGATCGCCTTGCCCTCGATCAGGGTCGGTTCGAACGCCTGGATGCCGAGGCGGTGCAGCGTCGGCGCGCGGTTCAACAGCACCGGATGCTCGCGGATCACCTCGTCGAGGATATCCCAGACCTCCGGACGCTCCTTCTCCACGAGCTTCTTCGCCTGCTTCACCGTGGAGGAGAAGCCCTTGGCGTCGAGACGCGAGTAGATGAACGGCTTGAACAGCTCCAGCGCCATCTTCTTCGGCAGGCCGCACTGGTGCAGCTTGAGCTCGGGACCCACGGTGATCACCGACCGGCCCGAATAGTCGACGCGCTTGCCGAGCAGGTTCTGGCGGAAGCGGCCCTGCTTGCCCTTGAGCATGTCGGACAGCGACTTCAGCGGACGCTTGTTGGCACCCGTGATGACGCGGCCTCGACGGCCGTTGTCGAACAGCGCGTCGACCGACTCCTGAAGCATCCGCTTCTCGTTGCGGATGATGATGTCGGGTGCACGCAGTTCCATCAGGCGCCGCAGACGGTTGTTGCGGTTGATGACGCGGCGGTACAGGTCGTTGAGATCGGACGTGGCGAAACGGCCGCCGTCGAGCGGGACCAGCGGACGCAGATCCGGCGGGATCACCGGAACGACGGTGAGGATCATCCACTCCGGCCGGTTGCCGGACTCGATGAAGGCTTCCACGACCTTGAGGCGCTTGGCGAGCTTCTTCGGCTTCAGCTCGGTCGTCGCTTCGGAGATCTCCTTGCGGATGTGGTCGCGCTCCTTCTCCAGGTCGAGCGACATCAGCATCTCGCGGATCGCCTCGGCGCCGATCATCGCGGTGAAGGCGTCTTCGCCGTATTCGTCCTGCGCGCGGATGTAGTCTTCTTCCGACAGAAGCTGGTTCGGCTTCAGCGGCGTCAGGCCCGGCTCCAGCACGACGTAATATTCGAAGTACAGGACCCGCTCGAGATCCTTCAGCGTCATGTCGAGCAGAAGGCCGATGCGCGAGGGAAGCGACTTCAGGAACCAGATGTGCGCGACCGGAGCGGCGAGCTCGATATGGCCCATCCGCTCGCGGCGAACCCGCGACAGGGTCACCTCGACGCTGCACTTCTCGCAGATCACGCCCTTGTACTTCATGCGCTTGTACTTGCCGCACAAGCACTCGTAGTCCTTGATCGGACCAAACACGCGTGCGCAGAACAGGCCGTCGCGCTCGGGCTTGAAGGTCCGATAGTTGATCGTTTCGGGCTTCTTGATCTCACCAAACGACCACGACAGGATTTTCTCCGGGCTCGCGATCGAAATCTTGATGTGATCAAAGGTCTGAACGGGAGCCTGCTGATTAAACAGGTTCATGACCTCATGATTCATGGGCTCTCTCCTCGAATGCGCGGATGGGGAGCGGCACGACAGCCCCGCTCCCCCTTCCGGCAATACGTCAACGTGTTTCGGCGTCAATCATCGGCACGGATCACTCCGCGGCGTCGACCGCCGGAACCCCCGAGTCGTCCGTCAGGGGCAATTTCTCGTCCTTCAGCTCCACATTGAGGCCGAGGGAGCGCATTTCCTTCACCAGCACGTTGAAGCTTTCCGGGATGCCGGCCTCGAAGGTGTCGTCACCGCGGACGATCGCCTCATAGACCTTGGTACGCCCGGCAACGTCATCCGACTTCACAGTCAGCATTTCCTGCAGGGTATAGGCGGCGCCGTAAGCTTCCAGAGCCCAGACTTCCATCTCGCCGAAGCGCTGGCCGCCGAACTGGGCCTTGCCGCCCAACGGCTGCTGCGTGACCAGCGAGTACGGACCGATCGAACGGGCGTGGATCTTGTCGTCGACCAGGTGGTGGAGCTTCAGCATGTAGATGTAGCCCACGGTCACCTGACGGTCGAACTGCTCGCCCGTGCGCCCGTCAAACAGGGTCGACTGACCCGACCCGTTGTAACGGGCCTGTTCGAGCATCGTGACGATATCCGGCTCGCGCGCACCGTCGAACACCGGCGTCGCGATCGGGACACCCGTCTTCAGCTGATCCGCCAGACGCAGCAGCGACTCCTCGTCGTAGTCGGCGACCGGCTCGCTCTTCGTCGTATCGCTGAAGACCTCGATGATCTCCTGGCGCAACGCGTCGATCTTGCCCGAGCGCTTGTACTCCTCGTAGAGCTCGCCGATCTTCATGCCCATGCCGGCGCAGGCCCAACCCAGATGGGTCTCCAGGATCTGGCCAACGTTCATGCGGCTCGGCACGCCGAGCGGGTTCAGCACGATGTCGACATAGTCGCCGTTTTCCAGGAACGGCATGTCCTCGATCGGGTTGATCTTGGACACGACGCCCTTGTTGCCGTGACGGCCGGCCATCTTGTCGCCCGGCTGGATCTTGCGCTTCACAGCAACGAAGACCTTGACCATCTTCATCACGCCCGGCGGCAGCTCGTCGCCACGCTGCAGCTTCTCCACCTTGTCGATGAAACGCTGCTCGAGGCGCTTGCGGCTCTCGTCGTACTGACCGCGAAGCGCTTCCACCTCGCTCATCAGCTTCTCGTCCTCGACGGCGATCTGCCACCACTGCGAACGCGGGAACTCGTTCAGGACGTCGCCCGTGACTTCCTGGTTCTTCTTGAAGTTCTTCGGGCCGGCGACGGCCATCTTGCCAAGAAGCATCTCGGCGAGACGCCCGTAGACGTTGCGGTCCAGAATGGCCTGCTCGTCATCGCGGTCCTTGGCGAGGCGTTCGATCTCCTCGCGTTCGATCGCCATGGCGCGCTCGTCCTTCTCCACGCCGTGGCGGTTGAAGACGCGCACTTCCACGACCGTACCGGTCACGCCCGGCGGAATGCGGAGCGAGGTGTCGCGGACGTCGGAGGCCTTCTCGCCGAAGATGGCGCGCAGGAGCTTTTCCTCCGGCGTCATCGGGCTTTCGCCCTTCGGCGTGATCTTGCCGACCAGGATGTCGCCCGGCTTCAGCTCGGCACCGATGTAGACGATGCCGGCCTCATCGAGGTTCTTCAGCGCTTCTTCCGAGACGTTCGGAATGTCGCGCGTGATTTCCTCCGGCCCGAGCTTGGTGTCACGCGCCATCACTTCGAATTCCTCGATGTGAATGGAGGTGAACACGTCGTCGCGCACGATGCGCTCCGACAGCAGGATGGAATCCTCGAAGTTGTAGCCGTTCCAGGGCATGAAGGCGACGCGCACGTTGCGGCCAAGCGCCAGATCGCCGAGGTCGGTCGAGGGACCGTCCGCGATGATGTCGCCCTTGGTGATGATGTCGCCCACGCGCACCAGCGGACGCTGGTTGATGCAGGTGTTCTGGTTCGAGCGCTGGAACTTCATCAGCTGGTAGATGTCGACGCCGGACTTCGACGGGTCGAGCTCTTCCGTGGCGCGGATGACGATACGGGTCGCGTCGACCTGGTCGACGACGCCCGTCCGGCGGGCGGCGATCGCCGCACCGGAATCGCGCGCCACCACCGGCTCCATGCCCGTGCCGACGAAGGGAGCCTCGGCGCGCACCAGCGGCACGGCCTGACGCATCATGTTCGAGCCCATCAGCGCGCGGTTGGCGTCATCGTTTTCCAGGAACGGAATGAGCGATGCGGCAACCGAAACGAGCTGCTTCGGCGACACGTCCATGAACTCCACCCGCTCGGGCGGCAGCAGCATGTTCTCACCCGCATGACGGCAGGTGATCAGGTCGTTGACGAAGCGGCCGTCGTCGTCGAGCACGGCGTTGGCCTGGGCGATGTGATACTTCGCCTCTTCCATCGCCGACAGATAGACCGTCTCGGCGGTGACCTGGCCGTCCTTCACCTTGCGGTACGGGCTTTCGATGAAGCCGTACTTGTTGATGCGCGCGAAGGTCGCCAGCGAGTTGATCAGGCCGATGTTCGGGCCTTCCGGCGTCTCGATCGGGCAGATGCGGCCATAGTGCGTCGGATGCACGTCGCGCACCTCGAAGCCCGCGCGCTCGCGCGTCAGGCCGCCGGGGCCAAGCGCCGACAGGCGACGCTTGTGGGTGACTTCCGACAGCGGGTTGGTCTGATCCATGAACTGCGACAGCTGCGAGGAGCCGAAGAATTCGCGCACGGCGGCGGCCGCCGGCTTGGCGTTGATCAGATCCTGCGGCATGACCGTGTCGATCTCGACGGAGGACATGCGCTCCTTGATGGCGCGCTCCATGCGCAGCAGACCGACGCGATACTGGTTTTCCATCAGTTCGCCGACCGAGCGCACCCGGCGGTTGCCGAGGTTGTCGATGTCGTCGATCTCGCCGCGGCCGTCGCGCAGGTCGAGCAGCAGGGTGATCACCGCAAGGATGTCTTCCTTGCGCAGGGTGCGCACCGTGTCCTCGCACTGCAGGTCGAGACGCATGTTCATCTTCACGCGGCCGACCGCGGACAGGTCGTAGCGCTCGCTGTCGAAGAACAGCGACTGGAACATAGCCTCGGCCGTCTCGATCGTGGGCGGCTCGCCCGGGCGCATCACCCGGTAGATGTCGAACAGCGCATCTTCACGGCTCTCGTTCTTGTCCACCGCCAGCGTGTTGCGGATGTAGCCGCCGGTCGTGACGTGGTCGATGTCGAGGATCGCGATCTCGTCGTAGCCGTGCTCGATCAGGTCGGCGAGGACCTTCTCGTTGATCTCGTCGCCGGCTTCCGCATAGACCTCGCCCGAGGACGGGTCGACCATGTCCTCGGCCAGGTAATGGCCGTGCAGGTCCTCGTCCACGACCTTGAGCGCCTTGACGCCCTTGTCGGAGAGCTGACGGATCGTGCGGGCCGTGATCTTGCGACCGGCCTCCACCACGACTTCGCCGCTGTCGGCGTCGATCAGGTCGAAGGCCGCCTTGGTGCCCTTCAGGCGATCGCCGTCGAAGGCGACCTTCCAGCTGCCCTCACCCGCACGGGTGTAGTCGATGCGACGGTAGAAGGTGTTGAGGATCTCCTCGCCGTCGAGGCCGAGCGCCTTGAGCAGCGACGTGACCGGGATCTTGCGGCGGCGGTCGATGCGCGCATGCACGATGTCCTTCGCGTCGAACTCGATGTCGAGCCACGACCCGCGATAGGGAATGATGCGCGCGGCGAACAGCAGCTTGCCGCTGGAATGGGTCTTGCCCTTGTCGTGATCGAAGAACACGCCCGGCGAGCGGTGCATCTGCGACACGATCACGCGTTCGGTGCCGTTGACGACGAAGGTGCCGTTGTCCGTCATGAAGGGCATGTCGCCCATGTAGACGTCCTGCTCCTTGATGTCCTTGACCGACTTCGCGCCGGTGTCTTCATCGACATCGAACACGATCAGGCGCAGGGTCACCTTGAGCGGGGCGGCGAAGGTCATGCCGCGCTGGCGGCACTCTTCGACGTCATACTTCGGCTGCTCGAACTCGTAGCTCACGAACTCGAGGAGCGCGGTCCCGGCAAAGTCGGAAATCGGAAAGACGGACTTGAACACCGCCTCCAATCCCTCTTCAAAACGCCCGGACTCCGGCTTGTCGACCTGCAAGAACTGGTCGTAAGACGCCTTCTGGACCTCGATGAGATTGGGCATCGCGGCGACTTCGCGGATCGATCCATAGACCTTACGGACCCGCTTGCGACCGTTGAACGTGTGCGCCATTGTCGCTCCTCGTTTCGATCTGATACGGCTCTCCGAAAAGCCGATCCCGGCCTAACCGCGACATGCCGGCGGCATGTATACGGCCCTTCGGAGAACCCTCCCTTCTTAGGGACGGATACCCCGGACAGGAATTCCCGCCGGGGTCGGTACACCGGTCCCGGCACGAGGCCGGGACCGAAAGGGACAAGCCCCGATTACTTCAGCTCAACCTTGGCACCGGCTTCTTCGAGCTTCTTCTTCAGCTCTTCAGCTTCGTCCTTGTTGACGCCTTCCTTGACCGTCTTGGGAGCGCCCTCGACCAGGTCCTTGGCTTCCTTCAGGCCAAGACCCGTGATCGCACGGACTTCCTTGATGACGTTGATCTTCTTCGCGCCGGCATCGGCGAGGATCACGTCAAACTCGGTCTGCTCTTCGGCGGCTGCGCCACCGGCATCGGCACCACCGGCAGCGGCAGCAACGGCGACCGGAGCAGCGGCGGAAACGCCCCACTTCTCTTCCAGCATCTTGGACAGCTCGGCGGCTTCCATGACGGTGAGCGAGGAGAGTTCTTCAACGATCTTTTCGAGATCAGCCATTTTCTTAAGTTCCTATGGTTCGAACCGTGGTCGGTTTCGACAGTGTGTTGATCTTCCGCCTTATGCGGCTTCGTCCTTCTTGGCGTACGCGCCGAAGACGCGGGCGAGCTGCCCGGCCGGAGCGTTGACGACCTGGGCGATACGGGTTGCCGGGGTGGCGATCATGCCAACCAGCTTTGCCCGCAGCTCGTCCAGCGACGGCATGTCGGCAAGCGCCTTCACACCGTTCGGATCCAGGTTCGTCGAGCCCAGTGCACCACCCAGAACAACGAGCTTCTCGTTGGTCTTGGCGAAAGCCACCGTCGCCTTCGCGGCTGCGACCGGGTCGTGCGAATACGCGACGACGGTCGGACCGGTGAAGAGGTCGGCGATGTGCTCGAGCTCAGTGCCTCGAAGGGCAAGCTTTACAAGACGGTTTTTGGCGACTTTGACCGAACCGCCGGCTTCGCGAACCTTGGCCCGGAAGGCCGTCATGTCCGCAACCGAAAGTCCGGCGTAGTGCGCAACGACGACAACGCCGGTGTCATTCAACACCTCGTTGAACGACGCAACGAACTCGCGCTTCTCCGTTCTTTCCACTTGCCTACTCCATCTGGCGGCAAAAGCCGCCGGTTTGTCTTTGCCGCCCGTCGGCGCGTTCCAAGCGGAACCTCCGGCGGACAACACCGAGGATCCTGCCCCCTCGCGCACCCTACGGCACGGCAAGGACAAACGGTTCGAACCTGCGGCTTGCGCCGCGTTGACCGGTTCGCACCCGTCTATGCAGGCCCACCTGGGCTTAAGCGGTTTTCCGAAGCACGCTTCGCAAACCCCACCTGCAGTCTCGGACAGGACGTCCGCCGTCTCCGGCGAACGATCCGCCCGGCCGAAGCCGGACGAAATTCTTGGTTTCCGGCACCGGCCCGAAGGCCGATGCGCGAAACGGCGCGGCCGTCAGCCGCGCCGGGCGCATCATGCGTTGATGCTGGACGGGTCGACCTTGACGCCCGGGCCCATCGTGGAAGAGATCGCCACGCGCTTCAGATAGGTGCCCTTGGCGCCCGTCGGCTTGGCTTTCACCACGGCATCGACGATGGCCTTGATGTTCTCGCTCAGCTTGTCGGCGTCGAACGACGTCTTGCCGACGCCGGCGTGGACGATGCCCGCCTTCTCGACACGGAACTGAACGGCGCCGCCCTTGGCGTCGTTGACGGCGGACGTCACGTCCGGCGTCACCGTACCGACCTTCGGGTTCGGCATCAGGCCGCGCGGGCCGAGCACCTTGCCGAGACGGCCGACCAGCGGCATCATGTCCGGCGTCGCGATGCAGCGATCGAAATCGATCTTGCCCGACTGGACTTCGGCCACGAGTTCTTCCGCACCGACGATATCCGCACCGGCGGCCTTGGCCTCGTCAGCCTTGTCGCCACGGGCGAACACGGCGACGCGAACCGACTTGCCCGTGCCGTTCGGCAGGACGCAGACGCCGCGCACCATCTGGTCGGCGTGACGCGGGTCGACGCCGAGGTTGATGGCGATCTCGACGGATTCGTCGAACTTCGTCTTGGCACGCTCCTTGACCATCGCCAGGGCGTCGGTCAGCGGGTACAGCTTGTTGCGATCGACGCCCTCACGGGCGGCCTTGATGCGCTTTCCAACTTTCGCCATGTCTTACTCCGTGACCTCGATACCCATGGACCGTGCGGAGCCTTCGACCATCAGCATGGCTGCGTCGATGTCCGTCGCGTTCAGATCCGCCATTTTCGCCTGAGCGATTTCGCGGACCTGGTCACGGGAGACCTTACCGACATATCCGCCCTTGCCCGGGGTCTTGTGCCCGGACTTCACGCCCGACATCTTCTTCAGGAAGAAGCTGACCGGGGCCGTCTTCACCTGGAAGGTGAAAGAGCGGTCGGAGTAATAGGTGATCACGGTCGGGCACGGAGCGCCCTTTTCGACATCCTGGGTCTGCGCGTTGAACGCCTTGCAGAATTCCATGATGTTAAGGCCGCGCTGACCAAGTGCGGGGCCGATCGGGGGCGACGGCGTCGCGGACCCGGCGGGCACCTGCAGCTTGATGTAACCTTCGATTTTCTTCGCCATTCAAATCTCCAACTGGCGCTGCCGGCCGGGCCGGCGTTCTCAGAAGTCAGGTGGTGCGGTCGAAACGCCCGGCGAACGCTGCGCGTCAAACCTCCCACCAGGGAGCGGGGCCATTGCTGCCCCCGTTTCGCCGCCACTGCTGGCGGCCGAACCGGCCCGTGGGCCGATCTTCACGCCGAAACCCCCTCGCCGCGGCCGCGCCCTTGAACCCGTTCAAGGCAGCGGCTGCGAGGCTCAGAGCTTCTCGACTTGTCCGTATTCCAGTTCGACCGGGGTCGCGCGACCGAAGATCGACACGGCGACCTTGAGCCGGGCCCGCTCGTCGTCGACCTCTTCGACATGACCGGAGAACGACGCAAACGGTCCGTCGGACACGCGCACCTGCTCGCCGATCTCGAAACTGATCGACGGCTTGGGACGTTCCACGCCTTCCTGCACCTGGTGCAGGATCCGCATGGCCTCCGCATCCGCGATCGGCATCGGCTTCTGGTCTGCACCGAGGAAACCGGTCACCTTCGGCGTGTTCTTGATCAGATGGAATGCCTCGTTGGTCATCTCCATCTTGACCAGGACGTATCCCGGAAAGAACTTGCGCTCCGCATCGACCTTGCGCCCGCGGCGCACCTCGACGACCTTCTCGGTCGGGACGAGAATCTCTTCGAAGAGATCCTCAAGCCCCTGCTGCGCCGCCTTTTCCCGAATCGCATCCGCCACCTTCTTCTCGAAATTCGAGTAGGCGTGGACGATATACCAACGCTTGGCCATAATCCCTCAAGCCGATTGTGAACCGGACGTCGCCTTTAGCTCGCGACGCCAAGCAGCCAGCCGATACCCTGGCCCATCAGCCAGTCAGCCAGCAAAAAGAAGATGGCGGCGAGAAACACCATGATGAAGACCATGACGGTCGTCACAGCGGTTTCCCGACGCGTCGGCCACGTCACCTTGGACGTTTCCGACCGCACCTGTTGGATGAACGTGAAAGGATTCGATTTCGCCATTCAACTGCCGGTCTGTTCACGACACATGGGCGCGCGGAACCATCCACGCGCCTTGGTCGGAAGCCCTAATTAAGGCCTAACGGCCCCGCGATCAAGAGCAAAGGTGGCAGGGGCGGAGGGACTCGAACCCCCGGCCCTCGGTTTTGGAGACCGATGCTCTACCAGCTGAGCTACACCCCTAGACCTTTCAAGGCCTGACTTAGAGATGTTTTGCCCCCGCTTCAAGCGGGAAATGGAACTGTCGCCAATTAATTCACATCCTTTGCGAATTCGCGGCCCCCGACAGGCCGCATGCCCACCGCAACACGGCGCCGTGCGGGAAAGACACCAGCCGCAAACGCAAAAAAGGCGCCCCGAAAGGCGCCTTTTCATTTCGCTGCGGTCCGCGGGCGGACTTGAGTGTCCGTCCCGCGGGTCTCGCGGATTACTCGATGATCG
>MDTG01298533.1_pt1 | contig 16346 bp, 9 predicted proteins | sample 811421 | NCBI WGS metagenome assembly MDTG01 (sample SAMN05326645, study PRJNA326480) | marine metagenome | isolation source: seawater | place: Pacific Ocean: South East | collected 2011 | reverse complement strand
CTCTTTGACTCGACTTTTGGATTTCTTTGAAAATTCACTTTCAACGGTTTGTGAATCGAGATGAACCTCATTTACAGGTGCTGCGTTTTGTAGAGCTTGTAATGCAGATTTGTGGTCCCAATCTGCAATGAAAATTTGAGATTTTTTTGTAGGAGTCGCATTACTAGTCCAAGAAATCGTTTTCCCGTCAGGCGAAAATGTAGGAAGACTATCAAAACCTTCTCTTTCGGTTACACGGACTGGCTCTTTTTCACCTCGGCTGTCTACTAAATATAATTCAAAGTTTTGAAAACCATGCAAATTTGTGGAAAAGATAATATATTCATTTGATGGATGGAAAAAAGGGGCCCATGACATGGCTCCAAGGTGCGTAATTTGCTTTTCTTCTTTTGTGTCCAAAGACATAACAAAAATTTCAGCATTATGGCCATCTGCTGAGAATCTTCTCCAGCAAATTTGATTTCCAGTTGAATTGAAGAATGGTCCTCCATCGTAGCCTAATTGATTGGTCAATCGGTCCACTTCTCCACTTTCATAATCCATCATGTAAATTTCATTATGAATAGAAATATTTGCAGTCTGAATTATTTCATTATTTGTGAAGGCATGGCGGTTTGAGGTAAAAACGATTTTCTTACCGTCTGGTGAAAATGCACATTCGGCATCGTAACCTAATTCGTGGGTTAGTCGTTTTTCTGAACCAGTTGTTAGATTTTTGGTGTAAAGTTCATATTGCTTGTCATAGTCCCAGCTGTATTTTTTCTTTTTGCCTTCACTTCTGCTATTCAGTTCTTCCTTTTGCTTGTCCAAAGAATCAGGGTCGTGATGAGTAGAAGCGTATAAAACCAAGTCTTTGTTTGGGTGAAACCATGCACAAGTTGTTTTACCAACACCTGATGAAATCATTTCACTGCTGCCATCAAGTAAATCTAATTGATAAATTTGATAAAAAGGATTTCCAACAAAGGCTTCGGATTGAAAACAAATTTTGTCTCCCGAAGAAGAAAAGTAACCTTCCCCGGACCTATTTCCCTCAAAAGTTAATTGAGAGATGTTATTTATAAAAGCATATGTTTGAGCAATCGCAGTTAATGCAAAAGCAACTAGGACGAAAATTTTTGAACAAAAACTTAATCTCATCAGCTTGAGATATTGCAGAAAATGCAAAGACTCAAGTTAATGTAAGGGTGCTAGGCTTCAATCAATTGTTTTTTTGCGAACCAAAACCATGAATCACCTTTAGATACTGCAGAAAATTCGATTCCTACTGTTTCTCCACTTTTGCAAGTAAGACCAACTGCCACATCGAAAACATTATTACCCTGAATAATTTGATTAATTGTTTCAGTAGCTACATCTAGGTCCTCAGGACTTATAAAATTGATAAAAGGTTTGTCACGAAGTTCCTGACTGCTGTACCCAATGTAATTTGTCCATGCTGTGCTGCTTCCGTGAAAAACAAGTTCACCATTTACAATTTCCATTGTTCCCGAGAAATCTGAATTCAAAGAGAGGGCATCTAAGGAAGAGTTGTTTTCCTGAGTAGGAACAGAACCTTTCATGGAAAGCATGTGATTTTGAAAGTGCTTTGGTGTAATGTTCATTCTCTTTTTGAAAGCACGATGAAAATAGTGAACGCTTTCAAATCCGCAAGCTGCAGATACCTTCTTCACACTAACTTTAGTGGTTGAAAGCATCTTCTTTGACTGCTCAATTCTCGTTTTAATCAGATCTTCCGTCGGGCTGGTATTGAAAACTTGCTTGTAGAGTGAAGCAAATCTGCTCGAGCTTAATCCCATCATTTCTGCCATGTTACCAATGGTCCAATGTTTGGAAAAGTTTTCATGGACTTCAGACCTGAGTTCACGAAGCCGTTGCGCATGATCAGGCATTGACAAAACAAAATCTTGTTTTGAAAATCGAACTAATTTTGAAAGCAATTCGTCAAGAGAAGAAGCAATGACTCTATCCCAAAGCAAATCGTTTGCATTACATTCTTTGGAAATTTTATCCATTATCGCGTCAACAAAGTAGATTTGTACAGGACTGCACACTGTGTTTAGTTCAAAACCAATCTGAGAAACAAGACGAGTGGCGTCAGAACCTTTGAATTCGATAAGATCGTAACTGATCGTGTCTTTCTTTGGTTTTAAGAAGATGGGTGTTGACGGCGAAATCAGGATGCAGTCCCCGGTATTTACATCGTTGATGCCAGCGATAGATTTAACTAGAGCTTCAGATTTGAAAAGAAAAAGAGAGTAATTCTGTTTACCTTTAGGTAAATCAACAGAATCACCTTGCTTTAGAGAAAGTGACTTATTTAAGCTAACAATACGAATTTTCATTACTAAGTTTTGTTAGCAATTAATGAATAAGTCAACATTTTTATGGGACGAAATGACTAATTCAACTTTGGTTGCCCAAAAGTATTGGGATTATTACTATTGGTCTGCGTCAGGATCTGAACACTTAGGGCCTTTTAGTGCATCTTTCTGGATAACTAACTGAGGGAAGTCTTCAGCTTTTTCATTCAATATAATCCACTCTTGTAGTTCATCTGGAACATCCATATCAGGAAAAATTGCTTCAACAGGGCACTCATCCATACATGCATTACAATCTATGCATGTTTCAGGATTTATGTATAATCTGTCAGGAGTTTCATGGAAAGCATCTACAGGACAAACAGAAACACAGCTTGTGAATTTACAATCAACACACTTTTCGGTTACTACATATGCCATATTTTAAAAGAATCTTACAGGTGAACTACTGGGAGCTTGCTTGCGCATTTCTTCATGTTCTTCATCAGTACATGGGGAATTGGTGGGAACAGTAGTGTCAGTATGATTTTCTTCAACGAGTTTGTTGCTAAGTAAATAATTTTCGACCTCCTCACCGCTTACATCGGCAAGCATTACTCCGTCGACCTCAACACAAGGAGATAGTGGTTGTCCAGATTTCGTAACCATTTCCTCGTAGATATCTCGGTTATTGATTATGTCTAGGTCCTCATACTCAAGTGTGTATTTTTCCATGATCGCGCGAACACCCATGCTCCACCCGCATTGAGGTTTAAGATAAGCCTTAATTTTCATGAAAGCTATTCAATGCTTAATTCAGGATAATTGCAAATATTTCTGTTCGTAAGGTTGTTTAATATTTGTAATAAACATTTTACCAAGCACCAACAGATTTTATTCCAAAATAATTTAGGGCCAAATGACTATTAAGGGGCATTAGTTAGCTAGTAATTGTCCTTATAGCCTTGACCGCATTGAGTCCTAATTCAAAATAAATCTTTTCGAATACTTGCAGACTATCTGCAAAAGAATAAAATACATACCCATGAGTTTTCCCCCCAAACAAGGATTATACGATTCATCCAACGAGCACGAAAATTGCGGCATTGGCCTAATTGTTGATATGAAAGGACGAAAGTCCCATGATATTGTTTCAGGTGCCCTAGAAATCTGCGTTAATCTTGACCACCGTGGCGGATGTGGTTGTGATCCGATTACTGGAGACGGAGCTGGTATCTTTATTCAAACACCACACAAGTTCTTCAAAAAGGTCCTTGCCAATGATTTTTCAACCACATTACCTGAATCCGGCGACTATGGGGTAGGCTTTTTCTTCCTTTCTAAGGCAGAGATCCAACTAAAGTACGAGACCGAAGTGATTGAAAATGTTTTGGATGAACTTGGCATGAAAGTTTTTTGTGTACGAGATGTGCCAGTTAAAAGTTCGATTTTAGGTAAGGCTTCGGCAGATTGTGAGCCAAGGATGCAGCAATTTTTTGTTTACCGCCCAGATGGATGTGACCAAGGCTTGGCTTTTGAAAGAAAACTATATTTAGCACGGAGAATGATATCCTTCCGCCTGCGTTATGATTGCAAAGGTGAGGACTCAGACTTCCATGCAAGTTCTTTTTCTTCCCGCACAATGGTTTATAAAGGTATGCTTACAACTGAGCAACTCGGAGAATATTTCCCTGATCTTCAAGACTCAGATATGGAGTCTGCCCTTGCTCTCACGCATTCCAGGTTTTCCACAAACACTTTTCCTAGTTGGCCAAGAGCTCAGCCTTTCCGTTATTTGTGTCACAATGGTGAAATCAACACGGTTAGAGGCAATGAGAATTGGCTGTATGCCCGTCAGATGCAATTAGCCAGCGAGGTATTTGGTGATGATGTCGAAAAGCTTTTCCCAATCATTCGGGCAGACGGCTCAGATTCACAAAAATTTGATAACTGCCTAGAGTTTTTGGTTCTTTCAGGCAGAAGCCTTGCTCATGCTATGATGATGATGATTCCAGAACCCTGGGAGAAACACCAAAACATGAGCAAAAACAAGCAGGAATTTTACAAATTCCATGCATGCTTGATGGAACCTTGGGATGGTCCTGCTTCTATTGCGTTTTCTGATGGGGTTCAAATTGGAGCCGTTCTTGATAGAAATGGTCTACGACCTTCAAGGTATTATGTCACTTCCAACGACCGGGTAATTTTGGCGTCCGAAGTCGGAGTTTTGTCAAATATACCATCCTCTACTGTTATTAAAAAAGGAAGATTGGAACCTGGCAGGATGTTTATGATAGACATGGAGGAGGGGAAGATTGTCGGCGACGATGAGCTCAAAGAGAGAATTTCGAGTGAGCAAAACTACTCTGATTGGTTGTCGCAAAGTCTCTTGGAGTCGGACCAAATTGAGGAAGCTAATCCCAGATTTACTGATGATTTTTCAACTATCATGACTCGTCAAAAAGCTTTTGGATTTACTTTTGAGGACTTACGATTTCTCATCGGACCAAGTGCTCAGTCAGGTAAACAGCCACTCGGCTCCATGGGAAATGACTCTCCATTGGCAGTCCTTTCAGATAAATCTCAGCTGATCTATAATTATTTTAAGCAACTTTTCGCTCAAGTAACCAATCCACCTATCGATCCTATCCGCGAAGAAATTGTTACGGCTTCTATCACATTTGTTGGTTCTGAAGGTAATCTCACTAAACCTGGACCAGAAAGTTGTCGGATGATCAAGTACGAGTCTCCGATTGTCGATGACTCTGAAATTTCCAAGCTTCAAAGTGAACTGCCAAGTGGTTTCAAATCGAGTACCATTGATACCGTTTTCGATCCTACTTCTGATGTCGACGGTAAGAATTTGTCTGATGCTTTGATTAGTATTTTCCAGCAAGCGGATCAAGAAATCGAGAACGGATCTAATATATTGATTTTGTCCGATCGCTCTGTTTCAAATAGTCAGGCAGCTATACCAGCTCTCCTCGCTTGTTCAGGTTTACACCACCATCTTATTCGTAGCGGAACTCGGACCATGGTTTCTATAGTAGTCGAGTCTGGAGAGCCTAGGGAAGTACAGCACTTTGCTCTTCTTTTGGGATATGGGGCAGATTTGATCAATCCATACTTAAGTCTGGAAACAATACGATACATGATTTCGGAAGGTAATTTGGATCTCTCTGCTGATGTTGCTTGCAAAAACTTTCTTAAGGCTAATTTAAGTGGTGTAATCAAAACCATGTCGAAAATGGGAATTTCTACGGTTGCTTCTTATCGTGGAGCTCAAATTTTCGAAGCGATTGGTCTGAATCAAGAAGTAATTGATCAGTATTTCACTAAAACAGCTTCCAGAGTTGAAGGTATAGGTATTGATACGATCGCCTCTGAAGCAAGACACCGACATAGCTTCGCGTTTTCTCCACGTCCAGACGAACGAGCATTACCCTTAGATCCTGGCGGAGTATATCAATGGCGTGCCTCGGGTGAAAAGCATCTATTTAACCCAACGACCATTCATAAACTTCAGAAAGCCACGAGGTTGGGTAATTTCGAGGTTTTCCGAGAATATTCCGAGGCTGTCAATGATCAGTCTCGTGAGATGTATACACTCCGTGGTTTGATGAAATTTAAATTTAATCAGGAACCTATTCCTTTGGATGAAGTGGAGCCTGCATCAGAAATCGTCAAGAGATTTAAAACGGGTGCAATGTCATATGGATCTATTTCCAAGGAGGCACACGAAAGCTTGGCAATTGCTATGAATCGATTAGGAGGAAAGTCCAATACCGGTGAAGGTGGTGAAGATATGGACAGGTTTACTCCCGATGATAATGGTGATTCGAGAAGATCTGCCATCAAACAAGTGGCAAGTGGTCGATTCGGAGTTACCAGTTTCTACCTTGTAAATTCTGACGAAATCCAAATTAAAATTGTTCAAGGTGCAAAACCAGGAGAGGGTGGGGAATTGCCCGGTCATAAAGTTCTTCCCGCTATTGCAAAGACTCGAGGAACAACTCCTGGAGTTGGTTTGATTTCCCCGCCGCCTCATCACGACATCTACTCAATTGAGGACCTCGCTGAGCTTATTCATGATCTTAAGAATTCTAATGTTCATGCACGGGTAAATGTAAAGCTTGTATCTGAAGTTGGAGTCGGAACCGTAGCAGCTGGTGTAGCCAAAGCAAAAGCAGATGTTATTCTAGTTTCGGGTTACGATGGAGGAACGGGTGCATCCCCTCGTTCTTCGATACAGCACGCTGGAGCACCATGGGAGCTTGGTGTTGCTGAAACGAACCAGACACTTCTTTTAAATGATCTACGCAGTCGTGTGGTTCTTGAAACGGATGGCCAACTCAAGACTGGAAGAGATGTTGCTATTGCCTGCTTATTAGGAGCGGAAGAATTCGGTTTTGCTACCGCTCCGCTTGTTACTCTGGGTTGTTTAATGATGAGGGTTTGCCATAAAAATACATGCCCTGTGGGCATCGCCACCCAAGATCCTCGTTTGCGCGAGAAATTTAACGGTGGAGCTGACGCAGTGGTGAACTTCATGAATTATGTGGCTGAAGAAATGAGAGAAACCATGGCCAAGTTAGGTTTTAGGACAGTTAATGAAATGGTTGGACGAGTTGACAAGCTTGAATTGGGCTCAGCCCTCGATCATTGGAAGGCTAAAGGATTGGATTACTCCAAGATCTTGTACAAGCCTGATATTGGACCTGAAATAGGTACATATTGTCAAATGAAGCAGGATCATCTTTTGGATAAATCATTGGATCAACGATTGATTTTAGATGCTGCTAAACCAGCGATAGAAGAAGGTAAGTCTGTGATCATTGATACACCTGTAGTGAATACAGACCGTGTAGTCGGAACCATTACCGGGGCAGAAGTCTCCCGCCAAAATGGTCCAGAAGGATTACCTGAAGACACTATTCGCATTAACCTTACTGGTTCTGCGGGGCAAAGCTTAGCTGCTTTCTGCCCCAAGGGCATGACATTTACAGTAGTTGGAGATACCAACGATTATTGCGGGAAAGGTTTGTCTGGGGCTAAAGTTATAGTTCGTCCGCCCGAAGACGCTCCATTTACAGCCCACGAAAATATCATTACGGGTAATGTGTGCTTTTATGGTGCAACTGCCGGAAACGCTTACATTGCTGGTGTTGCTGGAGAAAGATTTTGCGTACGTAATTCTGGCGTTCATGCCGTTGTCGAAGGGTTGGGGGATCATGGGTGTGAATACATGACTGGCGGATCAATTATTTGTTTAGGCAAATCCGGCCGAAACTTTGGTGCCGGAATGTCTGGAGGGGTTGCGTATATTTTAGACGAGGCGGGTGATTTTCCCGCTAAAAGATTAAACTCCGAAATGGTAAAAGTATATCCATTGATTGAGTGCAATGATCAGGAAATTCAAGATGTTAAAGATAGCATCAGCAAGCATTTAGAATTAACCTCTTCAGCAAGAGCACAAGATATTCTTGATAATTGGGATGATTTTTTAAATAAGTTTCTCAAGATTTTGCCTGAAGACTACGAGCGTGTTCTTAATGCCCTCAAGCGAGCAGAAGATCGTGGACTGCAGGGAGATGACGCCATTCAGGCAGCCTTTGAGGAAAACGTGGCAGCAGGACATTAAAATTTAATTACTTACTATTATGGGTAAACCCACAGGATTTTTAGAACATACCAGGTCAGCTATTCCGGATCGTGCTCCTCTCGATCGGATTAAAGATTGGAACGAAATTCACGAAGACTTTCAGGAACAAAAATTGAAAGAGCAAGGTTCCAGATGTATGGATTGCGGGACACCTTACTGCCATACTGGAATGACTTTAAGTAATATGGCCAGTGGTTGCCCAATTAATAATTTAATTCCTGAATGGAATGATTTGGTTTATCAGGACAAATGGAGGGATGCACTGGACAGATTGCATAAAACAAACAATTTCCCTGAGTTTACTGGAAGAGTATGCCCCGCACCTTGCGAGGGATCCTGTGTTCTAGGAGTTATTGAGCCGCCAGTTACAATTAAGAGCATAGAATGTTCAATTATTGATAAGGGATTTAAAGAAGGATGGGTAAAGCCAAATCCACCCAAATCAAGATCCGATAAGAAGGTAGCCGTTGTTGGCTCTGGTCCGGCAGGTCTTGCCGCTGCGGATCAGTTGAATAAGGCAGGTCATAAAGTTACTGTTTATGAGCGCGCTGACCGTATCGGTGGTCTTTTGGTTTACGGAATCCCCAATATGAAGCTCGATAAAAAATATGTGCAGCGCAGAGTTGATTTGCTGGAAGCTGAAGGAATTGAATTCGTTGTATCTACGGAAATAGGCAAAGACCTTCCAGCCAAAAAACTGGTAGACGATTTTGATGCAGTTATTCTTTGCTGTGGTGCGACCAAGCCAAGAGATTTGCCCATTGAAGGTCGTGAACTTAATGGAGTCCATTTTGCTATGGAGTTCCTGACAAAAAATACGCAGGGATTACTCGAGCTAAAAGATATTACTGCCTTTGAAACTGCAGCTAAAGGAAAGGATGCTGTTGTTATTGGTGGCGGAGACACAGGAACAGATTGTGTAGGTACTTCCATTCGCCATGGCTGTAAAAGTGTTTCTCAACTCGAGATTATGCCTCGTCCTCCCGATGAAAGGGCTGATGATAACCCTTGGCCCGAATGGCCTAAAGTTTACAAAATGGATTATGGGCAGGAGGAGGCTCATGAACTCTTTGGTGCAGATCCTCGTCATTATCTTACGGCTACAAAGAAGTTTATTGGAGACGAAGATGGAAACTTAAAAAGTTTACTGATACACGAGATCGAATGGAAACAAGAAAATGGTCGCTTTGCTCCCGTTGAAGTTTCTGGTTCGGAAAGAGAAATACCAGCACAAGTTGCATTTTTAGCGATGGGTTTTCTTGGCCCAGAGGACCTGATTGCAGAAGAACTTGGTCTCGAAAGAGATAGCCGTTCAAATATTCAAGCAGAATATGGTAAGTTTGCCACAAACATCAATGGTGTATTTTCCGCCGGGGATATGAGGAGAGGGCAGTCTTTGGTCGTTTGGGCGATTAATGAAGGACGAGCCGTTGCCAGAGAGTGTGATCAATTTTTGATGGGCGAGACTTCGCTCCCTTAATTTATTCTATGCGAATTGTTTGCTTGGATCTCGAAGGGGTTCTCGTTCCTGAGATCTGGATTGCTTTTGCAGAAAAAACGGGAGTGCACGAACTGACCCGTACGACCAGAGATGAACCAGACTATGAGGTTTTAATGAATTATCGTCTGGATATCCTTAACAAAAATAATTTTACACTGGGTCAAATTAAGGAAGTTATCGAGTCTCTTGATCCACTCCCCGGTGCAATCGAATTTATTGAAAAACTAAGATCAGAATACGAACTGATTATTTTATCTGACACATTTCGTGAATTTGCGGGGCCTTTGATGAAGAAACTTGGTTTTCCCTGCTTATTTTGCCATGAACTTGAAGTTTCCAATGATGTAATCAAGGCTATCAAGCTTCGTTTACCGGATCATAAAAGGAAGAGTGTTCAGTATCTTCAAAAGCTAAATTTTGAGGTAGTAGCGGCAGGAGATAGTTACAACGATTTGGGTATGCTTAAAACAGCTAACCACTGCATGCTCTTTAACCCTCCGGATCAACTAGTCCAAGAATATCCAGACATGCCAGTTAGTAGGAATTACGAAGAACTCATGTCTTTTATCGACCAACCAAACTCATGATTACGATTATTGCTGGAACTAATCGCCGGGGAAGCGTTTCCTCGCTTTTTGCTGATCAAATTTCTTCAATTTATAATCAACTCGATGTGGATTCAAAGGTTTTGGATCTTTCAGATCTACCTCCTGAAACATTTTCTCCAGATGCATACAGCGAAAAGCCCCTCAAAGTTTTGGAATTTACTGAACAGATTCTCAGTTCTTCTGGACTCGTTATCGTAGTACCTGAATACAATGGCAGCATGCCAGGTGCCCTCAAGTTATTCATCGATCTGTTACCATATCCAGATAGCTTCGAGGGTAGACCAGTTTGCTATATTGGAATTGCCTCAGGTCAGTTTGCAGGTTTGCGTCCTGTCGAACATCTACAACAAGTATTTGGATACCGAAATGCATATAATTTCCCCAGAAGGGTTTTCATCCCTGCTGTTCATGAAGTTGCTGACACTGAAAATGGAATTACTGATCAAAATATCAAAAATAGACTTTCCGATCAGGCTGAGCAATTTTTGATATATTGTCGTTCTTTGGGAAAACTAACCTAAGTCTTCTAAGACAGAATTGGTTGTAGGACTCGCCCATGCACATCAGTGAGCCTTAAGTCTCTCCCACCATGCCTATAGGTTAAGTTTTCGTGGTCTAGACCTAGTTGATGTAAGACAGTAGCCCAAAGATCATAAAAGTCACATTTATCTTTAGTCACATGATATCCGAATTCATCTGTCTCCCCATAAATTGTTCCTCCCTTGATTCCTCCACCTGCCAACCAAATGGAGAAACCAAAGGGATTGTGGTCCCGACCATTACTTCCTTGTGAAAACGGGGTACGACCAAATTCACCTGCCCAAATAACAAGGGTTTCATCTAGCATACCGCGAACCTTGAGATCTTGAAGTAATCCAGCAATAGGTTGATCGACTTGATGTGCCATGGCAGCATGACCTTTTTCAATGGCACCATGTTGATCCCAGGGATTTGCTGCCCCTCCTGCACCGATTTTCTCTGTTAAACAGCTTAATTCTACAAATCTGACTCCTCTTTCAACAAGTCTTCGAGCAAGCAGGCACTGTCTTGCGTAAGCGGCAGTTTGATCATCTGGAGAGTCTAACCCATATAATCTTTTGGTTGTCTCAGTTTCACCTTTGAGATCGCAAAGTTCCGGTACCGCCGCCTGCATTTTATAAGCAACTTCATGATTGCGTATCGCAGCTTCCACTTGTGAATTTTGACCAGATTCTTTTAAGAATTCACGATCAAAAGAATTATGGAAATTTAGTCTTTTTCTTTGGGCAGATAGAGATTCCTTGGGACGAATATTTTGAATGGGTTCGTTACGATCAACTTGCAGAATGGATCCTTGGCTATTTGCGGGCAGGTAACCACTTCCATATAATCCGACTCCTCCATGAGGAGGAACCGAGCCTCCACTATGAAGCACGACAAATCCGGGTAGATTCTGATTCAGATTGCCCAGCCCATAGCTTACCCATGCTCCAGCAGATGGGTGCCCCATGAATGGAAAGCCGGTATGAATGGCATAATTTCCCTGTGCATGCTCGTTCACTTTACTGGTCATTGAACGAATAATAGCTAATTCATCGACCATCTTGGCAGTGCGGGGAAAGATTGAACTTACGGGAATTCCACTTTGTCCGTGTTTTTGAAATCCAAAGGGGGAGGGGAAAATATTGCCGTTATTATTGAATTGAGTCCGTTCGACTTTAACCGGCATGGGTTTACCTGCCATTTCCTGTAATTTAGGTTTAGGGTCGAAGGTATCTACATGTGAAACACCTCCCGACATGTAGCAGAAAATCACACTTTTAGCCCGTGGGGTAAAGTGAGGTCTGGCTAAGACTTGGTTTTGGCCAATTAAACCCTGAAGGGCAAGAAGACCAAAGCCAGTTGAGCTTCTACTAAGCATTTGCCTACGATTCATGAAATTGATCATTTTATATAGATAAATTCCTTCATGTTATAAAGTGCTAGGGCAAAATCTTGTAGTTCCGTTTTATCATTAGTTATAAGATCTTCAAGCCCTTGTATCTTTTTGGATATTTCTACTTCAATTGCAGAAAGAGTATTAAATTTGTTTTTATCTTCTGATGATAAGTGGTTTATGATTTCATTTTGTGAAACAAAGGAACGTGGATTAAACAGTGCTTTAACTTCTGTCTCTGAAAGAACTTGGTTAAAAAGAGATGCCTTTCGAATTTTAGCATGAAGCATTCTTTGCGGATTGGCAGGCAAGTGACGAACGCCAAAAGACACTAGGCTTTCATTGGCAGAAAATTTGAATGGCTTTGTTTTGTAACCTATTCCGTAGGGCTCTCCGTTTCTGTATCCATGAATCATTCCATTTTTCGAATATGCTATAACGATATGAACATATTCTTTATCAGCTAATTTTTCAGCTCGGGCTGATTCAAAGTTGCGAGTCCTTGCAAAACCATTGCTTCCTGACATCCATTTTTGTCGCTCTTTTTCAGCAAACACAATTGAGTCAAAGACTGATCCGTTCATGTTTTGAATGGTGAAAGCACCACCTGCACGTTGCTTCAAGTCGTCTAATTGGAGGAGCACAGAGAGTGTTTTTTCCGAAATATCAAAGGGAATTTTATCAGTTACGGCATAGCCTCCGTTTCTTACATGCAAAGTACCATTCTCAATCTTTGCACCTGCTTTTAAATGAATTTTTACTCCAAGAACTGAATCATTGGGTCCAGTACTAAAATCCCAGTTAAGTGCAGGTTGGAGAGCATGATAATTTGATTGTTTTTGAGAATATTTTCTGGATTTGATAATCGAATTTCGAACAGGTTCCGTGATCTCAAATATTTGATGTTTTATTTGATGTGCCTTCTTTCGCAGTTCTGCAAGTTGAGTTTTGAGAGCCTTTGATTCCTCACTGGATACTTTGATATATTCAATTGATTTTGAAATTTCATCTGGTGTTGGCTTTCTACCCATGGCTATTGCGAACATTTTAGAAATCCTTTCATTTAATCTACCTTCCTTGTGTAAATTACTGAATTCCCTTGCTGCTCTTATCACATCCGCGTCGTTCATGAGGGTTAGGGATTGGGCAGGTACATTTGTTACATCTCTTCTCCCTTTGGTGGAAGAAGGTACCGGTGCGTCAAAAACAGAAAGAAATGTATCCAGCGAGTTCCTTTTTACTTGTCTATATACAGCTCTCCTTAAGCTATTTTTACCTTCAGAAACTCCTTCGGCCACTCGTTCAATTTGTAGTCGGCCCGAAGTTAAGAGTAATGCATCCCGAATTGATTCTGCCTCTAATCTTCTTAAATTGGAGTGTGAAAGTAAAATATTTTGAGGATCATATTCCTTGGCTCTTAAGGTAGGAGAGGAAGAAGAACGAAAGGTATCGCTGGTTACCAAAAGCTTGATCATCCTTTTAATCGACCAACCATCATTTCGAAACTTCACCGCCAAGTAATCCAATAAATCTGGGTGAGAGGGTTCTTCCCCAAGACGTCCAAAATTATCTGTTGTTCTGACAATTCCATGTCCGAATAAATGATGCCATATTCGGTTTACAATTACGCGTGTTGTAAAAGGGTTATCCTCCCGAAGAAGATCAGTGGCAAGCTCAAGTCTACCCGATGTATTTTTTGGATAGGGGGTTTCGTCTATGGCTTCAAGAAAACGTCTCGGTACGAGATGAGCAGGTTTTTTATGATTTCCTCTTTCAAAGAGTGCTTGGTCAAAAGGTTCTCCATCAAGAATACCTGGGGTTAGCTTGGGTACCAGTACCTTCGTTTCAAGTTCTCTATATTTTTCTAAGGGACCCCGACAAGATGCAATCTCACTAAGACTGTTTGGTAGCAGATCTTGTTTCAGAAGTGATAAGAGGATGAGAGATTGCTCGTTGGATACTCTATTCGATGTCCAAGCTTCAATTGCGTTTTTAATCACATCTGAGTATCTTTCAGCAAGGCTTGTTCGATTGATTTGCTTGATCGGTTTTGAAAATAAGGAAGAAAGCACTTCTGCCATTTCATTTCGGGGAATTGGTTGACCAGGTTTAGTTTGTATAGCTTCAGTTATTCCAAACCATGAACGTTCGATGTTTCCAGCTTCTACTGGGTGATCCCGGTTGGTGGTAATTTCAATATAGCCGGTTTCACCTGCCCAATAATTAGTATTAAAAGAATACCATTTTAAAGAGGATGGTTCTGGCGAGCGCTTTGGATATACCGTTCCTCTTCTAGGATAATTCCACACTGAATATCGGAGCGATGACCCTGCGTCTCCAATGACCCGCAACCATAGGCTTCCTTCGTTTAATTTAAATCTTGGGGAAGAAAAGCTTCCGTTCTCTTTGGTGCTTAAAAGGTGGGTGTAAACTCCTGCCGGGTAAATGTGTTCAAGGATTTTATTTCCCTTTAGGCTAAGGGTAAATGCACCAGCCTTAGCAGAATTTTCTTTTAACCCGGTGCCGCTTTTTTTCCAAGAATTGTAAGTGCGAGGATTACTCATATTCCACGATTCGGCAAAGTCCGTTTCGGTAAAATTTTTAAGGCGTTTTTTGCTCTCTTTGACTTGGCTTTCGAGTTTCTTCCACTCGGTATTAAAACTTTTCTCATCTTGCGACTCCAATTTGTCCCACACCATCAGAAAATCGTGCGGGTCATTTGATTGTTCATTAGGTATTCTCTGAAGAATTTTTGAAGTAAAATCTATAGATTGCCAGTGTTTGGATATGGTTTCTTTAATATCTTCTTTGAGCTCAGTTAATTGACTATCGTAGAGGGATAAATTAGATGGATCATCGATCACCTTTTGGGCTGGTCTTCCGTTGGAAAAAATACCAAACATAGCGTAATAGTCATCTTGGCTGATCGCATCAAATTTGTGATGATGACATCTTGCACAAGAAACTGTAAGACCGAGGAAAGTTTTAGTAACTGCGTCTATCTGATCATCTGTAAAGCGAACATGCTCATCGAGCGCGTCAGTTGGAGCAAACCCGTGAAGAACAAAACGAAGATGTGAAGTACCAATTGCGGATTCATTGATGCCGAGCTTTTTGTCTATACGTGGATTATCAAGTAAATCTCCAGCCAAGTGTTCTTTTACAAGTAGATCATATCCAATATCTGCATTTAAAGCTCGTATTAAATAATTTCTATATCGATATGCATTAGGGATTTGAGGATCACCTTCACTACCGTGAGAGTCTGCATATCTAACCCAATCCATCCAATGCCTTGCCCATCTTTCTCCAAATTGAGGACTATTTAAAAGTTCATCAGAGAGTTTCTCTACTGCATCCTGCATGCCGTTCGGTAGTAGGTCGATGAAATTGCTTTGTTGTTGAATTGTGGGCGGAAGCCCGGTGATTGCAAAAGTAAGCCGTCTAAGAATAGTCAATGGATCCGCAGTTTCACTGGGCTTCAGGTCTGCTTTAACCATTTTATGTAGCAGGAATCTGTCTACGGGATGTTTTGTGGGATTTTGTGCGAAGGAGGGTAAAGCTACTTTCTTAATGGGCTGAAAACTCCACCACAATTTTCTTTTTTCTCGGATTTTTTCCCACGATGTTTCTTTTGCGAATTGTTCAAGGGTAGGAGGTGTGTCTCTTGGATCATAGGCACCAGACAAAATCCATTTCTCGAAATCTTTAATTACATCCTCTGAAATTTGAGGACCTCCTTTGGGCATTTTTAAGTTATTAACTTCATGTCTCATTACTTTCAGAAGTAAACTGCTTTTGGGGTTGGTTAATGAAATAGATGGGCCCCTTTCGCCTCCTTTGAGGATACCATCTTTAAAGTCTAAAACTAATCCCGACTTAGCCATCTTAAGGCTGTTGTGGCATTCATAGCAATTTTCTGCGAGCACTGGACGGATACGATTCTCAAAAAATTCACTTTTATTTTCTGAATAAATGAAAAAAATAGGTAAAAATACCAAAATAATGTGGAGTGAAAATATGTGCATCAATCGGTCTTTTATTCCATAAATGGTATTTATTCCAAATAAGGAATACAAGTCGCATTTCATTTTGATTGAAATTTTTTAAATACTGCTTGGGGTGATTTTTTGTAGATGGAAAAAGAAAAAATATGAAAAAAATATCTGTGATAGCAACGAATGCCTGTGGGTGGCCAAATCTGACAAAACTAAAAAATGGGCAAATCTTATGCACTTATTTTAATGCACCTAGTCATGGCCTAATGGTTGGCGATTTGGTTTGTTCCATTTCTGATCGAAAGGGTTCAAATTGGAAGAAAAAATCTGTGGTAGCGAGGCATCCAAAAGATGGGAAT
>MDTG01222180.1_pt1 | contig 16346 bp, 13 predicted proteins | sample 811421 | NCBI WGS metagenome assembly MDTG01 (sample SAMN05326645, study PRJNA326480) | marine metagenome | isolation source: seawater | place: Pacific Ocean: South East | collected 2011 | reverse complement strand
ATATAAAAAAAACTAAATTTTATTTTCATATTTTTGTTTTAACAGATTAAAATAAAATTTCTAACTTTTATGCTATTGACTTCAAAGTATGATAATTTGCGAACGTATGAGGTAACTGCTTACCTTTGATCTCTATTAAAGAGTAATTATTTTGATCACTTAAAAATTTTCTTAATAATTGATTAGTTAATTTATGGCCACCTTGTGAACATTTTAACGATCCAATTATTTTATAACCAGACAAAAATAGATCTCCCATGCAATCAAGAATTTTATGATTTACAAACTCTAAATTATTTCTTAATCCATCTTCATTTAAAACTTTATCATCTTTAATAACTATTGCATTTTTAAGACTTCCACCTATTCCTAAGTTTAATTTTTTTAGTTTTTCGATATCTTCATATAAGCAAAATGTTCTAGAATCAAAAACATCATTTAAATTGTCCTCAAAGACATTAATTTTATTTGTTTGTTTATTGATTACACTATTTTTGTATTTTATTTCAAAATTAATATCACCTGATACATTTGATTTATTAATTGAAATAAATTTTTCTCCATCTTGAACATTAACTTCTTTTAAAATTTTAATTATTTTTATTGGTTGATCGCTAAATTTTAATCCAACATTATTTATAGAGTTTACAAATATTTTTGCAGATCCATCCATAATTGGCACCTCTTGAGAGTCTAATTCAATTAAAGCATTATCTATACCAATTCCATATAAAGCTCCCATTAAATGTTCTATCGTAGAAACTTTTATGTCAAAACTATTTGATATTGTTGTACACAGTGTAGTATCGACTACATTGTTATATAAAGGATAGATTATATTATTTTTTTTAACATCTGTTCTTTTAAAGACTATGCCAGTATTTACAGGAGCGGGAAGTATGTTTAAATTTACCTCTTTGCCTGTATGTATACCAATTCCATGAAGTGAGATTTTCTTTGAAATAGTTTTTTGAGTTAGAATAGACATTATTGTTTTATATTAAATCAATGCCTCTTTAAGTACTCAATAAATATTACAAGAAAATACATTTATTTGCTGAAGTAATTAAAGAATTTTTCAAAAATTCCTTGATTCTTTTGAATAATCTTAGGTATTTGATAATTATTTAAATAATAAGTTAAGCCACTTTTGCAGATGTGTGCATCTGTTTCTTTATAAAAATTTATTGATTCAAATTCAAATTTATCGTTCAGGTAGAATGAATTGTTATTTAATAAACTTGAACCCTCACCAATTAAGAAAAGTTTAAAATTAGATAAGTTATATCTATAGATTTTTAGATCTGACTTTTTAAATGTTAAGTCAATTATTTCTTGAACTCTGTACAAAATTACTTTTTTTAATACATCTGTGGAAATATTTTTACTTAGAATTCCATTTACAGATACAGTTGAATCTTTATCAGTAGCGCTATATGAAAATTCAGTCTCAGATTTATTAAATGATTTTTTAATTTTTTCGGCTTGATCAAGATTAATTTTAAAAATTTTAGAGATATCTTTTGTTATATGATTTCCACCAACAGGTATAGATTTAATAAATTTTAATTTGTCATTTTCTAATGAAATCAAAGAAGTTCTTTCCCATCCAATCTCTAAAAAACAAATTTTGTTAAAACTAAGTTTCTTAGAGTACGATAAAGATTTTAAATAACTAGTACAAAAAATATTTAAGATATTTAAGTTATATTTAATAAATTTCTCTTTTAACATCAAAATAGTTTTTCCTGGAAAAAGAATTATTTTAAAATCTATTTTTATATTTTTATAAATATCATTATTTTTTGGTACATCACCAAATATTTTTTCGTCAATAACACATTTATTAATAATGGTATGCGCATGATAATAATTATTATAATTTGAACTTATTATCTGATTTAACTCTAAAATTATCGATTCATAAATTTTATTTACTTTAAACTTTCTGTCTAAATTTTTATTAAGTGAAATATCTACAGTGAATATATCTACCGTATCAAAAATTAAAATTACGTCTTTTATATGTAGTGAAATTTTTTTTTCAGCTTCTTTTACGATATTGTTAATGGAATCAAAATTATAAAAACAATCGACATGATTATTAATATTTTCAGATTTTGAGAATTTTACGTTTAAGTAAGTATCAAACACTGATAATCTTATCTTAGATGAACCTATATCTATTAAAGTATAAAGATTTTCTTTATTCATTTTTTAAAACTAGCCTATTTGAAATTCTTAAATCTACAATCGTATTAAAGTTAATTTTATTAATTTTATTAAATTCATTATAAATTTTCAAAGCATCTTCAATATTATTTTTTGGTAATTTAATAATAATATTATTTTTAAAATATAAATCCCACCTCCCGTTTTTATGAAAATAATATTTTATTATTTCATTTTTCTTAATTTTATTATCAGATAGTTTTTCTTTAAGTAATTGAAAATTGGCTATTTTAAAAGTACCAAAAATTATTGGTAAATCTTTTTTATAGTAAATTTTTTTTGATGATATGAATTCTCTATTTGACCCAACATAAAATTTTTTTTGATTAATATATGTTGTTGCTATAAAATCAGTTCTATTTGCTTTAATTTTTATTGTAGACGGATATTTTATATTAATATTGATATTTTCAAGGAAATTGAGATTTTTTAAATTATCTGTTAGCTCTTGTTTATTAATATTAAAAATATTCTTAGTTAGTAAAAATTTAGTTTTGTTTGAAATAATATCTTTTATATCATCTGAATTATTCTGGATTATTATATTTCTAATCAAGAAAGTCTGATTAAAATTTTTTTTTAAATCATTATTTATTATTGTTGATAAAAATAAAAATGAAAACAAATAGAAATATATTTTTTTTTTATTTTTTAATTGAAGCATCTTCCAAAATTTTTTTTATCAAATTTTTGAAAGTAATGTTATTAAATTTTGCAATTTCTGGAACTAATGAAAGTGAAGTCATCCCAGGTTGAGTATTTGTCTCTAATAAATAAAATTTTCCCTTATAAAAACGAAAATCAGATCTAGAAACTCCTCTACATCTTAATAATTTATGCGCTTTCAACGCTATATTTGTAACTTTTCTGTATTGAGAATTGCTAATAGCAACTGGAATTATATGTTCTGTTTTAGCTTTAGGATTATATTTTGCTTGATAATCGTAAAACTTTCTTTTGGGTTTCAATTCAATAGCGCCAAGAATTTTTTCAGAGAGAATAGCTACTTGAATTTCACGACCTGGTATATACTTTTCAATTAATATTTCTCCGTATTCTTTAAGTTTACTTAGATTTCCACATACATTTTTTGCACTACAAATATGAACATTTAAACTTGAACCTTCATTGATAGGTTTAATTACTAATGGAAAACCAAAAGATCGTCTTAATTTTTCAATTAATTTTTTTTTATTTAGTAAATGTTTAAAAGAATATTTTATATATTTAGGTGTTAAAATTTTATTTTTAAAAAAAATTTTTTTAGAAATATATTTATCCATTGCAATTGATGACGATAAAACACCTGAATGAGTATATTTAACCCCTTCAGTTTCCAAAATTGCCTGAACATATCCATCTTCTCCATATCTGCCATGCAATAAATTTAAAACACAATCTGGCTTAAGCTTTCTTAAATTTTTTACAAAATTACCATCTGGTTCATGAATTGAAATTTTATAACTTTTGTCTTTTTTTAATTCAGAATATACACTTTTAGCAGTTGATAGACTTATTTTTCTCTCTTTTGAATATCCTCCGGCTAATATAAATATTCTTATCATCATTCTATAATTTTAATTTCTAAGTTTAGTTTAATTCCAGTTTTGTCTTTAACTTTTTTTTTTACAAAATTTATGAGTGTAATCATTTCATTAAATGTTGCGTTTTTTTTATTAATAAAAAAGTTACAATGTTTTTCAGAAATATAGGCATCTCCAAAACTTGTATTTTTGGGGACAGAAACTTTTATAAGTTCCCAAGCTTTTTTATTAGTTTGATCAATTGGATTTGTAAATGTACTACCTCCAGTTTTAATTTTTGAAGGTTGTGCATTATTTTTTTTATTAATCATTTTTTCAATTTTTAATTGAATTTTTTCTCTGTCATTTGTTTTTCCTTTGAAGGTTGCGCTTAAAAATATTAAATTGTCATCTAATTCAATTTTTCTATAGCTAAAATTAATTTTGCTTGATGGGATAACTTTAATATTTCCTTGTGTATCGATACATTGTAGTGAAATTAAATTGTCTTTAAACTCAAAACCAAAACAACCTGAATTCATTTTTAGCCCACCTCCAACTGATCCAGGGATACAGCTCATATATTCAAATCCGCTTATATTATTCTCCATAGCAAATTCGGAAAGTTTTCTTTGTTGACAAGAAGATCCGGCGATTATTGTATTATTATTTAATTTAGACAATGATGAAAAGTTGTTACTTAACTTTATTATAACTCCATTATAGATATTATCTTTGAAAAGAACATTTGAACCAGAGCCAAGAACAAATAATTTTCCTCTATTTGAGTAAAGTTGTAAAAAATCTTTTAATTCTTTTAACTTTTTTGGTTTGAAAAAAACCTTTGTTTTTCCACCAATATTAAGCCAATTTAATTTTTTTATATCAAAATCAAAAAATATATTTGAGTTATGAATTATTTTAAATTCTTCTAAATCATCCAATATCATTTTACTTAAGATTTCTCACCCAATTAGAAATAGAACCAGCTCCCATTGCAATCAATATTTTATTTCCAAAAGCCAAATTTTTTATTATTTTTTTTAATTGTTCTTCATTTCCAACCATAATCAAATTAACTTTTGAATTTTTAGCTATTAATTTAGCAAACGAATTATATGAAAAACCTAATTTCATGTTTTCGCCAGCCTTGTAAATTGGACAAAGCAATACAGTATCTGCATTTTTAAAACATTTAGAGAATTCTATTTTTAAGCTTTTTAATCTTGAAACTCTGTGTGGTTGAAATATAGATATTATTTCCTCTTTTTGATATACTTTTTTTACACCTTCAAGAACTGAAGATATTTCTGTTGGATGATGAGCATAATCATCAAAAATTTTTGTTTTATTTATATTAAATAAATAATTAAATCTTCTTTGAACACCTTTAAAATTTTGAAGGCCTAATTTTATACTTTTATCAGGTACTCCTATAGAAAAAGCAACTGATAAAGCTGACGTAGCATTTTTAATATTATGAAAACCTAAAAGTGGTATAATTATATTTTTTATGATTTTCTTTTTTCCTGGTATTTGGATTTTTACATCAAATTTTGAAAAATTTTTGTTTTGAATAATATTATATATATGAAAATTTGATTTTTTATTTAATCCATAAGTATAATAATTTCTATTTTTTGTTTTATTTAATATACTTTTTATGTTTTTATCATCTAAACAAACAAATGATTTACCTAAAGAAGGAGTTTTATTTAAAAATTCAATAAATTTATTTTTTAAGTTTTTAATATTTTTATAAAAATCTAAATGTTCTTTGTCTATATTTGTTATTATAGAGTAATTAAAAGGAATTTGTAAAAAGCTTCCATCAGATTCATCTGACTCTATCAAACTCCAATCGCTTTTTCCTAATTTTGCAGAACTACCTATAGAGTTTAAAACACCTCCATTAATTATTGTTGGGTCAAGTTTCGCATAATTCAAGATATTTGATAATATAGAAGTTGTTGTAGTCTTTCCATGTGAACCTGTAACTACAATGTTTTTCATCAAAGATACTATCTGTCCAAGTAATTCCCCTCTTTTATAAATTGGTAATTTTAATTTTTTTGCTTGCTTATATTCTAGGTTTGATTTTTTTATTGCTGAAGAAATAACTAATACTGTACAATTTTTAATGTTTTTTCTATGATGTTTAAGAAAGATAGGAATTCTTCTTTTTCTCAAATTATTTAAATATTTATTGTCTGATATATCGCTCCCCTGGACTTTGAAACCTAAACTATTCATAATTAATGCCAAACCACTCATTCCTATACCGCCGATACCTACAAAATGAATTAATTCAGTCTTACCAAGATTAATTTTCATCTATTATTTCTATAATATGATTATTTAAATTATTCCAAATATTTTTTTCTGAAATTTTTTTTAAATTTCTAATTTTATCAAAGTAATCTGATTTATTTACAAAAATGTTAGAGATTATTTTTGATACTTTATCTTTATTAAACCTACTTTGCTCAATAAGCCAACAACAATTTTTTTTATAATAGAATGCTGCATTATGATATTGATGATTATCTTTAGCAGTTGGTAAAGGTATGGCTATAAATGGTATATTTAAAAAAGAAAGTTCACTTAAAGTAATTGCGCCCCCTCTTGTAATTGCTAAATCAACTTCATTGAAAATTTCTTTATAATCATTGGTAAAATTAAAAAATTTATATTCAATATTTTGTCTATTATATTTTTCTTTTATAAGTTGAATTTTACCTTTATTTGATATTTGTTGATATATGTTTAATTTATGTTTTTTTGAAATCTCTACAATTATATCTGTAATTTTATCATCAAAAAAAGATGCGCCTTGACTACCTCCGATAATAAGCAACTTCATAAAATTATCCTTTACCATATTGTTTTTTTTTTCTATTTTGTAAAATTCTTTATTTAATATTGGATCAATTATTACTTTTTTAAAATTATACTTCTTTGGAAAATTATCTATTCCACTATGATAACAAAATATTTTACTAGCAAATTTTAGTATTATTTTATTTGATCTGCCAAGACTACTATTTGGCTCAAACAAAAAAATTTTTTTTTTAAAAAGTATAGCAGCAATACAAAACGGAAATGTCATATATCCACCTGTACTAATTAAAATATCAATTTTATTTCTATGAATAAATAAGATCGAATGAAAAATACTAATTAAATACTTAATTATTTTTAAAGGAAAAAGATAAAATTTTGAAAAAATATTTGGAACATCGACTATTTCAAAATTATAATTATTTTTATTTATAAATTTACTTCCTCTCAAATCAGATACAATTTTTACAAAAAATTTATTGCTTAAATGGTCAGAGATATTAAGAGATGGAACAACATGACCTCCAGATCCTCCAGTTACAATAAGTATATTTTTCATATCAATTTAGTTTTCTTTTAGTTAAATTTAAAATTATTCCACACAAAATTGAAGTTCCAATTATTGATGATCCGCCATAACTTAAAAATGGCATAGTCATACCAGTTGTAGGTAACATTCTTATATTAACACCAACATGAATAAATGATTGAACTAATATTAAAGTAATACAACCAACTAAAATTAGTTTAAATGTGTTGCTATCCACTAAATTAATTTTACGCATGACTTTATAAGAAAATATTAAATAAAAAAATAAAATACTAATTAAAATAATAACTCCAAACTCCTCGGCTATTACAGACATAATATAATCGGTATGAGCTTCTGGGATTCTAGAGTTTAATGTTCCTTCACCTATTCCTTTTCCAAAAAAACCTCCACTCGATATTGCCTCACTTGCTTTATCAGCTTGGTAATTATTTCCACTAGAAGTATCTAAAAAAGAGATTATTCTTATTTTAATGTATTCAAATTTAGGAATAAAAAAAATTAAAAATAAAGTCATTGATGAAATTGTTATCAAAGAAAAAAAAAATAGAACCAAATTTATTCCTGACACAAATATAATTGCCAACCATACTGATATAATTAGCAATGTTTGTGCTAAGTCTGGTTGGGTTAAAAGCAAGATTGTTGTAGGAACTATGATGATGCTACTAAAGAAATACTTTAAATAAAGTTTTTTTTTCTCTAATGATATTATTAATGAAATAATAATAACAAAGAAAGGTTTTAAAGTTTCAATTGGTTGAAATCTTGGCAAAGAACCAATATCTAACCATCTTTTTGACCCTTTAATTTCAACTCCAATTAAAGGAACCAAGATTAAAGTAATAAATGTAATTAAAAATAAAACAGTAGATAACTTTATTAAAATTTTTTGGTTTAATGAGGAGAAAATTAAGATTAAAATTATTCCTATTATTACAAAAACTAAATGTTTCAAGAAGAAATAATAAGAATTAGTATTTAATTTATCTGATGCAATTATTGAAGTGGATACTAAAGAAAAGAATAAACCTAAAGAAAAGAGCAGACTAATTATAAAAAAAATTGTCTTATCAATATTTTTCCACCAGTCATAAAATGTATCAAAATATTTATTCATTATCTCAATAAATATTTTTTTATTAATGTATTGAAATGTTCCCCTCTATCTTCAAAATTTTTATATTGATCAAATGATGCAGCAGATGGGCTAAATAAAATTATAATTTTTTTTCTTAGTTTTTTTAATTTTGAAATCAATTTAATAGATTGTTTTAAGTCTTCGGTTAAAGTAATTTTAAATTTATTTTTTAACAAATTGTAGAAAATATTTTTATCTTTTCCATAGATATATGCCTCTAAATTTTTATAATATTTTTTATTTAGATTGAATTTATCGCCTTTTTTAATTAATCCCCCCAATATCCAATGTACATTTTTATTTGTTTTTAAAAAAGGAGTAGTCGAAGATAATGTAGTAGACTTAGAATCGTTAATAATTTCTAAGTATTTTGATTTGTAAATTACTTCTTGTCTATATTTTAAAGGTTTAAAATTATTTACAGTTTTTAATACAGTTTCTTTATTTAGTTTCAGGTATTCTGACAGCTCAAATAAGAAATTTAAATTATCAAAGTTTACAGAATTTATAAAGTTGTTATTTTTTAATTTCTTTTTTAAATAGCTATATTTATTTTTTTTTAAAAATATTATCTTAGACTTTATATTTTTATATCTTAATAAGTTTTTTATTAATTTTTCATTTGGAATAATCGCAATATCATTCTTTTTTTGTTTAGTTATACATTTTAATTTTGATAATATATATTTTTTCAATGAATTATGCCGCTCCAAATGATCGGGCGAAATATTTAAAATTAAAGAAATTTTTGATTTGAAATATTTACTGTAATCTAATTGATATGAGGAAACTTCGACCACAAAAATAGTTTTTTGATTAACATTTTTTTCATCTAAAATAGGTTTTCCAATGTTACCTGTTAACCTTACATCGTAATGATGATTTTTTAAAATTTCATATAACAGCTTACATGTTGTAGATTTTCCATTTGTTCCAGTGATTGTGAATGTTGGAATTCTAGGATTAAATTTGTAAAAAATATCTAAGTCAGTAATTATTTTTTTTCGATTCTTTTTTAAATAATGTGTTAATTGGCACTTATTTATATTTATTCCAGGGCTTACAATTATATTATCGAAATTTTTATTGATTAGTTTTGATTTACTAATAAAGTTTTTTTTAAATTTATTAGTATGTATTTTTCTATCATCGTCATAAACAAAACATTTATTTTTTTGATTTAAAAATTTAAATGATGATATTCCTGATTTACCTAGACCGTAAATTAGAAAACTTTTTTTTTGATTTTCATTGTTTAGTTTCATTATCTTAGTTTTAAGGTTGCCAATCCAATCATTGCTAGAATAATTGAGATTATCCAAAACCTAATTACTACTGTTGACTCTGGCCATCCTTTTTTTTCAAAATGATGGTGTATTGGAGCCATTCTAAATATTCTTTTACCTGTAAGTTTATAAGAAATAACTTGAACTATTACAGAAACAGCTTCCAAAACAAATAATCCTCCTGTTATTGCTAAGACAATTTCATGTTTCGTTATTAATCCAACTGCTCCTAATGAACCTCCTAGAGATAATGATCCAGTATCCCCCATAAAAATCTTTGCAGGTGGTGCATTAAACCAAAGAAAGCCCAAACAAGCTCCAATTATTGACCCACAAAATATTGATGCTTCTCCAACACCCTCTATATAAGCTATCTGGAGATAATTAGAAAAAATTATATTACCTGATACGTAACTAATAAATGCAAAACAAGCTGCTACCAGCATAACAGGTACAGTTGCTAATCCATCTAAACCGTCGGTTAAATTAACCGCATTTGATGCTCCGACTAATACAAAAATATAAAAAGGAACAAAAAACCATCCTAAATTGATTACTAAATTTTTAAAAAAAGGAAAATATAGATTGTTTATCTCATCAGAATTAGTTGTGAAATAAAGTATAGATATACCAATCAAGGCTAAAATAATTTGTAAAGAGAATTTTATTTTAGAAGAAATTCCCCGGGAACTTTTTAACTTTATCTTTTTATAATCATCATAAAGTCCTAATAATCCAAAAGATGCAGCAATATAAATTAAAAACCAATTATATGGGTTTGATAAATCTCCCCACAATAATACTCCTGAAAAAACTCCTAGTAATATTATTAGTCCTCCCATTGTAGGTGTTCCAATTTTTCTAATTATATGATCGCTTGGGCCATCTTCTCTAATTGGGTTATGAATTTGTTTTGACGAAAAAAAATTAATTAACGGGTTTCCAACTAAAAAAACAACAGCCATTGCTGTAAACATTGAAAGTCCAGTTCTTACAGTTAAATATTTAAAAACATTCAAAAAACTAAATTGATCTACCAAAATTGAAAAGACTTCATATAACATTAAGATTTAGTTCCAATTTGTTTGGTTATTTGGTTAAGCCCTGTAGAATTTGAACCCTTAATCATTAAAAAATCGTTATTATTTAAATTATTTCTAATTACATTAATAATGTCACTTTTTGATTTAATTATTTTTCCTTTTTTTTGTGTTCTAATTTTGTTAAATGTTTCGACAATATTATTACCATAAACAAACAATTTTTTAAATTTTGCCTTATTAATATCTTTTGCAACATTAATATGGAGTTTTTTTGAAAATTTTCCTAACTCCAACATATCTCCTAGAAGCATAAATTTTTTATTTGGATTGACTTTCAAATTATCAAAATTCTTAATTGAAAAATTTAGTGATAACGGATTCGAATTATAGCTTTCGTCTATTATATTTAATTTTTTAGAACCAACTAAAATTTTTTTAATATTTCCTCTTCCATATGGAATTTTATAATTTGAAAAAAAATTACTTTTCATTTTATCAATTATATTAAGGCTTTTACAAACAGCCAGAGATGCCAATATATTATCCAAGTAAGGTATTAAATTATTACTAACCTTAAAATTATAAATTTTAGTATTCACAATTACATATATATTACAATTTTTCTTCGATTTTTTTATTTTAGATAGTCTAACATTAGAATTTTTATGTTTTCCAAATGAAATAATTTCTAATTTTTTCTTAATTGCTAATTTTGAAAAAAAATTAAAAAACTTATCATCCTTATTTAAAACAATAGTGCCATTTTTTCTTATATTGGAAATAATCTCTGATTTAGCTTTAGCTATATCAAATAAAGTTCTAAAATTTTTAGCATGAGCGTAACTTATATTTGTAATAACACCAACGTCTGGTTGAAGTATTTTTGATAAATAATTTATTTCGCCTTTTTTGTCCATACCAATCTCAAATATTCCATAAATTGTATTCTTACTTAAATTTATTAAAGAAATCGGTAAACCGAATTTATTATTGTATGAATTTTTTGAAAAGGTTGTGGAATAACTTTTTTGAAGACATTGTCCTAACAATTCTTTAAGAGAAGTCTTACCAGCAGATCCTGTTATTGCAACTTGTGATGCTTTAGAAGAAGCTCTTATATGTTGAGATAATTTTATCAATAATTCAAAGGTATTTTTTACATTAATTATTTTTTCGCTGAGTTTTCTTGTATTTTGAACTATCGCAAGATTTGCTCCGTTGTTTAGTGCCTCGTTTGCAAAATCACTACCATCAAGCATTTTACCTTTAATTCCAAAAAAAATTTTACCTTTATTCAATCCTTTTGAGTCAGTACTTATTTTTAATTTTTTAATTTTTTTTAATTTTTTGTTTTTTAAAATCTCTTGTAATATATTTAATTTCCAATCCTTTGATAAAAATTTGTTTTTTAAAAATATAGATTTCCTAATATTATTCCTGTCTGAAAATTTCTTTGTTATACTATATTCTTGTGTGGTTTCATGGCCTTTTCCAGCAATAATTAATACTTCATCTGACTTACTATTTAAAATCGCTTTTTTTATAGCTAATTTTCTTGAAGGTATTTCAATCATTTTAGATGGTGAAATTGACTTCTTTATACTATCTCTGATTTTTTTTGGATCTTCAGTTCTTGGATTGTCATCTGTAAGATAAATATAATTACAGGATTTATTTGCGATTTTACCCATAATTGGTCTTTTCTCTTTATCTCTTTCGCCACCACATCCAAATACAATATTAATTTTCCTCAAACCAAACTGTTCTTTAATATTTTCTACACAAGTTTTAAGAGCTTCGGGTGTGTGTGCGTAATCTAAAATTACAATAGAATTATCTTTGGTTGTTCCAATTATTTCAAGTCTTCCTTTTGTTGGTTTAACATGCTCAAGTTTATTAAGAATGTTGCTAATTTTCAAACCACTTTTAAGTGCTGCTGCAACTGCCATCATTAAATTTTTAATTTGTATTTTTCCAATTAAGTTTGTTTGAAATTGATATTCTTTATTTTTATATAAAAACTTTACATGTTGGCAATTATTCAAAATTTTTAATGAAGTAATCTTTAAATGGCTATTATTCTCGCCTATTGTGATCAAATTTAATTTTCTCCTTTTTGCAATTTTTTTAAAAGTTTGCGATTTTTTTAAATCGGAATCAAATATTATGTTCCCATTTTTCTTTGTTAATTCATTAAATAATATTAATTTAGATTTAAAGTAATTTTTATAATTTTTGTGATAATCTAAATGATCTCTGCTTAAATTGGTAAATATAGCAGTACTAAACTTAATACCATGTAGTCTTTTTTGGTGAAGCCCATGACTTGAGGCTTCTAATATAACATTATCAATTTTTTTATTTTTCAAATTTGAAAGTAGTTTATTAATTAAAATTGTATCAACAGTTGTATTGTCAAGTTTAGAACTAAAACTATTTGATTTAAGACCTAAGGTTCCAATAGAAGCTACTTTTTTTTTATTAAATTTTAATATTTGATAATAAAAATTAACTATGGATGATTTACCATTGGTTCCAGTAACACCAATAATATTTTTTGGTTTTCTGTTGTAATATTTAACAGCAAAATTAGATAGAGCTAATCTAGTGTCAATTTCTTTAATAAAAAGAATTCCATTTTTAATTCCAGTTTCAAACTTATTAGAAACGATTATCCTTGCTCCATTTTTTATTGCCTCATCAATAAAATTATTACCATCAAATTTAATTCCATTTATCGCAAAAAATACATAATTTTTTTTTATTTTTTTTGAATTAAATTCAAATCCATTAAAACTAATATTATGAAAATTTTTATTCAAATTTTTAAAAAATTTTTTTAATTTCATTATAAAATTTCTTAATATTTTATGGCTAAAATGGGCCCAATTTTTTCAATTATATTTTTTGCCACTTCTACAGATGTCCACCCAGCTGTATTAAATGGTGTTCCAACTATCTTTCTAACCTTACCATCATTATAATTATAAACGTATGTTTCACTTAATTTTGGTTCATCTAGAAGGACTATCAATACATATTTTGGATCTGATATTGGGAAAATTGAGGCAAACGTATTAATTTTCTTTTTGGAATATTTACCTTTGATAGATTTTTGCGCCGTTCCAGTTTTTCCTCCGATTTCATAACCAACTATATTTGCAAGATTAGCAGTTCCCTGTTTTGAAGTAACAATTTTTCTAAGTATGTAATTAATTTTTTTTGAATTTTCCTCACTTATAATTTGTTCTCCCCTTTTTAAAATTTTATTTCTTTTAATCAAAGTAGGTTTTATTTTGTATCCACCGTTTGCAATTATTGCGTAAGCTTTTGCTAGTTGAAGTGGAGTTGTTGTAATTCCATGACCATATGCGGAAGTTGCTAGTTTACACTTACCCCATTTAAAAGGGATTGGATTTCCAACTTCTTCTATGTCAAATTGTGTTTTATTTAATAAATCCAAATCATCTAGAAAATTTTTATAATTTTCTAATCCAACTTTCTGTGCAATTTTGATTGAACCAATATTACCAGATCTAATTAATATTTCTTCAGCTGTAAGACTAGATGGAATATCTAAATCATATTCAGAAATTGATCTCCCTGCACATTTAATTTTTTTTGGTAAATTTTCAAATAATGTATCTTTTTTAATGACATTTTGTTGAAGTCCTGCAGCAAATGTGAATGTTTTAAAAACTGATCCTAGCTCATATACTCCTTTGGTTGATCTATTAATAAATTTTTTTTCAGAAATATTTTCTCTTTTATTTAAATCAAAATCTGGAAGAGAAACCATGGTGAGAATTTCACCATTCGTGATGTTCATTAGAATTGCTGTACTTCCATAACTCTTAAAAATGTTTTGAAATTTTATTAACTCTTGTCTAGTTAAGTACTGTATTTCAGTATCCAAACTAAGCTTTAAAGGTTTTTTGGAAGTGGTTAGCTCAAAATCAAAAGATTTTTCTATTCCTGAAACACCATTATTATCCGTATCAATCTGTCCCAAAATATGGCTAAAAAGACTGCCATTTGGATAAACGCGTGCAATATTTTCTTCTTCATTAAATGACTTTTCTCCTAATAGTTTAATTTTTTCAAGATTTTCTGGAGAAATTTTTTTTTTAATATAAAAATATTTATCACCATTTAATTCATTTTCAAAATTTTTATCAGGAAAAATTAACTTTAAAGAAATTAATAATTTATCTTTGTTAATTAGTTGATTAGGATTAATACCTAAATTTGTAACTCTTACTGTTTTTGCAATTATATTTCCATCTCTATCCATAATAGTGGCTCTGTATTTTTCTTTCATTTTTGGAGTAATGATTTGCTTCTCTTGTTTTAATCCTAATAAGATAGTTTTAGAGGAAAAAATTAATGTAATTATAAAAAAAACAAAGAAAATAAAAGCAATACGTTCAAATGAAATTTTTAAATTTGATTTTCTTTCCTGATAATTAAAACTTTCATCAATATTATTCATTTTTAAATATAAAAGTTTTTAAATCGTTAATTTCTTTTTTTTTTAAATCCTCTTCAAAATATATCTTTGAATACTCCATTAATTTATTTGGTGATGTAAGATAATTATAATCCAACAAAACTAGCTCATATATATCTTCTAAGGCTCTAATACCCTCTTGAGACTCAAAGATTTTTTTATCAAGTTTTTTTGTAGAATTTTTGGTAATTGTTGTAGAAATGATTAAGATAATAATTGGTATAAATATAAAAATTTTTTTAAGCATCAAAATCCAAATTTTCTAAATCGTTTAAATATTTAAAATTATTTACAAATTTTTTAAAATCACATCCATTATTTAATTTATAAGCATATCTAAGTTTTGCTGATCTTGAGGGCGGATTAATTTTAACCTCGCTAACTGAAGGAATTATTGGCTTTTTTTTGATTAAATTAAAATATTTTTTTATTGAATTATTTTTTGGTAAATATCTAGAGGAATTCCTAATTTCTGAATATTCTTTAAAGAAAAACTTTACTATTTTATCTTCTATCGAATGAAAGGTTACGACTACTATTACTCCTCCAACAGGTAAAATATTATATGCATTTATTAATCCATTTATTAGTTCAGAGATCTCCTTATTTACAAAAATTCTGAGTGCTTGAAAAATTTTAGTTGATTTATTTTTTCCACTTTTCTTTTTTTTGATGCTCTCGATTATTTCTACAAGATTTTCACTTTCGATTTTTGTATTTTCTCTTAATTGTACAATTTTTTTTGAAATTGGTCTCGCGTATTTTTCATCGCCAAAATATTTAAATATTTTAAAAAGACTTTTTTGGCTCATATTTGAAATTACCTCATCACAAGAAAAATCATTTAATCCCATTCTCATATCTAGTTTACCTCTACTTTTAAAAGATAGACCTCTATTTAAGTCAGAAATTTGATTTAATGAATATCCCAAATCAAATACAATAGCTTTAATATTTTCATTTTTAAACTGGTCAATGTCTGAAAATTTTTTATTATAAAATTTAAATCTTTTTTTGTACTTTGTGTTAAATTTAGTAGCGATACTATTGACAGCAAAATCTCTATCTAGTGCAATTACATTATTTGAATTATTTTCTAATATTTTTTTTGAATATCCGCCTGCTCCAAAAGTGCAATCAATAAATGTGCCACCATAAAGAGGGGAAATAATACTAACTAATTCATTTAGTAATACTGGAAAATGTTTTTCCAGATTTAT
>MDTG01027753.1_pt1 | contig 16346 bp, 17 predicted proteins | sample 811421 | NCBI WGS metagenome assembly MDTG01 (sample SAMN05326645, study PRJNA326480) | marine metagenome | isolation source: seawater | place: Pacific Ocean: South East | collected 2011 | reverse complement strand
TTAAAGTAAATTAATTTTCTTTAAAATTTAAGACCCTTTAATAAATACACTATTAAAGGGTCTTTTTTTTGCCATTTTGTATATTTAAAGACTCAGTATGAAATTTATGAAAGAAAAAATTATAATTTTTTTTCTATCAATCTTTTTTTTACTAAATTCTCCATTAAAAGCGGAGGAAGAAGAAGTCATGATCGAAGCAATTTCTGATCAAATTCAAGTTTTAACCAAAGACTTAAAAACCTTAGAAAAAGCAGTTTACCAAAAATCAGATATCGTGTCTGGTTCCTCTACTTCAATGAAATCTAGTGAGCTTAACGAGGATATTTTGACAAAACATCTTTTAAAACTAAATGAAATTGAAGATCAATTTCGAGAACTAACAAATAAATTTGAAGAAGTAAATTTTAAATTAGATAAATTATCTTCAAGAGTTACAAAAATCCAGTCAGATAACCAATTAAGATTTTCTGATCTTGAAAATTCAAATGAAGGAACAAAATCAAAAAAAGCAAAAAACAAGTTACCAGGATCTAGTCAGCCAGCAGATTTTGGTGCTAACCCAGGTTATTCTGTTTCGAACTTACCTAATAAACAAGAAACAACCTCAGTTGAAAGCGCTCAAACTGTAATTACAGAAGAACCTGAAAAAAGAGAGTCACTGCTACCTGATAAAGCGCCTAAAGAGCAATATGAATTTGCTGTAAGTTTTATGAAAATTGGAGATTACGAAACAGCAGAATTTGCATTAAAAGAGTTTATTGAAAAAAATAAAGATCACGATTTAGCAGGTAACGCGCAATATTGGTACGGTGAAACATTTAGAATAAGACAACTTTATTCTGATGCAGCCACAGCATATTTAGATGGATATCAAAATTATCCAAAAAGTAAAAAGGCGCCAGACAATCTTTTAAAGTTAGGGATTACAATGGTCCAGTTAGGTGAAAAAGATCAAGGTTGTAAAATGATTTTAGCTTTAAAAAAAGAATATCCAAAAGCAAGTAAGTCTGTGTTACAAAAAGCTCAGTATGAGCAAAAAAAATTCAAATGTAATACTTAAAAATAATTTTAAGAATTATAAAGAATTATTTACAATTTACTCTAAGTTTAAAAAGAAACTAAACTCATTTAAAAATAAATCATTTGTAGTGGCTGTTTCTGGAGGCCCTGATAGCTTAGCTTTAGTAGCTCTTTCAAAATCATTTAGCTATCAGCATAGATGTAAAATATATTATGTGCTAATTGACCATGGCATTAGAAAGAATTCGTCTTTAGAAGCTAAATCAGTAAAAAAGTTACTGCAAAAATATCACATAAAACTTAATATCTTAACTAACAGAAAAAAAATAGAAAAAAATATTCAGAGTAAGGCTAGAATAATTAGATATGACCTTCTTACTTCTTTTTGCATAAAAAAGAAAATAAAGATAATTTTTACTGCTCACAATTTTGAGGATCAAGTTGAAACATTTTTTATTAGGCTTTCTAGAGGTAGTGGATTACAAGGCCTTTCATCAATGAAACAATCTCACAAGATCAGTGGAAATATAAATTTGGTAAGACCACTTTTAGACATTAAGAAAATCCAATTAATTAAAATATCAAAAATTATTTTTGGTAAGTTTTACAAAGATCCTTCCAATAGGAATAAAAAATTTTTGAGAACTAGAATCAGAAACTTAAAAAGAACCCTTGAAAAAAGTGGTATTAACTATGATCAAGTTTTTAGATCAATTAAAAACTTAGCCTCAAGTCGGGACACATTAGATTTCTATTTTGACAAAATTTATAAAGATCTAATTCAAAAAAAGAGTAGTAAAGTATTATTAAAATCAAGTAGCTTTGATAAACTAAATCAGGAAATGAAAATGAAGGTATTTAATAAAATAATCAAAGACTTTACCAATGCCAATTATGCACCCAGATCAAAAAAAATATTTAATCTAATTAAACAATTAAAAGCAAACAAAAACGCAAAACTTACACTCGGAGGATGCGTTATTTTAAGGGAAAATAATCATATTACCTTTAAGAAAGAGACGAAAAATTAGCGATTTTAACAAATGTGTCATATTATGTCTTATTTACAACTTAATTGTAAATAATTATTATAGTATTGTTTAATTAAAATTAATGCTTATTTAGAACATATGAATTTAAAAAATTTAATAATGTGGGTGATTATAGTCTTGCTTTCAGTAGGATTATTCAACATGTTTCAAGATCCAAAAAAGATTAATTCTGAAAAAAATAAATTACCTTTTTCAAGTTTCATGAGCGAGGTTGAGTCTGGTAGAGTTGTTGAGGTGCAGATACAAGGAAATAATATTTCTGGAGTTTTATCTGACGGAAAAACATTCAATACATATTCTCCTAATTATCCTAACCTCGTTGAAAGGTTAACTGAACAAAACATCAGTATTGTAGCTTCCCCATTAGAAGATAAGATGCCTTCACTTTTAGGTATATTGTTATCATGGTTCCCTATGTTATTATTAATTGGAGTTTGGATTTTCTTCATGCGACAGATGCAAGGTGGAAAAGGTGGAGCTATGGGTTTTGGAAGATCTAAAGCAAAATTATTAAATGAAGCTCATGGAAAAGTGACTTTTAATGATGTTGCAGGTGTAGAAGAAGCTAAAGAAGAAGTTGAAGAAATAGTTGAATTCTTAAAAGATCCAAAAAAATTTAGCAGACTTGGTGGAAAAATTCCAAAAGGAGCTTTACTAATTGGCCCTCCTGGAACTGGAAAAACTTTATTAGCTAAAGCAATTGCCGGTGAAGCAAACGTTCCTTTCTTTTCTATTTCTGGATCGGATTTTGTTGAGATGTTCGTTGGTGTCGGAGCATCAAGAGTAAGAGATATGTTTGAACAAGGTAAGAAACATTCTCCTTGTATAATTTTCATTGATGAAATTGATGCAGTTGGAAGAAGTAGGGGCGCAGGTCTTGGAGGAGGAAATGATGAAAGGGAACAAACTCTTAATCAGCTTTTAGTAGAAATGGATGGATTTGATACTAATGAGGGAATTATATTAATTGCAGCAACTAACAGACCGGATGTATTAGACCCAGCATTGTTAAGACCAGGAAGATTTGATAGACAAGTAGTAGTTTCAAATCCAGATATTATCGGTAGAGAAGCAATCTTAAAAGTTCACGTTAAAAAGATAAGCACAGGTCCAGATGTAAAGCTAAGAACAATCGCAAGAGGTACCCCAGGTTTTTCTGGAGCAGACCTTGCAAATTTAATAAATGAGTCTGCTTTATTAGCAGCAAGAAAAAATAAGAGAGTTGTTACAATGTCAGATGTGGAAGAGGCTAAGGATAAGGTGATGATGGGTGCTGAAAGAAGATCAATGGTGATGTCGGAAGATGAAAAAAAATTAACAGCTTATCATGAAGGCGGACACGCAATTGTTGCTTTAAACGAAAAGGCTTCAGATCCAATTCATAAGGCAACTATTATTCCAAGAGGTAGAGCTTTAGGTATGGTAATGAGGTTACCCGAAAGAGATCAATTGTCTGTTACAAGAGAAAAAATGCATTCTGATATTGCAGTTGCAATGGGAGGAAGAATAGCTGAGGAATTGATTTTTGGACATGATAAAGTGACATCAGGAGCTTCGTCAGATATCGACATGGTTACTAAAATGGCAAAAAACATGGTAACTAAATATGGAATGAGCGCAGAGCTAGGAACAATTTCTTACGGAGAAAATGAGGAAGAGGTATTTTTGGGTAGATCTGTAACTAAGCAACAAAACATGTCTGAAGAAACAGCTAAAAAGGTGGATGCAGAAGTCAAAAAAATTGTAGATAAAGGATACGAAAGAGCAAGAAAAATCCTCACAGAAAAAATCGATGATTTGCATAAAATTGCAAAAGCTTTATTAGTTTATGAAACTTTATCGGGTGATGAAATAAGAGACTTAATTTTAAAAAATATAAAGCCTTCAAAATCTTTTAAAGAAGAAGACGAGGATGATGGAAAGGCCTCATCAGCTCTTGGATCATTAGGTTTAAAGCCAAAGCCAGCAATCTAAAAAATCATGACAAAATATTACACTAGAGCGTGTAATTTTTATTATGGAATTAATGCAAAGCTTTTAATCAAAAAAAAACTAGCCCTACCATTGTGTGGTAATAATAATATTGCTTTTGATAAAGCTGAAATTTTTAGAAGAAAAGGTAATACAATTTATTCTAAGGTAATTAAAATAACAGAAATTAAAAATTTAAATAAACTTTTCAGAGAGAAAGTAAAAAAAGACATAAAAAAGATTACCACGAAAAGAAATAATTTTTTACCAAATATAAATTTTTCTGAGCCATCAATTATGGGAATTTTAAATTTGACACCAGACAGCTTTTCAGATGGTGGTAAGTTTAATAATCATAAAAAAGCACAAAATCACATTCTCAATATGGTAAGATCTGGTGCTAATATAATCGATGTTGGAGGAGAGTCTACAAGACCTAATTCAAAAACAGTTCCAACAAATTTAGAGTGGAAGAGAATTAAATATATTGTCAAAAATTTTAAAAAGAAATTTAAAAAAACTTGTTTATCTATTGATTCAAGAAAGTCGGAAGTTATGATTAATTCATTAAATTTTGGAGCAAACTTAATTAATGATGTTTCTGGTTTTAAATATGATGATCGATCGCTTTCAAAATTAAGAAAATATAATATTCCAAAAGTTTTGCATCATATGCAAGGCACACCTAATACTATGCAGAAAAATCCCAAATATAAAAATGTTTTATTAGATATTTACGACTTTTTTGAAGATAACATTAAAAAGATTAACAATAAAAAAATTATTTTAGACCCTGGCATAGGTTTCGGTAAAAATTTGAAACATAATTTGACTTTAATTTCAAAGATTTCTTTGTTTCATAGTCTTGGATTACCCATTTTAATTGGAACCTCCAGAAAAAGATTTATAAGTCAAATTTCTGGAAACAACGATAGCAAAGAAAGAATAGGAGGCACTCTTGCATCTGTTTTATTTTTATTATCGCAAGGTGTGCAAATTTTTAGAGTTCACGACGTTAATGAAACAAAACAAGGTATTTTAGTATTTAGTAAAATTTTATCACATTTAAAAAATTAATGAAAAATAAATATTTTGGGACTGATGGAATACGTGGAACAGTTAATCAAGGAAATATTACTGGAGAAAAATTTTTTAAGTTTGGACTTGCATCAGGGACATATTTTAAAAATCAAAAAAAAACAAAACAAGTTGCTATTATAGCTAAGGATACTAGATTATCAGGTTACACTTTAGAGCCAGCTCTAGTGTCAGGTTTAGTATCTGGGGGAATGCACGTTTATACTCTTGGACCGTTACCAACTAATGGTCTTGCTATGTTAACTAAATCAATGAGAGCAAATATGGGAATCATGATTACAGCATCTCATAATCCTTACCATGACAATGGACTTAAATTATTTGGTCCGGACGGATTAAAGCTATCAAACAAAATAGAGAAAAAAATTGAGAAATTAATTGATGCACAAAACACAAAACAACTTACAAATCCAAAATTACTAGGAAGAGTAAAAAGATTGGAAGATGGCAATGATAAATATATTCAAATACTAAAAAAAAATTTTCCAAATAATTTTCATTTGAAAGGAACAAAAATAATCTTGGATTGTGCTAATGGTGCAGGATATAAGGCAGCTCCTAAATTATTTAAAGATCTTGGAGCGAAAGTTATTTCAATTGGAGTGAAACCAAACGGTTTAAATATTAATGACAAATGTGGCTCTACTTATCCAAAAAAGATTTGTTCTGCAGTTAAAAAATTTAAAGCTCATGTGGGTATTTCTTTTGATGGAGACGCAGACAGAGTGATTATGTGTGATGAAAAAGGAAAAATAATTGATGGAGATCAAATTATCGCAATGCTTGCAAAAAGATGGAAAACAAAAAAAATTCTTAAGGGAGGTGTAATTGGTACACTTATGTCAAACTATGGATTAGAAAATTTTTTGAAAGGTCAAAGAATAAAGTTCTATAGATCTCAAGTAGGAGATAGATATGTAAAAGAAAAAATGAGAAAATACAATTTTAATTTAGGTGGTGAGCAATCTGGACATATAATTTTAGGAAAATTTGCAACTACAGGAGACGGACTAATGGTAGCTTTAGAAGTTTTGTTTTCATTAAGAAAAAGAAAAAAAGCAAGTGAATTGTTAAATGTTTTTAAACCCTTGCCACAAATTTTAGAGAACATAAACGTAATTGATAAGAATGTTATAGGCACAATTAGTTGCAGGAATGCAATTAACAGAGCCAATAAACTCATGAGAAATAAAGGAAGAATTTTGGTAAGAAAATCTGGCACTGAACCAAAAATTAGGATTATGGCAGAATCATATGATAAAAGACTAATCTTAAAATGTATAAAAATGATTAAAAAATCAATTAGATAGAAATTGAAACCAAAATCTAAAATTTTGATAATTGCTGGATCTGATTCTTCGGGTGGCGCTGGGATTCAAGCGGATATCAAAACCATTACTTCTCTTGGGAGCTATGCAATGACGGCCATTACCGCTGTAACAGTTCAAAATACAAAGGGAGTTTATGCAGTTATTCCGATTAAGCCCAAGGAAATTGAAAAACAAGTTATTTTTACTTGCAAAGATATTAAACCGAATGCAATTAAAATTGGCATGCTCCATTCTTCAAAGGTAATAATTTCTATTTCAAACGCTTTAAAAAAGATAAAAACACCCAAAATTATTTTGGACCCTGTTATGATTGCTAAAGGTGGTGCAAGATTAATCAATCAATCTGCAATAAAAACTTTGAAAAATAAACTTATAAAAAAAGCTTATTTATTAACACCCAACATTCCCGAGGCTGAAGTTTTGGCTAACACAAAAATCAAAAATTTAGACGATATGATTTATGCTGCAAATAAGCTAATTCAGTTTGGAGTTCAAAATGTTTTAATAAAGGGTGGTCATAGAAAGTCAAAATATTTAGAAGATATCTTACTGAGTCAAAAAGAAATGAAGATTTTTAGGAGCAAAAGAATCAAAACTATGAATACGCATGGAACGGGGTGTACTTTGTCGAGTGCAATTGCAACTTTTTTATCATGTGGAAAACCCTTAAAGAAATCCTGTGAGTTAGGAATTAAATATGTTAACCAAGCTATAAAATCTAATCCTAATTATGGAAAAGGAAATGGACCTATAAACCATTTAAACTCAATAATGATAAATAAGAAATTTAGATAATGAAAAACATAGTTGTTGTAGGTTCACAGTGGGGAGACGAAGGAAAAGGAAAAATTGTTGATTGGCTCTCAAGTGAAGCTGATGTGGTTGTAAGGTTCCAAGGAGGTCATAATGCTGGCCACACTTTAGTTATCGATAAAAAAGTTTTTAAGTTGAGACTTCTACCTTCAGGTATAGTTAGAAAAGGAAAAATTTCAATTTTAGGAAATGGGGTTGTTATAGATCCATGGGCTTTACTAGATGAAATTAAAGAAATAAAAAAAAAAAGGAATTGATGTTACCCCTGAAAATTTTATGATTTCTGAGTCAGCTTCTTTGATACTTCCTTTCCATCAAGAAATGGACGAAATAAGAGAAGATGCAGCAGGAAAAGGAAAAATTGGCACTACCAGAAGGGGTATAGGCCCATGTTATGAAGATAAAGTAGGAAGACGTTCTATCCGTGTAATGGATTTAAGATCTAGAGATAATCTTGATAGTAGATTAGAAAATGTTTTATTGCATCACAATGCGATTAGGAAAGGTCTAAAAAAGAAAGTATATAAAAAGGACGATCTTAAAAAAAAATTACTAAAAATTGCTCCTGAAATTCTAAAATTTGCTCAACCCGTGTGGTTAAAACTAGATGAATTTACGAAGGATAGAAAAAAAATATTATTTGAGGGAGCACAAGGCATACTTTTAGACGTAGATCATGGCACATATCCTTTTGTTACTTCATCAAATACAGTGCCTGCAATGGCTGCAACAGGATCTGGGTCTGGCCCAAATAAAATAAACTATGTCCTTGGTATTACTAAAGCTTATACGACTAGAGTTGGCAGCGGACCTTTTCCAACAGAGCTCAAAAATAAGATAGGAGAAAGTCTTGGTAAAAGGGGGAAAGAATTTGGTACGGTGACAGCAAGAAAAAGAAGATGTGGTTGGTTTGACGGAGTTTTGGTTCGCCAAACAATTAAGATTTCAGGTATTAACGGTATAGCTTTAACTAAATTAGATGTTTTAGACGAATTAGATGAAATTAAAGTGTGCGTGGAGTACGAGTTGAATGGAAAAAAAATTAATTATTTACCAGCTGCCTCGGAAGACCAATTTAATATAAAACCTATTTACAAAACCTTTCAGGGATGGAAAAGTTCAACTCGAGGTATAAGAAATATCAAAGATTTACCTGAAAAAGCTAAGAACTATATTTTTGCTTTAGAGGATTTTATAGGAGCAAAAATTTCAAGCGTTTCAACTAGCCCAGAACGAGAGGATACAATTTTAATAGAAGATCCTTTTAAAACTTAATTGGCAGGAAGTAAATTTTTTGATTTACTTGAATTTATCATTGATTTTTGTAATTTTTCAAAAGCTTTTGTTTCAATTTGTCTAATTCGTTCTCGACTAATTTTGTATTTTTTGCTTAATTCTTCCAAAGTTTTTGGACTTTCAGAAAGTCTTCTTGCTTGAATAATTTCTTTTTCCCTTTCATTTAATATATTCATAGCATCTTTTAATAGCTCTTTTTTATCGTCGTACTCTTGCCTTTGTGAAACAACTAATTCTTGATCCATGGCATCATCAACTAACCAGTCTTGCCATTCATCTGTTTCTCCACTTTTAATAGGATCATTTAGTGACTTTTCTTGACCCATCATTCTTCTATTCATATTTATCACTTCTTCAGAATCTACGTCTAATCTTTTTGAAATTTCTTTTACTTGCTCATTCTTTAAGTCACCTTCTTGTCCAGGTGCGATCTGATTTTTAAGTTTCTTTAAATTAAAAAAAAGTTTTTTTTGGGCAGTAGTAGTTCCCATTTTTACTAAGCTCCACGATCTTAGAACATATTCTTGAATTGATGCTTTAATCCACCACATTGCATAAGTTGCAAGTCTAAAACCTTTATCTGGGTCAAATTTCTTTACCGCTTGCATTAAACCAATATTCCCTTCCGAAATTAATTCATTTACTGGCAAACCGTAACCCCGGTATCCCATCGCAATCTTTGCAACTAATCTTAAATGACTTGTTACTAATTTATGTGCAGATTGTAAATTTCCATTCTCCCTCCAGTTTTTTGCTAACATATATTCCTCTTCAGCATCTAGCATAGGAAATTTTTTTATTTGAGCTAAGTATAAAGAAAGCCCACCTATCGATGGTGTCGGCAGGTTACTCAATGTTTTATCTTTATTCATAAGTAAAATTTATATATCAAAAATTATTTTTCAACTACTAAGATTTTCTAGTAAATTCAATAATTTTTTGAAACCGTTGGGTAGTTTTGAGTCAAAATTAACAAATTCATTTGATGTAGGGTGAACAAATCCTAAACTTTTTGCATGAAGAGCTTGACCATTTAAATTTGTAAGAATTTCAAAGAATTCCTTGTTAATTTTTTTAAACTTTATATTTTTTTTTCCATACTGATAATCACCTAATAAAGATGTTCCTTTATATTTCATATGAACTCTAATTTGATGTGTTCTACCTGTTTCTAAATCACATTCAACTAAACTTAATTTTGGAATATCATTTATATTAAACGTTTTGATAGTTCTATAATTTGTTATAGCTTTTTTTCCATTAATATCACTAACCATCATTAGTTGTCTATTTTTTTTATTTCTTGAGATAAGTGTTTCGATTCTTCCTTTTAAGGGTCTTATGACACCCCATACTAAGCACAAATATTTTCTTTCGATAGAGTGCTCACTAAACTGTTTTCCAAGTTGTGAATGTGATAGATTATTTTTCGCGATTACCAACAACCCACTCGTATCCTTATCAATTCTGTGCACTATCCCAGGTCTTAATTCTCCATTAACATCTGAAAGTTTATTTTTATATTTATAAACTAAAGCATTAGCTAGTGTATTTTCATAGTTTCCTGCTCCAGGATGCACAACCATTCCTTTTGGTTTATTAATTATAAGAATATCTTTATCTTCAAAACAAATATCTAGTTTAATTTTATTTGGTAATAGTTCTTTTGATTTTTTTGAGGCTAAAACTATTAATATAAAATCGCCTTTTTTAATTTTTTTCGACGGTAATACAACAATTTTGTTGTTGATTTTTACATACTTATTCTCAATAATCTTTTTTATGTAAGATCTTGTAAGATAACTTATTTTTTTAGATAAAAAAATATCAAGTCTTTCGTTACTATTACTATCTTCAACTAAAAATTTCATTGAGTTATTCATGATTTAATTTAGATTATAAACATATGCGTTCGTAGCTCAACTGGATAGAGCGCCTGACTTCGGATCAGGAGGTTGAGGGTTCAAATCCTTCCGGGCGCAAATCTGATCACTAGATAATTTGATTTAATCCTAGCTGACGTCTAATTTGATTTACATTGGTTTTAAATTTATCCCATTTTTTATCGTATTGATGAACAATAATATAAGGTTCATTTAGTTCGTTTATTAATTCATTATTTTTATTAAAAATAATTTCATCTAAATGAAATACTGTTGCGATAGGTCCTTTTTTATTTGTATAAAAATGAAAATCTTTAATTAAATTTTTATGCACCAAGTAATTTGCATGTCCTTGGTCGCATCCTCTGCCCTCTGGATCAATTCTAAACGTGAGAAAATATTTTAATTTTTTTTTGTATTTGTATTTTGATATATTATTAATTAATATTTTTAAATATTCTTCAATTTTTTTTTGTTTTCCTAAAACAGTGCCAGAACATAATATTGTTTTATTACCTATACTTTCATAATCTCTTTTTCCATAAGTTTTTAAAATCCAATTTGTATTAAATGGACATTCATTAATTTTTTTATCCTCAAGAAAAAAATTTATTTCACCTTCGTAATTAAAATTAAAAGGATTTGATTGAAAGTATATATCCCTACTATCTGAACAAAGCACATTATCATAATTTTTTGTTTTTAAAAAATCCAAAATAATTTCATATCTTCTGAATTGAATAGCCTTTTTTTTAATTTTAGTTTTTATGATAATGACTTGATATTTTTTCAATTCAATTTCTAACTCATGATTATTAAAACCAATGACAAAGCAAATATCGCCTTTATAATATTTTCTTAGACTTTTGATAAATAGAATGATTTGCTCAATTTGCAAATCAACTGCAGCAGCAATGACAAGATTTTTTTTCATTTCATCTAACCCATTTTTGTCTTAATATTGCATTATAATTATGAAATACAATAAAATATTATCAAAAAAAAGTGAAAATCTTAATCAGTTAGCGCTATCATTGAAGAACCAATATTCTCTTGCTGATCCATTTCCACATATTGAAATTGATAATTTTTTTTCTACGGATTATTTAGATACTATTTTGAAAGAATTTCCAGATTTGTCAAATTTGAAAGATTCACAAAATTACAAAAATCAAAACGAAATAAAATTTGCAAATAATGATTATGAAAACTTTCCAGAAAATATAAAAAATTTTTTCGATTTTCTTAATTCTGGTTCTTTTTTAAATTTTTTACAAATCATTACATCTATTAAAGAAAAACTTATACCTGACGAAAAATTAAATGGAGGAGGTTTGCATGAAATTAAATCTGGAGGATTGTTAAAAGTTCATACAGATTTTAGTAAGCACCCAACGAACAATTTTGATAGAAGAGTAAATGTTTTAATTTATCTTAATAAAGATTGGAAAGAGGAGTACAAAGGTTGTTTAGAACTTTGGGATAAAGAAATGAAAAAGTGTAAACAAAAAATATTACCTTACTTCAATAAAATGGTAATTTTTTCTACAACTGACTTCAGTAATCATGGTCACCCAGATCCAATTGACTGTCCAAAGAATATATCAAGAAAATCGATCGCTCTTTATTATTTTTCAAAAGGACGACCTAAAGAGGAAATATTGGATTCAGATCAAAAAAATAGGACATATTTTAAAAACAGATTAGGTTTTCAAAATGAAATCTATGAAAAAAACGATTTTTTCAAAAAATTTTTTAGAAGATTTTCCTTTTATAAAAGAATGAAAGATTTTGAAAAAAAGTATTTAAGGAAAAAAAAATAATATTATTTCGCTATCCACTTATCGTAATAAGCTAAATTATTTAAAATATGTTTTGGGAATGATTCGTCCAATTCAACTTTTGTGAGCTCGAAGCCTTTAGTAGGATGTAAATATTTTTTCATTTTATCCTCTATTTTACCTATATCAGTATTTTCTATTTTATTATCTTCCCCGTGGGCAAAAGATTTGATTTTTTGTGAAATTCCTTCAGGACTTAACAAATATGCAAAATGCCATCCACCGTTTTCAATAATTTGAAGACCTTGTGGTTTATCCAATCTCCAAAATGGATATCTCTTAAATTTTAAATTTCTTAGCCACTGTGGTGACTTAAGGTTTTTTTTTAAACACATTCGTGAACCATGCCAATTATCTTCAGCTTTGTTTTGTAAATTAAGTTTATAAGCATAAGCTTTTTGAGAAAAAACAGCATATTTATTTTTTTGGTTAAACCTATTTAGTTTGGTCAAGTCTGGTATTTCATCAACATCAGATAAGATAATTAAATCATCATCATGACATTCCTTTAAACCTTTTGTAATTGAATTTCTTTGATGTTGTTCAACTAATGACTCTCCACCTTCATGAGACTTTTTTATATTTTCAGGCGTATCGTCAACTATAATATATTTTATTTTATTTTTGAATTTTTTATGATCATTAATTCTGAAATGTAATTTTTTTGGTTTACCTTGATGATTAACTGTGGACTCAACGACTACAAATTTATCAACAAATTCACTTAAAATATTAAATCTTAAATCAGATATATGGTCTTCATTGAAGTATTGAAAACAATCATATACAGCCATATTATTTTTTAGTAAACGTTGCTATTCCTATTTTTTTACCTTCAATTACTGACGAAGAGCAATGTAAATGTGTTCTATCAAATATTAGCATTGATCCAATTTCCCACTCATAAATTAATTCGACTTCTAAACCTTTTAAATTATCAATATTTTCATGTTTTAAATATTTTTCATGAATTTCTTTATCGAAAGGTTTGTCACCATACATATTCAAGTGTTGTGAAGATCGCTTATTTTGCCCGTATTTTAAGTCTTTTTTATTTAATTCTTCTGGATCTTTTGTAAAGTTAGTTGAACCTTCATAAAATCTATTTTTAAAAATTATTGTACTACCGACTGGCGTAAGTGGAATTAAACTTTGTTTGTAAATTTGATTTTTTAAGTCAAATCCACCATCCACATGTAAACCTATAGGAGAATAACTTTCTTGAATAAGACCAAAACAGTCTTTTCCACTCTCATCTAAAAGATTATCCATTTTAAAGTCTCCAATTTCTTTTTTTAGTCTGTCACAAAATAATTTTTCCAATTTTTCATTATAACCTTCAAGCCATCTTTTTTTTACTACATTTTGTTTCTTATTGTGCACTGTAGTGGGAAGATCATTATACAATTTCAAAAATTCGTTTATCTCCTCTGTTGAGTATAGATTTTTAATTATTTTAGGAGGTGATTCTGTCTTTTTTATTTTTTCTATTTCTTTACGCATTGTTTATTCACCCATATTTATTAAGGTGCCTCTTTTTTTCGCTCCTGAATATGAAATATAAAAAATTATAACACCAAATATAAAATAAACTATAGATATTGATATCGATTTTATTATATGAGTATAATTTACAACATTATTAATCAAAATATTCCTCATTTCCTCAAATATGTGAACTAGCGGAAGCCCTTTAGCAATAATTTGAAGTGAGCTAGGTAGAATCTCGATAGGATAATAAATACAGCCCAAAGGAGCAAAAAAGAACAAACTTGCCCAAGCTATATTTTCAAACGATGGACCGAATCTTAATAATCCAGACGCTACTAACAGTCCTAAACTAATTCCAAACAAGTAAAGTGCTATCAATAAAAATAATAATGGCAAACCAAGTTCAAATATAGAAACACCAAACAACGGCACAGCTAAAATTGCTGCAGGCACTAAACCAATTAGAGTTCGCAAAATTGCAGTAAGAGTTAATGAGGTGATTATTTCGCTAATTTTTATTGGAGCAATAAACAGGTTTGTAAAGTTTCTGCTCCAAATTTCTTCCAAAAACATCATATTAAAGCTAATGCTAGCACGAAATAAGAAATCGTATAAAATTGCTGCAGTAAGAATGATGCCTACCGTGTTACTATAATAATCAGAATTTAATGTAAAAAATTTTGATATAAATCCCCATAAAAAAATTTGTACTGTCGGCCAGTAAATTAAATCAAGCACTCTGGGAAAAGAATTGCTTATTAAGTACAAATGTCTTAGTCCAAGTGCATACATTTTATTAAAATTCATCTTTGCTCCTCGCTAATTTTAAAAACGTTTCTTCAAGATTATCTCTCCCATGTTTTTTAATAATTTCCTTACACGTTCCTCTATCTATAATTTTTCCTTTTTTCATCATAATTATACTGTCACAAAGTCTCTCAACTTCGTTCATGTTGTGAGAAGCTAAAAGAATAGTTACTTGATTTTTAGACTTGTATTCTTGAATATAGCTTCTAATAAAATCACCTATGTCAGGATCTAGACTAGCTGTCGGTTCATCTAAAAGTAAAATCTCTGGTTTGTTTATTAAGGATTTAGCCAGAGAAACTCTATTTTTTTGTCCAGAGGAAAGTTCTCCTGTTTTTTTTTTAAAAAAGTCTTTAATATTTAGATCTTCAGAAATTTCATTAATTCGAGTGTTTAAATCTTTTACACCATACAATCTTCCATAAACTTCTAAATTTTGTTTCACAGTGAGTTTTTTTGGAAGTTCAATATAAGGAGATGCAAAGTTTATTTTAGCCAAAATTTCGTCACGTTTAAAAGATTGTAAATTTTTATTATCAATAATTATTTCTCCCTCTGAAGGCTCAATTAAACCAAGTATCATTCCAATAGAAGTTGTTTTTCCACAACCATTGGGGCCTAACAGTCCTACAGTTTTATTTTTTTCAATATCAAAATTAATTCCATTAACAGCATAATTATCTTTGAATATTTTTGATAAATTTTTAATTTGAATATACATTTAATTAATAATTAATATGACGCTCTTTTTAATCGATCGTTTATTGCTAGACCAACTCCTTGATTAGGTATCTTTACAACATTTATTTTTTTAAATCCTTTATTTTTGATTTTCCTTAAGGTTTTATATAAATTAGAAGCAGCCTCTTTCAAGTCCGATTTTTTACTCAGGTTAAAATGATTTGTTTTATCTTTATATTTTTTACCGAATGTGATGAATGCACAATTTTTATCAGCCTTTTTTTGATTTAACTTCATTGGTATACCAGGGGAGTAATGTCTTTTTAATAAGCCTGGAGATCTAATTTTTGACTTACTTTTTACAAGACCAATTTTAAAGAATTTAGAAATTTTTCTACCCTCAATTATACCCAGCCTTAATATCTTCGGTTTTCCAACTAAGCTGATTACTGTAGACTCAATGCCAATTTTTGAGTTACCTCCATTAATGATAATTTTTAATTTTTTTTTAAATTCATCACATACATCAAAAGCACTTATAGGACTTATCCCAGATGATAAATTAGCGCTAGGCATAGCTAAAGGAAAATTAATCTTTTTAAGAATTGATCTTGTCATATTATGTTTTGGAAATCTTATCGCAACCGTATCTAAATTAGCAGTCACTGTTGACTGTATCCTAGATGTTCTTTTTTTTCTTAAAACAAAAGTAATAGGACCAGGGCAAAATTTTTTATATAATTTAAAAAAATAATTATTAAATATTACATCGTGTTTCGCGCTTTCAAAATCTAAGTAATGAACAATTAGCGGATTCTTTTTTGGTCTTTTTTTTAAATTGTATATTTTTTTAACTGCCTTTTTTGAATAAGCATTACCAGCTAACCCGTAAACTGTTTCAGTGGGTAAACCCACTACATTCCCTTTTTTTAAACTAGCAGCGGACTTGTTGAGTGTTTTTTTATTAAAAGAAAATATATTTGAATAGATATTTTTCATAATGTTATTATTATAAGAGTAATGAAAAATGAAAATATTCCAGCTGACGTAAAAAGTAAATCA
>MDTG01394152.1_pt1 | contig 16348 bp, 13 predicted proteins | sample 811421 | NCBI WGS metagenome assembly MDTG01 (sample SAMN05326645, study PRJNA326480) | marine metagenome | isolation source: seawater | place: Pacific Ocean: South East | collected 2011 | reverse complement strand
GGTTGAGCATGGTGGCGTTTCCGTCAATCAAAAGTACGCTCAATCTCCCACTTTCTCCCACTCATTGACACTTTCTCCCACTTTGTGGATAAAGTTTGGGCATTGGTCTGGAAAAAGCCCAGGAATGGCGCGGGGTTTGGAAAGTGGGAGAAAGTGGAGGAAAAGCGCTATTCACACGTTGTCAACAGCCGATGTGAACAACGGGACGTGGATGGTGGGCTCGGGGTGCGGGAAGTGGGGTGCTTGCGTGGTGCATTTTTGTCCCCATGGATTCAAACATTCTCGAAATCGGGCCGTACCGTTACGTGGAAGAAGGAGAGGGCACGCCGTTGGTGTTGCTTCACGGCTTGTTTGGGGCGTTGAGCAACTTCGCCGAGGTGCGTGCGCATTTCAGCAAGCAGTTCAGGGTCATCACCCCCATGCTGCCCATTTATGAGTTGCCCATGCTTGAGACCAACGCCAAAAACATGGCCAAGCACATCGCCGGTTTTTTGGACGAGCTGGGCCTGGAGAAGGTCCACTTGCTCGGCAACAGCTTGGGCGGCCACGTCGGGTTGATTTACACCCGAGACCACCTCGACCGCGTCGCGTCCTTGACGTTGACGGCGAGCAGCGGACTGTACGAGAACGCCTTCGGTTCCAGCTTCCCACGCCGGGAAGACAAGAGCTACATCAAGGAAAAAGTGGCGGTGACCTTCCACGACCCCAAGCACGCGACCCCGGAATTGGTGGACGAGTGCTTCGAGGCGGTCAACAACCGGAACAAGGTGCTCCGCATTTTGAGCATCGCGAAGTCGGCCATCCGCCACAACATGGCCAAGGACCTGCCCAGCATGGACGTGCCGGTGTGTTTGATTTGGGGCAAGAACGACATCATCACCCCGCCTGAAGTGGCGGAGGAGTTTTTGGCTGGATTCCCGGATGCGGACTTGTTCTGGATCGACGAGTGCGGCCACGCCCCCATGATGGAGCACCCCGGCACCTTCAACACCATCCTCGCGGACTGGTATGCGGCGCGAGGCATTTCTTGAGCATGTCTGACCAAGAAAGCGGTTGGGACATCAAGAAGGCGACGTTCGTCAAGAGCAGCGCCCAGCCGTCTGAATGCCCCAAGCCCGACCGGCCGGAGTACGCGTTCATCGGCCGTTCCAACGTGGGGAAGAGTTCTTTGCTGAACATGTTGGTGGGGCGAACGAGTTTGGCCAAAACTTCCAGCACCCCAGGCAAAACCCAGTTGATCAACCACTTCGACGTCGACGGCACGTGGTATTTGGTGGACCTGCCTGGGTTTGGGTACGCCAAGGTCAGCAAGAAGGACCGGGCCAAGTGGATGGAGGTGACCAAGCGTTACCTCGACAGCCGCACAAACCTGATGTGCGTGATGATGCTTGTGGATTCACGCATTCCCGCCCAGAAGGTGGACTTGGAATTCATGGCTTGGATGGGCAGCGTGGGGCTGCCGTTTGTGTTGGTGTTCACCAAGGTGGACAAGCTGAACAAGGCGGAGCGCGCGGCATTCTTGCCGGCATACGAAGAGGTCATGCTCAAGCAGTGGCACAAGATGCCTCCGGTGTTCGTGACCAGCAGCAATTCGTCCGAAGGGCGGGAGGAGGTGCTGCGTTTTGTGGCCCAAACCAACGGGCTCTACCAGCCTTGATCCCGGTCAGCCCTCCAGCACGCCAATGCGCTTGGCGAATTCTTGGGTGAAGCCGCGCACGGCGGTGGCGTGGTCCTTGTCGGACGTGGCGCGCTCGTACGTGTCGGCCAACGTCATCATGGTCTGCACCACAAACGACCGCATTTCCTCCACGCTCATGTCCTTGGTCCACAGGTCCATGCGCATGGCCGCGTGCTCCTCGGGGTTCCACATGGACAACACCATGGCGGAGGCCGCTTGTTGCGAAATGCCGCCGTTTTCGGCGGTCCAGTTCATCGCGACGGGGACTTTGTTTTCGTCGGTGGTGACGTCAATGGTGATGCAGGATGTGGCCATGCCGCGAAAGTACACTCAGGGCCGGTAGGTCCGCAAGAACGGTTGCGGGTCTTGGGCCATGAACCAGCCATCCACGGGAAGGTCTCCGCGCGCCGCGGTGTGGGCTTGCACCATTTTCCAACCCAGGTAGGCCCCCAGCTTGTCTGGGCTTTCTTGGGGGATGTCGCCGACGCGGGTGAATGGTCCTTCTTGGAACCAGCGCATGACCTCCCTGGGGTTGTCGTTGAACATGCGTTCCTGAGGCTGCACTTGCGCCCAAATGGCCCGCTCGTTCGCTTCCGCCCAAGCCCACTCTTCCGAAGTCCAGTTCAGGAGTTGCGCAGGCGTGGCGTTTGGCATACACAGCGAAGTCAAGTGCATAATCTGGCCCCAAAACAACATGAGGTCGGCCGTCCGGGCCCCTGGCGGGATGCGGTGCTGATGGGTCACGAGCAACCAGCCTTTCATGGCGTCCGACGCCATCCATTCCGGCTTCATCCGGTTCAGGCGATATTGGGGGAATTGGCTTGGGGGCAATTCTTCCAACAGCGGCTGCGTCGGTCCCATAAACCAGTCCAGTCCGACGGCCAGGCACGTGGGGGTGGGGTACAATGCGAAGTTGAATCCCGAGGGCATCCAGACGACGTCTGGAACCGGGTCCTCTGGGAACAGCGCCTGGTGCCTTTTCAGGCCATCCAGCAGCGCTTCGGTTTCCCGACGCAGGACGTCCCCTTGTCCTGAAGTGGAATCGATGGCCTCAAGCATCGGCCGCATCTCGGTCAAAAATTGACGCAACACGTCCACCGTGGCCGAGTCTTGAGCGTCTCCGAGTTGAAGGATGTCCTCGCACCACGTGGGCCAGAATTCGGGGTGGGCCTCCGTCATGTACGCCAACGCCTTGGCACGGTTTTGGTCCTTGGGGAGGTCATGAAGCACCTTCATCCAATCGACGACCTGGTGGTCGGCAGGCAGGCGCACGGCCACGGTGGGAATCCGGGTGGGGTCCGACGCGCACGACACCCACACGGCAGCTGCCAAAACACACACACTCAGGTGGAACAAAATGCGTTGGGAAACCATGTGTGGCTGAGGGGGATTGGTAGATTTGGACAAACCGTGGGAACGATGATGCAGACAAAGATGTGCAAAGAACTTGGCCTGTGGGCCCTCTTGTGGGTTGGGGTGTTGACCTCGGCATGGGGACAAGGCCATGGGTTCCGCATGGGGCTCGCCATGGACCCGAACATCTCCTGGATGAACTCGCGGGATTTCGAGCACACGACGGACGGAGGGCGCGCCCACTTCGGGTACCAGTTCATGGCGGACATCATGTTCTCTGAGACCTACGCCTTCGGCACCGGGGTGCATGTGTTCCGCACAGGGAGCCAAATCGACTATTGGGAGCCCACCACGGATTCAACCTTGAGCCGGGTTAGCCGCGACTTCAACAACCAGTACGTGGAATTGCCGCTGACCTTCAAATTCCGGACCAAGGAAATCGGGTACACCACGTATTTCGGTCGGTTTGGTACAGGCTTGGGCTTGAACACCCGGCGCGCGGCAGAAGAGGTTCGTTACGTCGGGTACACCGTGGAGGGCGGCACGTGGTCTCCTGTGGCCAACCCCGCGATCCCATCCCCGGACAACATTTCGGCCGACTTCGCGACGCTCTTTCGTGCCTCGTTGATTGTGGGGGTCGGCTTGGAGCGAAAAATCGCAGGTCCGACGTCGTTGATGGTGGGGTTGACCTACAACAACAGCCTGTTCAACACCCACAAGGGGCTCGATGTGGTGAAAGTGGACGGCGTCGGCGTGCCGAGGTTTTCCGAGGCCGGAGAAGCGCTCACCACGGCCTTGGATGGCCACGACAGCTACCTCGCCTTGAGTGTGGGCATTGTCTTTTAAACCTTTGTCGACATGACGCGAGCCATGAATCCTGAAGCGGTCACTGAGCACATCGTGGCTTGGCTGCGAGCTTACCTCGAGCAATCCGGCATGGAAGGCTGGGTCGTGGGCGTGTCGGGCGGCATCGATTCGGCGGTCACCTCCACCTTGTGCGCGTTGACTGGCGCGCCCACGGTGTGCGTGGAAATGCCGATCCACCAAGCGCCGGAACAGGTGACCCGTGCATCCAAGCACATCGAATCGCTGTGCGCCAGGCATCCTCGGGTGCGCAGGTCGACGGTGTCTTTGACGGAGGTGTACGACACTTTTGCCAAGGCCCTGCCCGACGGCCCTGACGAGAGCCGCGGATTGGCCATGGCCAATTCACGTGCGCGCTTGCGCATGACCACGCTCTACGCGTTGGCCCAACGGTCGAAGTCCTTGGTGGCTGGCACCGGCAACAAAGTGGAAGACTTTGGGGTGGGCTTCTACACCAAATACGGGGACGGCGGCGTGGACCTCTCGCCCATCGCCGACTTGAACAAGACCGAAGTCTTCGCGCTGGCAGCCCACCTTGGCGTCATCGACGAGATCCAGCAGGCAGCGCCCACCGACGGCCTGTGGGGAGACGACCGCACCGACGAAGACCAATTGGGCGCCACCTACCCCGAATTGGAATGGGCCATGGGGTGGGAGTCTCAGGGACGTTCAGACGATGAGGAAGCCGGGTTGCCCTGGCGGCAGCAAGAAGTCTTGGCCACGTACAGGAGATTCCACCGTGCCAACAAGCACAAGATGGAGCCCATTCCTGTATGCGAGGTGCCGGACGACGTCCGGTTCAGGGCTTGACGCCTTCCTCTGTCACGACCAGTTCGGTGTCGCATTCGAGGCGAATGCGGGCCTCGAGGTCGTCCACCTTCAGCGTCACTTGGTAGGGGCCTGTGGGAATGTGGTCTTCGCCGTCCAACAGCGAGATGGGCACCTGTTGCATGCCCCGCACCAAGCGGACTTCCCCGCGGTCGTAAACACGGCCTTCTTGGGTCTGCAGTTGGTCAAGGATTTGGTCGGCGCTGAGTCCGCCTTTCCCTTCTTGATTTTCCTCGGAGACGGGCATGGTTCGCAGGCGCACTTGGGCTGTGCCGTCCACCGGGGACCAAACCCAGCACATCGCTTCGGGTTCCTTGGGGTCGGACCATGCCCAGCCGCGCGTGTTCCATTCTTCCCGACGCACGACCTCCACCTTCGCGTCCACGAATTCCAAGGGGCGCGTGTCCAAGGTGGTGGACGTCACGTCGTCCAGGCTGGACAGGTCCATGCGGTAAATGCCTCGTCCGTGGGTGCCGACGATCAAGTCGTTTTCGCGCTCCTGAACGACGAGGTCATGCACCGGCACGCGAGGCAAGTCGCGGTGCAGCGCGCTGAACGATGCGCCGGCGTTGGTGGTGAGGTAGGCGCCGCCGTCGGTGCCCACCACCCACCATCCAGGGTGGTCTTCCAGCTCGACAAGGGCGTTGACTGGCTCCCAGGGCAAGTCCTTGCCCCAGCGCTCCCACGTTTTTCCGCCGTTGCGTGTCGCGAACACCCACGCGTCCAGCGCGTCGTGCCTGTACCCGTTGAGCGCCACCACGAGCAAGTCGGCGTCGTGGTGCGACCACATCACTTCTGTGACCCAGGCGTGCTTGAGGCCGTCGCCTTTGCCCAGCGACGTGGGGATTGGCATCTCCAGTCGTTTCCAGGCGTGCCCCCCGTCCATCGACACGTGCACGAGGCCGTCGTCGCTGCCCACCGCCAATTGGCCAAACCGTTCAGGGTGTTCTGCCAGGGTGGTCAAGGTCCCAAACGGCACGTTTCCAGCAAGTCCACCACGGGTCAAGTCTCCGCTGAGGGTTTCCCAGGTTTCTCCCTGGTCCATGGAGCGGTGAAGTTTGTTGGACCCCATGTACAAGATGTCTTGCTGGTGTCGACTCAGCAGGATGGGCGTCTGCCAATTCCACCGGAGCGGAGTCTCACCCAGTTCGTGGGTGGGGTGAAGGCTTGTGGATTCCCCTGTGGCCAGGTCGGTCTTGCGGTACCAACCAAACTGGTAGCCCGTGAACACGATGTCTGCGTTCCTGCGGTCGACTTCGATTTGCATGCCGTCGCCGCCGCCCAAGCCGCGGTAGGGGTGTTGTCCTGTCTGATGCCAGGCGGGGTTTTCTTTGTGGGTGTGCGGACCTTTCCACGTGCCGTTGTCTTGCAGCCCTCCGTAGACATTGTAGGGCTCGGCGTCGTCGACCTCCACGGCGTAAAACTGGCCCACACTCGGACTGTTGCACTTGATCCAGGACGCGCCGCCGTCCCAAGACACGTTCATGCCGCCGTCGTTGCCGTTCAGCACGTGCTGCGGGTTGTCGGGATCGATCCAAACTTTGTGGTGGTCGACGTGGACGTTCGAGGCGCCGATGTGCTCAAACGTTTGGCCTCCGTCGGTCGATTTCAGCAGGGGCACGCCTGCGATGTACACCGTGTTGACGTCCGAAGGGTCGACGCTCACCGTGCCGAAATAGTATCCGTAGGTGTACCACACGTCGTCCAGCCAGCCTTCGTGGGTGCGTTGCCACGCGCCGTTTTGAAAGGCGTACAACTCAGGGCCGACAATTTCTGTGTCAAACAACGCCGCATTGCCGTCGCTGAGATAGTCGTGCAGGGCCCGGGGCGAGAGCTCGTCGCGCTGGACACGAGCCTTGACGGCCGCCGCACTGTCGGCGGGTTGGAAACCGTTCTTGTCCAAGTAGGCCTGCAGGGTGTCATTGTCCAAGGCTAGGAAAGCCTCCGTCGACATGTCCAGAAATGCCCCTGGGGTCAATCCCTCCTCCTCGGCAGCAGCTTCGTCCCTCGGCCTGGCGGCCTGGTTGTCGATGAGGGCGTACAAGGTGTTGGATGCCGCATGGTGCGCGAGGCCGATTCGGCCGGCGTCTGGGCCTTCGGGAAAACCGTCCAGCTGTGAAATGCGGCTCCAGGTGTCTCCGCCGTCCTGAGATTCCCAAACGCCAGAACCTGCCCCAGCCTCGGTGAATTCATGGGCCCGTCGTGTGCGGTCCCAAGTGGCGGCGTGGAGGTGGTCTGGGTTGCGCGGGTCGACCACGAGGTCCACCGCACCCACGACCGATTTGGCGTCCCCATCAACGGTCAAGACGCGCGTCCAAGTGTTGCCGCCATCTTCGGTACGGTAGATGCCGCCTCCTTGGTTCTTGGAGTACAGCTCGCCCAAAGCCGCGACCCACATGCGGTCAGGGCGGTTGGGGTCGATGCACACGCGCCCGATGTGGTGGGTCTCCGGGAGCCCGGCGTGGGCCCAGGTGCGTCCCCCGTCGTTGCTGAGGTACGCGCCATCTCCGGCGTACGAGCTGCGCGAGGAATTCACCTCACCGGAGCCGACCAAAATCCGTCCTGAAGGGTGCGCGTCCACCGCGCCAAGCATGGTGGTCGCTTCCAGCAACGGCTCGAAGGTGGTGCCGTGGTTGACCGTCTTCCAAAGCCCGCCAGTGGCGTAGGCCACGTAGGTCGTGTCGCCCACCACGGCGAGGTCCACCACCCGTCCCCCCATGACCCCTGGGCCAATGTTGTGGAGGTCCAGTCCGCTCGTCCAAGACTGAGCCATCATGGCGTCGCGGTCGGCGTGGACGGCTTCCCGTTCTCGGGTGGAAGAAGCCCCCCAGGACTGGGCTTGGGCGTCAAGGCATGCCGTCAGCAGAAGCAGGGCGCATGCGCCGCGAAGGTTGAAGTGGATGGGCATCATGGTTGAAGCTTGGGGTTGTTCTTGTGACGGTCCTGGTCGCGATGGGTCTTTTTGGCCACGTTGGCCTCCAACGCCTCGGTCAGGTCGACGCCGGTCTGGTTGGCCAAGGCCAGGAGCACCCAAAGCACGTCGGCCATTTCGTCGCCGAGGTCCCTGCCGTCGTCGCTTGGCTTTTCGCTTTGTTCGCCGTACCGACGGGCGAGGATGCGGGCCAACTCGCCCACCTCTTCGGTGAGTATGGCCAGGTTGGTGAGTTCGTTGAAGTAGCGCACCCCCACCGTTTGGATCCAACGATGCACTTGGTTTTGGGCCTCGCGGAGGGTGAGGTCGTTGTCTTGTGGGTCGGCGAAAGTCAAGGGTTCCATCATTCTTTATGTTGGGTGTCCATCCAAATGGTCACGGGGCCGTCGTTGATCAATTCAACTTGCATGTCGGCGCCAAACTCCCCGGTGGCGACGTCTCGACCGAGTTCGCGCGAACACGCCGCGACGAAGTGCTCGTAGAGCGGGATGGCCTGGTCGGGATGGGCCGCCCGGATGAACGACGGCCGCGTGCCTTTTTTGGTCTTGGCGTGCAGGGTGAATTGGCTGACCACGAGCATGCCACCGGCCACGTCCAGGACGCTGGCGTTCATTTTTCCCTCGTCGTCATTGAAGATCCGAAGGCGCACGAGCTTGGCTGCGAGCCAGTCGGCGTCCGCCTCGGTGTCGGCGTCTTCAATGCCCACCAGCACCACCAATCCATGTCCAATGCTGCCGTTGGGAACGCCGTTCACGTTGACTTGGGCTTGGCTCGCCCGTTGCACCACCACTCGCATGCTGCAAAATACGGGGACAAGACGTGGAAAAGATGCCTGAAAAGCATGGGGATGAGAGGCGGCAGGCCAAGGGGGAGACGTATTTTTGGCCTCGATTCAAACCGACCCATGAAGGCATCCATTGCACCGGCAACCCTCGACCAAGCCCAAGAGATGGGCTTGCGCCCTGAAGAGTTCGACCAAATCAAGACCATCCTCGGCCGCACGCCCAATTTCACAGAGATGTGCGTGTACTCGGTGATGTGGAGCGAGCACTGCTCGTACAAGAACTCGATCAAGTGGTTGAAGACCCTCCCCAAGGAAGGCCCCCACATGCTTGTGAAGGCAGGCGAAGAGAACGCCGGCATCGTGGACATCGGCGACGGGCTGGGCTGCGCGTTCAAAATTGAGAGCCACAACCACCCCTCGGCCATCGAGCCCTACCAAGGCGCGGCGACGGGGGTCGGCGGCATCAACCGCGACATCTTCACCATGGGTGCGCGCCCCATCGCCCAGTTGAACAGCTTGCGCTTTGGCGACTTGAGCAACCCACGGACGAAGTGGCTGCTGGAAGGGGTGGTCAAGGGCATTGGCGACTACGGCAACAGCTTCGGGGTGCCCATCGTGGGCGGCGAAGTGTTCTTCGACAAGAGCTACCAAGTGAACCCCCTCGTCAACGCGATGTCGGTGGGCATTTTGGAAGCCGACAAAATCATTTCCGCCACGGCTGCGGGACCTGGCAACCCGGTCTACATCGTGGGGTCGGCCACAGGCAAGGACGGCATCCAAGGCGCGTCGTTCGCGTCCAAGGACATCACAGAAGAAAGTGCCGACGATTTGCCATCGGTGCAGGTCGGCGACCCGTTCCAAGAAAAGTTGCTCCTCGAAGCCACCCTGGAACTCTCCAAGTCTACCGCGGTGGTGGGCATGCAAGACATGGGTGCCGCGGGCATCACTTGCTCCACCTCTGAAATGAGTGCAGCTGGAGAAGTGGGCATGGACATTCACCTCGACCGTGTGCCGCTGCGTCAGCAGGACATGGAGCCGTTCGAGATCTTGCTGAGCGAATCTCAAGAGCGCATGCTCGTCGTGGTTCACCAAGGGCAGGAAGACGAAGTCAAGGCCATTTTTGAGAAGTGGGATCTGCACGTCGAGCACATTGGTGAGGTTACCGAAGGCGACCGCATTCGCTACTTCATGAACGGGGAGCTCGTGGGCGACGTCCCCGGCAGCACCCTGGTGTTGGGTGGAGGGGCGCCTGTGTACGAGCGAGAATACACCGAGCCAGCATGGTATGCAGAGGCCCAGGCCTTCGATGCGTCCAGCGTGCCGGTGCCCACGCTCGACGAATGCGTGGACATCGCCCACAAGATGATTTGCCTCCCCAACATCGCGTCGAAGCGCTGGGTTTGGGAGCAATACGACAGCATGGTCGGGACAATTAATCGCACGACCAACCGGCCATCCGACGCCGGCGTGGTCTCGGTGCGGGGCACAGAGAAGGCGTTGGCCTTGACGGTCGATTGCAACGCGCGCTACGTGGAGGCGGACCCCGAAGTGGGGACCGCGATTGCCGTGGCGGAAGCCGCCCGCAACATCAGCTGCACTGGCGCAGTGCCTTCAGCGATCACGAACTGCTTGAATTTTGGCAACCCGTACAACCCTGAGGTGTACTGGCAATTTGTCGGCGCCATCCAAGGCATGGGCCGGGCCTGCCGCCACTTCAACACGCCTGTGACGGGCGGAAACGTGAGTTTCTACAACCAGACGGCCAACCCCGACGGCACCGCCCAGGCGGTGTTCCCGACGCCGACCATCGGCATGGTGGGGGTCATGAACGACCGCGCGCACCACACAGGCCTGGACTTCAAAGAGAAAGGTGAGCTCATCTTCCAGTTGGGCCCAAGCACGGACTGCATCAACGCATCTGAGTACTTGGCGAACGTGGTCGGCATTGAGCGCTCTCCGGCGCCTCACTTCGACCTCGAGCACGAAGGACATCTCCACGCGTGCCTCCGGGAAGTTGCCCAAAAGAATTTGGCGGTGGCGTCCCACGACGTGGCCGACGGCGGCTTGTTCGTGACCTTGTTGGAAATGGCCATGCCACGGGGACTTGGGTTTGACATTGTCACGGACGACGAAGTGCGATTGGATGCGTTCCTCTTCGGAGAGGGACAAGGCCGTGCGTTGGTGTCCCTCAAAGAATCTGACCAAGACGACTTTTTCGACGTGTGTGAAGCGCACGGCATCAAGCCCACGTTGTTGGGCCACGTGACCAAGGGCAAATTGGTGGTGGACGACAAGCACTTCGGGTTCTGCGAAGAGCTGAGGGCGTACTTCGACAACGCGTTGGAGGAAATCTTGACCGAGGACTGATGTGGAAGGAGCTGGCCAAACACGCCGGCGGGGTCGCCCTCGCCTGGGTTGTCGTCTTGGTCGGCACGTTCTTCATGTTGCGGTTGTACAGCCAACCGTCTGCGCAGCGGGAGGTGCCTGACCTCTCCGGCATGGCACGGATGGACGCCTTCGACACCCTGGCCACCCTGGGGTTGGAGGGCGTGTGGCAGGATTCCATTTACCTTCCCACAGGCACCCCTGGTGCGGTGGTGGAACAGCACCCGCCTGCGGGCAGTGCAGTCAAGGTGGGGCGCAACATCCTGCTGACCACCCACCGCATCACCCCGCCGGACGAGGCGGTGTCGTACCAAGAAGGGCAAGACGCCAAGCTCGTGGAGCGCATTTTGACCACCCGAGGCTTCCGAATCTCCATGGAGGAGGAGCCCAACCAGCTGCTGGTGGGCAAAGTCATTCGCCTCGAGCACAAGGGCAAGGTGCTGGATTCCGAAACGCGCTTGCCCAAGGGCTCTGAACTGGTTCTGGTGGCAGGGGTGTTGGGCTCGGACGAGGCCCGCGTGCCTTGGCTCTCAGGGCTGTCCCTGGAAGACGCCGCTGCGGTGCTGGCCCGCCGAAAGCTCGCCCTGGGCTACGTGGGCTACGCGCCCGACGTGCTCACCGCCCAAGACTCAGCCAACGCCGTGGTGGCCAGCCAAGACATTGTGCCTTCGGAAACCCCCTACGTGGCGGAAGGCACCGCGGTCGATTTGTATTTTGACCTTCGATGACTCCCATGCACACGATTTTCCACCCGCTTACGTTCTCCAATGTCATGAAGAAACTGTTGTTCTGCGTGGGGATGGTGTGCGGGGGTGTCGGAATGACGCACGCCCAGCACGGCGAAGTCGAGGCTGACTTGCGCCACGTCCATGTCGACGTCCCCTCCCGGGCCACGCTTGACGCGCGGGGAGACATGTTGTTTCCGATGGCGCTGCCCTTCGTGGACGACTTTGCGTGGCCCAGCATGGCCCACGAGGAAGGTCCTGTCAACCTCAAACGTTGGGAACCAAGCCCCGTGCGGCGCACCACCACCTTGGCCCACCAGCCGCCAACGGTGGGATGTGCCACGCTTGATGGCTTGAACGCCTCGGGCGATCCTTATGCCTTGACGCCGGTGAACCCCACAGGTTATGCTGATACGCTGACCTCGCGCCGCCTGTTGTTGGGCGAGGGCTACACGTCTTCAGACAGCGTGGCGTTGTCGTTTTGGTACCAAAGTGGGGGCATTGCGAATGGCGCAGATGCGGGCGAGGATTCGCTCGTGGTGGAGTTTCGCACAAGCGTTGCGGAGGGCGATCCCTGGCGTTGGGTGTGGTCCACGGAAGGCATCGACGACGACACCTTGTTCCACCCGGCGGTCATCCACATCGACGCCCCCGAATTCTTCCACAACGACTTTCAATTTCGGTTCAGGAGCTATGGGTCCTTGGAAGGCAACGTCGACACATGGCACCTCGATTACGTGCGCGTCGACGAGGATGCCATGACCACCGCACCTGAATTCGAGGAGGTGGCCTTCGTGACCCCGCCGGCCAGTTTCTTGACGTACCCATGGACCGCCATGCCTTGGCCGCACTTCGAAGTGGATCCCGCGGCGTACACCGCGACTTCGGTGCCCACCTTGCACCGCAGTTTTGGGACAACGAGCAACAGCCAAGAGGACATTGGACTCAAAGTCCAGCGGGTGGATGTGCTGGGGAACGTCAACTCCTACACACCCACGGCCGGGGCGGTGGTCAACAACAGCGTTCAGGGCCTCTTCGAGACCGACTACGTCGACGACCTTCAAATCTTCACAGACCTGTTCAACCCTGCGCTGAGCGACTCGTTTGCCGTGTTCCACGTGAGCCTTTGGGAAGATGAAGTGGGTGCGGCCAACCTCACCAACCAAACGGGCGTCCCTGACAACGACAGCTTGGTCCACGTTCAAACCTTCCGGGACTACTACGCCTACGACGACGGCACGGCCGAGAAGGCGTATGCTTTGGAAGGCCAGGGCGGTGAGCTGGTGGTGCGGTTTGACATTCAGCAACCCGACACGCTCGACGGCGTGTGGATGCACTTCACACCCTTCTTTGACGACGCGGTGGGGGAGACGTTTACCTTGAAAGTCCGTGGGGAAGACCCGGACGTGCCCGGTCAACCAGGCGAAGCGTTGCAAGCCCAATTCGTGGTGCACGAGCCAGATTACTTCACAGGCTCACACGACGGGTTCGTGTACTACGCGTTCAACGCGCCCATCGCCGTGGAGGGGCCGGTGTTTGTCGGGTTTGTCCAGCAAGGCGAGGAGCGCATTCACGTGGGCCTAGACAAGAACACCGACACCAACGCCGACCACCTCTGGTACAAGTTTCCGACCTCGCCTTGGCAGCAGTCGGCCATCCAAGGGTCGTTGATGATTCGGCCGGTGTTGCGTGCCGGGAAGGAGATTGTCACCGACGTCGTGGAGCTCCCGGTGGAGCGCCGGTCGTCCATTCACGTGCACCCCAACCCTGGGCGGGACCAAATGACGTTGAACCTCATGCAGCCGATGAGCGTCTCGGTGTGGGACATGTCGGGCCGCATGGTGGATTTGCTGGGCACGTTGGTCGAAGGACGGCACGTGTGGCAAGCCCCTCACGCCGGGGTGTTTGTGGTGCGCGGGGTCGATGAGAACGGAGGTGTGCACACCCAACGCTGGATCTCCAAGCCATGAGTGAAGCGGGGGAGGACGCCCACGACGACGGGCAGGGTGAGGAGCTGTTTGAGCACCACCGCTTGGTGGCGGACCCTGGACAAGCGCCCCTTCGCGTGGACAAGTTCATCATCAACCGGGTGGCTCATTTGTCCCGGAACAAACTTCAGACGGCCGCCAAGTCGGGGTACGTCCGCGTGAATGGACAGCCCGTCAAGAGCAACCACAAGGTCAAGCCCGAAGACGTGGTGACCGTAGAGCTTCCTCAGCCGGTGTACGAGTTTGAGTTGCTGCCAGAACCCATGGACTTGGATGTGGTCCACGAGGACGACCACGTGCTTGTGATCAACAAGCCCATGAATTTGGTGGTCCACCCTGGGCACGGCAACTATTCAGGCACGCTGGTGAACGGCGTGCTGCACCACTTTCAGAGTCTTCCAAGTTTGCCAGGAAGTCCGGAGCCCAGGCCCGGGTTGGTCCACCGGTTGGACAAGGACACCACGGGATTGATGGTCCTTGGCAAAACCGAGCGGGCCTTGACCGACTTGAGCGAGCAGTTCTTTGAGCGCACGGTCAACCGTCGGTATTGGGCGTTGGTGTGGGGCGACGTGGCCGAGGATGGCACAGTGACAGGCCATGTGGGCCGCAGCCTGCGAGACCGGAGGGTGCAACAAGTGTTCGTCGATGGCCGAGAGGGCAAGCACGCCGTCACGCACTATCGGGTGCTCGAACGCCTGGGGCCGGTGACGTTGGTGGAGTGCAAGTTGGAGACAGGACGGACCCACCAAATCCGGGTGCACATGCAGCACATCGGCCACCCCTTGTTTGGCGACCCGGTGTACGGGGGCAACGTGGCCGTGAAGGGCGCCCCGGGGGGCAAATACAACGTGTTCTTGCGCAACATGTTTGAAGCCTTGCCCAGACAAGCCTTGCATGCCAAGACTTTGGGCTTCACCCACCCTGGCACCGGTGAGCGGATGGATTTTCAATCGGACTTGCCTGAGGACATGCAGAAGGTCCTCGCGAAGTGGAAGACTTACATCGACGCGGCTTCCGTTTGAAGCCTGTCGTGTTCTTCCACGGCCTTTTCCCACAAATTGATGGTCTCTTGCATCTCGGTTTGGAGCGCTTCGAAGGCGTAGGCCATTTCCGTGACTTTGGCTCGATCGCTGGGGTCAACCGCGGCCATGGTGGCGTTGCTTTCTTCCAGCTTGGCCTCGAGTTCAGCGACTTTTTTCTCGTGGCGTTCCACCGCGTTTTTGGCTTTTCGAAGCGCCTTGTCTCGGGCCTTCCGGGCTTTGTAGTCGTCTCCTCCAGACGAGGGAGAGGCCTTGGAGGATTGGGTGTTTTCTGACGCCTTTTTGGACGACACCTTGACCGCTTTGTTCGCCTCGTACGCGGAAATGCTGGCCGCGTGCTTCTCGTGCAAGAACTGCTTGATGTCCCCGATGTACTGCGTCAGTCCGGTGGGGGTCACTTCGTAGACCAACTGGGTCATGTCGCTCAAGAAGTCGCGGTCGTGGGACACCACCACCAAAGAGCCGTCAAACGACTGAAGGGCTTCTTTCAACACGGCTTTGCTCTTGAGGTCGAGGTGGTTGGTCGGCTCGTCCAGCACCAAGACGTTGTAGGGGTGGAGGAGAAGTTTGCACAGGGCCAGACGTGCTTTCTCTCCTCCTGACAGCACCTTCACCTTCTTGTCGACGTCTTCGCCCGTGAACAAGAACGAGCCCAAGAGGCCGCGGAGTTGTTTCCGGACGTCCCCTACCGCGACGTCTTCCAGGGTTTCCAGGACCGTCATGTTGCCGTCCAACTCGTCGGTTTGGTTCTGGGCGTAGTAGCCGATGTCCACGTTGTGTCCGACGTTCAAGGTGCCTGCGGTGCAGGACTCCTGCTGCAGGAGCATGCGCGTGAGGGTCGTCTTTCCCGCGCCGTTTTTGCCCACCAGCGCCACTTTCTCCTGACGTGCCATGATGAAGTCCAACCCTTCAAACACCGTCAAATTGCCGAAGCACTTCTTGAGTGTCTCTGCTTCGAAGATGACCTTTCCGGACCGAGGGGCAGGGGGAAAGCGAAATCGAATTTGCGCGTTTTCTGCGGCGTCCACTTCCACGCGTTCCAATTTGTCCAGCTTCTTGATCAAACTCTGCGCAAATGCCGCCTTGTTCTTCTTGGCCCTGAATTTGTTGATGAGCTGCTCGGTGTCCTGGATGTACTTCTGTTGGTTCTTCGCCGCTTGTTCTTGCCGGCTGCGCTCTTCCTCACGCCAAACCTGGTACTTGGAATAGGGGCCCTTGAAGTCGTAAAGTTTGACCCCTCCGATTTCCACGGTCCGCTTGGTGAGCGTGTCCAAGAACACGCGGTCGTGCGAGATGAGCAGGATGGCCCCCGGATGGTGAATGAGGAAGGTTTCCAACCATTGGATGCTCTCGATGTCCAGGTGGTTCGTCGGCTCGTCGAGCAGCAACAGGTCGGGCTGCATCAGGAGGAGTTTCGCCAGCTCGACGCGCATTTTCCATCCGCCGCTGAATTCAGACATCGTTCTTCCCATGTCCTCCACCTTGAACCCCAAGCCTTGGAGGATGCGATGGGCCTGCTCCTCGGTGCTGGATGCGCCAATCGCGTCGAGGCGTTCGTTGGCGTCGCTGAGTTCCTGAATCAAGTTGGCGTAGCTGTCGCTTTCGTAATCGGTGCGCTCCGCCACTTCTTTGGTCAGGTTTTCCAGTCGCTTTTCCAAGAGCTGCATTTCCTCAAAGGCCTTCATGGCCACTTCCAAGACCGTGGCAGCTTCGTCGTGTTCCATCTCCTGGGGGAGGTAGCCGATGCGGTAGTCCTTGGGTACGCCGACAG
>MDTG01130333.1_pt1 | contig 16348 bp, 13 predicted proteins | sample 811421 | NCBI WGS metagenome assembly MDTG01 (sample SAMN05326645, study PRJNA326480) | marine metagenome | isolation source: seawater | place: Pacific Ocean: South East | collected 2011 | reverse complement strand
GGGTTTGGAGGAAGGTGTCCTGCCATGAAAATGCCGGCGAGGGGCGTCAGTGCAAAAACGAGAATCCAAGCCCACCGGCGCATGCGCTGCCCCACCGTGGCGCGAAGGATGGTCATCAGGGCAATGGCCACCGGCAGCTTGTGCATTCCGATGCCCAACAGAAGCGCCCAATTGCCTTCGCCGTGGTGATGATGGTGGTGGTCGTGTGCATGGACCACTTCACCTGCACCCTCGAGTCCAAACGGCATGGCTTCGATGAAGGCATGGTGGCAAAGGCTGATGAAGGCGAGCAAGCCAAAGCGGTTGTCTTGGACGTGGCCGTGCTCTATCCCCTGGCTCAGGTATTCCAATCCGATTTGGATGAGGAATCCGCCAATGACCCAAAATCCGGCATGTCCATTGGCCACAAAAGCTTCAGGCAGCAGGTGGAGAAAACAGAGGCCTAGCAGGAATGCGCCTCCGAAGGAGAGCAACAGGGGCAGGTTTTTCTTCATGCCCTCCCCCAAGGCTTCACCCAGGCCTGCGCCTAGCAGTGCGACGAAGAACAGAGCAGCTCCTTCGATCATGATCGTGTGGCATGCAAAATGGCCCGCGGCGATACGCCGGACTCCCATGGATCCAATTGGTAATTCCCGAAAGTGTCCTGGACCTCGAACCCGCAGGCCCTCAGCATCCGGGTCAAGTCGGCGACAGACAAGCCGGCCACTTGTTCTTTGTAATGGTAGGCCTTTCCGCCTTCGTCAAAGGAGATGCGCTTGGTGAAGCCGTCCATCCCGCTCGGCAATGAACCGAATTGACGGCGAATCTCATAGGTGAAGTCGCCCCGCTGAACTTGTTCTTCTGCGACCAGCCGGTCCTTGGCAAAATCGATGTCGAGGAAATCGAGGATGAGGAAGCCACCGGGCTTGAGGTGCGCGTGGATGCGATGAAGAACGGCAAGGTGGTCTTCTGACCGGTCGAAATAGCCGAAACTGGTGAACAGGTTAAGAACCCCGTCAAATTGTTCTTCCAATGCAAGGAGGCGCATGTCCCCTGTTGCAAAGTTCAATCCGGGCATGTCTCGATATGTGGACTTGGCGGCATCAATGCTCTGCGGGCTCAGGTCGACACCGGTCACCTGGTGCCCGCGCTGAGCAGCCGCCGCGGCATGGCGCCCTTTGCCGCAGGCCAAGTCGAGCAAATGAAGCCCAGACCAACCGAAATGCGCGTGCAGATTGTCAATGAAGAGATCGGCCTCTTCTGTACTGCGGTGTCCATACAGCCGGTGGTAATGGGGGCTGTCGAACCACGTGGCATACCACTCCGATGACGTCGATTCTGCCGTGTCCATGGGCGGCGAAGATAGTCCTGGCAAAAGGCAACCCTCGTGCCTAGCCTGCCGTAAAGGGGCGCACGATTCTTGTCCATGCCTGCCACGAACGCCCATTATGAATGGAGTGCGGCTTTTGCCAAGCCTTGTTCACTCATCCGATTTAACGGCATCCCCCAACCGGGCGATTTTGACCGTTTGTTGGCACGGGCAGAAGACATTGTCGTGCAGCGGACAGCAGACCGCCGTCCATTCCGGGCGATCATCGAGTGTTTGCAAAACCTCGAGCGACACGCCGAGCCCGGCACGCCCATCTGTTTCCATTTGGAGGGCATCACCGTGGCGGGCATGCCCCGTTTCCGAATCCGCACGGTCAACCAGATTCGGGAAGGCGAGAAGCCCCAAGTCTCGCTCTGGTTGAATCGCCACGCCCAATGGCAGCGCAATTTTGCCAGTATAGATAGCCTCAGCCTGACATGGCGCGAATTGCACCGTGAGACGTTGGCCCATCACAACCGCACCCCCCGTGGTGGCGCGGGGCTTGGCTGGTTGTCCCTGGCCCGTCATGCGGCAAAACCTCCAGTCATCGGGTTGCGACAGGGCAACCGTGGAGAACGCTTGTTCGTCTCCGTGGAGGTCGCGTGCGCAGCTTGATTACTTTGCAGGCATGGGACCACTTCTCATTGCCTCAACGGCCAAGACGCCGGAAATACAGTTCGACGCGGATCAGGGACAGCTCATTTTGAGTGGGCGGTCCATCCCGGAAAATGCCGTGGACTTCTATCGGCCCGTTCTCGATTGGGCGCAAGCGGTCGGTTCAGACGCGTCGCTGACGGTCATGGTTCAGCTGGAGTACTTCAACACGAGCAGCAGCAAATGCCTTCTGGACTTGTTCAAGCGGCTCGAAAATGGCAAAGACGTCAAGGTCAAGTGGCACTTCGATGCCGATGACGAGGACATGCTTGAAGCGGGCGAGGATTACGATCACATCGTGAGCTTGCCCTTCACCTTCATCGAGGTTGATCCCGGCGTCTGACCCCGTTCCCCAACACCGTCAGCAAGGCCACGATGGCCAAGGTTGCGCCCCAGAGGATCATGGCATTCCAATGGTGCTTCGCCCAGGTTTGCCCGCCCAGCTGAATGGTGGCAGCGTAGAAGGTGTGGCCTTCTAGAGAATACAAGGCGTCCCGCGTGTTCAGAATGCGGTGATTTTCCAAGGCGAAGCCTGCATCTAAGGTTCCATTGGCCGTGACCCAGTCCGACAACACTGTGTTGTGCTGTGAGGACTTGACCGCCACCAGAGTGGCAGGGTCCGTCCAACTCAGCTGGCTCAACAATTTGTCCTTCTCGGACTTGGCCGAAGTCCAAGCCTTTCGTTGAAGCGCCAACTCCACGTCGAGTGCATCGGCCAAGCGCTGCGATTCATCCATGTCGATGCCATCCTCAAGAACCACATCCGTCGCCACGCCAGTCAGTTCGCCTAGCCCCTTGGCCACGATGCGCAAGGCGTTGTCCTCCCCTTGCTGTGCGGCGCGAAGCTGGTCCCGCATCTCCGGAATCCAGCGGTCCCGACGGAACTCGGCCTCTGCGAGACCCTGGTGGGCCGCAAATAAGGCCGATTCATAATCGTTCTTGGCTGCATACAGCGTCGTCAAGGACTCGAAGCCCCAGCGGCTGATCATGAATTGCGCTGGCCATGCAGCTGTTGTGGAACGTGCAATCCGAGGGTACATGTCCGAGAAGGGAACAATCGCTCCACCGAGCATCAATTGAGGAATGATGAAGAGGGGAATGGCGAGGTAAATGACGCGCACACTGTTGAACAGCAAGGAAATCACCAATCCGAACACGTTCGCACAGGCAGCGACAGTGAACAAGGTGAACGCATAGGCTGCAAAGTGACCGGGCAACCCCAGGATGGGATGAGACACTGCAGCAAAGAGCAGGGTCTGAATGGCGGAGATGGCGAACAGAACAGCTGTCTTGGCGCCGAGGTAGGCGCCCCAACTCAGTTGAAGGTGGCCTTCGCGTTTCCGCATCAGCCGGTCGCGAAACAATTCTTCCGCACTCACAGTCAAACCCATGAACACGGCGACGATCACTGCGACAAACAAAAAGTGCGGGAGGTTGATGGCCGATCCGTACGAATAGACCTCACCATCGCTGGACCTCAAGAGGACTGCAAGCAGCAACGCCAGGATGGGCGCTTCGAGGAGGTTGATCCAGAGGTATTGGGGGTTCTTCCATTTCCGGGCAATGTCCCGCTGGGCTTGAATGCGCCACTGCTGGATGCGATTGGGCTTGGAGTCTTGGAGCTCTGAAGGCCCCGGTGTCTCACCTTGGTCCTGCTCGATCTGGTGGTGCTGGGCATGGCCGGGCACCACGAGCACATTGTAGAAGTCATTCCACTCCTTCGGACTGATGCGCCGGTGCCCGGTTGATTTGCCCCGTCCATCTAGGACAGGGACTTCGATGATGTCGAAAATCTGCTCTGGATTGACATGGCCGCAGAGGCCGCAAGCCACCTCGTCGGCATCGAAGTGATTGACAATGGTCCGGAAATGGGTCAAGGCGTCCAAGGGACGTCCCGTGAAGACCGGATAGCCTCCTTGGTCCATGACCCACAGTGCATCGAAACTTCGGAAGATGTCACCACTGGGCTGGTGGATGACGGCGATGACCAACGTTCCCGCATAGGTCATCTGTTTGAGCAGGTCCATCAGCAGCTCGGAATCCTTGCTGCTGAGTCCACTGGTCGGCTCGTCCACCAACAGGACTTCGGGCTGCCGAATGAGCTCCATGGCGATGTTGAGCCGTTTGCGCTGACCGCCGCTGATGGTCTTGCGCAATGCATCTCCGACGGGAAGGTCCCGCGCTTCCCACAGTCCAAGTTGTTCCAAACAGTCCTGTACGCGCTGTTCGGACTGCGCTGGGGACTCCTTTCCGAAAGCCAGGCGCGCCGCGTACAGGAGGTTTTCCCTTACGGTCAACTCCGGGAGCAGGTGATCGGCCTGAGGAACCAAACCAATCCGCGAACGGTTGGTGGGGTCGGTGACCGGCCGGCCATCGAGCAGGACTTCTCCAAACGTGGGGGCGCTCGAGCCCGCCAACAAATGGAGCAGGGTCGATTTGCCCGATCCGCTGGCCCCCATCACACCGACGAGCATGCCAGAGCCGGCTTTCGCACTGAATGGGTGAAGTGCTTGTTGATCGGGGTATTTAAACCAGTGGCTGACTTCCTGAACCTCCAGATCGAATTCGGGGATGTTCTCCTCCTCCATGAAGGAGCGCTGGATGTCCACGAAATGCAAAGGGGCCGTGCCAGGATGGCGCAAGGTGGAGCCCGGGGTGAAGGGCTGAGTGCGCTCCGGATCCAACAGCTCGCCATTGAGCTGGATGGCGCCCTTTCCCATCGGCCGGAGGAACACCACTTGAGACTCCGGATGACGGAAGCATGCGAGCGGTGTGCTCCAGCCGGGTTTGACGACGCCCCCAAGCTGGGGTTGTTCTCCAATGAGGAAGGCTTCGTGGAAGCGCTGGGTCATCGCCGGCCAGGAAGCCGTATGGAAGACCAGCGCTTCATAGCATTTCTGCTCGCCTTCCCGAATGCCAAAGCTGTCCGAGACCAGGTCCGTCAATTCCCGCATCAGGGCATCGCGTTCCTCGGCGGGTTCCCCCTCTTCAATGAGGGCCTTTTCAAACTCCAACACCCGCAAGAAGACCAAGGCCTTTTCACTGGCCTGCAGGTCTCGGTTGATGTTGCTGCAGGCACGGAGCACTTTGGTTGCCCTCAGGGCGGTGCGCTTGAGACCGGAGATTTCCCTGGATTCCACGGCGCCACCATACGTATCGAGATAGCCCTCAAAGGCGTTCAACCAATGCTGGACCTGGTCTTTTCCCAGCCGGCTCCGGAGGAAACTGGCCACGACTTCCCGGCCACGGTCCAGGCCTTCTTCCCTCAGGGTGATGAGGGCGAAGAGTTGCATGAGGGCGTCGAGGATGTTTCTGCTCATCCGATGGCCTCATACGCAGCAACCGCTGCTTTGGATTCACTGGCGCTCGTAACAACCCACATCGGGTGCGGACCCCACCACCCTTGGAAGGCCATCGAGGTCAGTGGCCAAGAACGGCAACCCTGCGGGCACCCCCACTCCATTCCATTGGCTGTTCCCGCTGTTGAGGTGGAAGTCCCGCGAAAACACATCGACAAAGGGAGGCTCGGCATCGAGCGTGCTCTCCTCGATCCAATCGGCGCCACCGAAGGCGTCGAGGTCGACGGCACAACCGCGAACAAGCAAGTCGTTGACATCGCCCTCAAGGTCTACGACCAACTCGTCGAATTCAGCGAGTCCGGCATTGTTTCCCCACAAGATGCAGTTCAGGAATCGGCTTTCTATCAAAGGCCGGACCTGAAGGTTTCCGGCAGCGTCCTCGTAGTGGTCGTTGATCAGTACAGATGGGGTTCCACGTGTTCCGTCGGCCCAATAGTTGGCAAAGGTGCTGTGTGTAAACCGATACCGACCACCCAGCGTGAAGGCAGCGCAGGCCTGCCCGCAGTCGTAGACGAGGTTGTTGGTTCCGTCTATGTGAGCGCCTTGGGCCAAAAGCCCTATGGCACTCATGTTGTGGATGATGCAATTCTCCATGGTCACCCCAGCGCCGGAAGTGCCCGTGGTGTCCACTTGCAGGCCAATGGTGCCATTGCGAAGAATGGCGTGACGCAGGATGCTGCCCGGTGAGCCGTATATCCAGATTCCCCCACCGAGGATGCTGGCTTGGGCCACGCCGAATTCAGTCTGGATCAAGGTGTCGACCTGAATGCCCCACTGTCCGGCAATGTCCGCGTACTCTGGTTCAAGCCTGTCCCCTTCAAAGATGACCGGGTTGCCCAGTTCGCCGTTCACCTCGAGCACGCCACCCGAAACATAGATACCACCGCCGGCGTGGACGTGCACTTCAGTCCCGGCCTCGATGTTGAGGGCACAACCATCGGCCACTCCGACTACCCCATAAATGACATGGGGTTTCTGGGCGGTCCAGGTGCTGTTGCATTCCAACGTACTGAGGGTTCCGGGAGCGCCATGGAACACTGCGTCCTGGCCCCATGCGGTCAATTGGACATATTGGCTGAAACCATTGACCGTCACGCGGATACGGTCTTCGACGATGAAGGGCAGGTCGTAGTCGTTTTCCGGATCGATGGTCACCTCCACGAACACATAGAGGGAGTCGCCCTCATCCAACTCCAGCCCGCCCACACCCGGTCCGGGAATGCCATCCACATTGATGCGGAACGGACTGCTGCCGGCATCTTCAAGAGACACGTCCTCCAAACGAATCCGCCCAGGACTTGCATTGACGATGCGGAATGATTCACTGGCACTGCCAATGGTGCTAAACACCGTGTCAAACAGCACCGTGTCCTGGCTAAACGACACGCGCGCATCCGCGCCGAGGTACAATTTGTCTCCCTGACATCCCCAAATGCCGATCACGAGAAATCCAACAGCCAACAGGCCAATCAACGAGCGGGGGTCCTTTCGAGTAGCGTTCATGGGGCAGCGCGAAACTAAGGCATGGTCCACGGCGGGGTTACCTTCCGGCCATGTCAACGTCGAAAAGAGACGCTGCGCATGCCGGAATTCAATGGTGGAGTGCGCGACAGCATTTTGAATCGGTGGACCCGGAATTCCACGGATTGGTCAAAGCGCTTTCTGACCCCGCCCCTCCGCCGGAGCGAACCGCATTTGAGAGCTTGTCGCGCGCCATTATCGGGCAGCAGCTCAGTACCAAGGCGGCGGCTACGATCTGGTCCCGATTCGAAGCGCACCATGGCGGTCTTCTCTCTCCTTCGTCCGTCCTGAACACCCCTCAAGATGCTCACCGTGCGCTCGGCGTCAGCTGTCAAAAGCACCGTTACCTTCAAAGCTTGGCGAAGCACGTTCAAGCTGCCCCCGCAGACTTCAACGACATTTCAGATTGGACCGATGCCGACATCCTTAGCCGGTGGACCGAAATCAAGGGGCTAGGCAAGTGGACCGTCCAAATGCATTTGATGTTTGCGTTGGAGCGGCCCGACGTTTTCCCTGTGGACGACCTTGGCATCCGGAGGTCGATGGAGCGACATCTGGGCATGGTGGTCGACGGGCCAAAGGGGGACTACGAAAAACGGGCCCACATCTGGGGCCCGTTTCGAACGGCAGCAAGCCGTTTTCTGTGGATGCTGTTGGACAATCAGCCCAAATAGGACTTCAAGATCCGGCTTCGGCTGGTGTGCTTCAAGCGGCGAATGGCCTTCTCCTTGATTTGACGAACCCGCTCGCGTGTCAGGTCGAAGCGCTCTCCGATCTCCTCAAGGGTCAGCGGGTGCTCGCCCCCCAGACCGAAATACAGGCGAATGACATCGGCCTCTCGGCTGGTAAGGGTCTGCAGGCTGCGCTCGATTTCCTTGCGAAGTGACTCAGTGATGAGCACGGTGTCCGGAGACGGTGTGTCGTTGGTCTGCAAAACATCGTACATCGTGCTCGAACTCTCGTCGCCGTCCTTCAGCGGAGCGTCCATAGACACGTGACGGCCAGCATTTTTCAAGGACTGCTTGACTTCGTCGAGGGTCATGTCCAGTACTTCTGCCAACTCTGCAGGCGTGGGCGGGCGCTCGAACTCCTGCTCAAGGCGAGCAAACGCCTTGTTGATCTTGTTGATCGATCCGATCTTGTTGAGCGGAAGGCGCACGATGCGGCTCTGCTCTGCCAAGGCTTGAAGGATGCTCTGGCGAATCCACCACACAGCGTAAGAGATGAACTTGAAGCCTCGCGTTTCATCGAAACGCTGGGCAGCTTTGATCAGTCCGAGGTTGCCCTCGTTGATCAAGTCCGGCAAGGACAAGCCCTGGTTCTGGTATTGCTTGGAAACGGAAACCACGAAACGGAGGTTGGCCTTGGTCATCTTTTCAAGCGCGGCTTGATCTCCTTGCTTGATTCGACGAGCAAGTTCGACTTCTTCCTCAGCGGTGATCAGGTCGACACGACCGATTTCCTGGAGGTACTTGTCGAGGGATGCGGTCTCCCGGTTGGTGACCTGCTTCGTGATTTTTAGCTGTCTCATGGGCGTTGTGGATCGGAGAGAGGAAGGCGGTCGGTAGGACCGCCTTCCTTACAACGTGAATTCTTCAATTTCGTTTCACTCGGGCTTCGGGAGAAGCACCTTGCGGCTCAACTTGAGCTTGCCAGAGCGCGGGTCGCGGCCGGTCACCTTGAACTTGACGATGTCGCCTTCGTTGATGACGTCGCTAACCTGGTTGACGCGGTGGTGCTCGAGTTCAGAGATATGCAGGAGGCCATCCTGTCCGGGGATGATCTCCACGAAGGCACCGTAAGGCATGACGGTCTTCACCGGCCCCTCATAGATCTCGCCGACTTCCACGGTCGGCGGGAAAGCGATGGCGCGGATGCGGGCCACTGCGGCGTCAATCTTTTGCTTGTTGTCGCCGGAAACCTCGACCAATCCCTTGCCGTCGGCATCCTCGATGGACACGTTGGCTCCGGTGGTATCCTGAATCTCGTTGATGATCTTTCCGCCAGGGCCGATGATCGGGCCGATGGCTTCGGCAGGGACCTCGAAGGACACGATCCGGGGAGCGTGGTCCTTGTAGTCCTCGCGCGGCTGGTCCATCGTCTTCATCATCTCCCCGAGGATGTGAGCACGGCCCTCCTTGGCTTGAAGCAGCGCTTCGGTGAGTTGCTCAAAGGAGAGTCCCTTGATTTTAATGTCCATCTGGCAGGCGGTGATGCCTTCCGAGGTACCGGTCACCTTGAAGTCCATGTCACCGAGGTGGTCCTCGTCGCCAAGGATGTCACTCAGGACGGCGTACTTGCCTGACTCCTTGTCGGTGATGAGGCCCATGGCGATGCCGCTCACGGGACGCTTGATCGGCACACCGCCGTCCATCAATGCAAGGGTTCCGGCGCACACCGTGGCCATGGAGCTGGATCCGTTGGACTCGAGAATCTCACTCACCAATCGAATGGTGTACGGACAATCGTCCACCGGCGGCAGCATCGGCTTCAGAGCGCGGAGTGCCAAGTTTCCGTGGCCGATTTCCCGACGGCTCGTGCCGCGAATCGGACGGGCCTCTCCGGTAGAGAACGGCGGGAAGTTGTAGTGGAGCAGGAACTTTTCAGTCTTGCGGACCAAGGCGTTGTCGATGAGCTGCTCGTCGTCCTTGGTGCCGAGCGTGAGGGTCGTCAAGCTCTGCGTCTCACCTCGGGTGAAGACGGAAGATCCATGTGGTCCAGGCAAGTAGTCGACCTCGCACCAGATGGGACGGATGTCCTTGGTGCCACGGCCGTCGAGGCGGATGCCCTCATTGAGGAGCAAATCGCGGATGGCCTTCTTCTGAGTTGCCTTGAAATAGTCGCGGAGCATAAACTGCTTCGCGGCCTTGTCTTCTTCGGATATGCCGGCGAGGAAGTCCTCCTTGATGGACTTGAAGGCAGTGCCGCGCTCCTTCTTGGAACCGGCGTTCTTGGCGGCATCGTAATACGCCTGATAGCAGGCGTCGTGAATGGCCTGCTTGAGGCTGTCGTCGTTCTTTTCGTGCTCGTACTCGCGTTTGGGCGAAGAACCAGGCACTTCAGCGGCCATGTCGAGCTGAACCTGGCACTGCACCTTGATGGCGGCGTGGGCCGCTTCGATGGCGCTGACCATTTCCTCCTCGGATACCTCGTGCATCTCTCCTTCCACCATGACGATGCTGTCCATGGAGCCGGCGATCATCATGTCGATGTCGGCTTCCTCGAGCTGCTCGTAGGTCGGGTTGATGACGAATTCGCCGCCAATGCGAGCCACACGGACTTCGGAGATGGGGCCGTCGAACGGAATGTCGCTGACCGCCAGTGCCGCAGAAGCGGCAAGACCGGCGAGACTGTCTGGCATGTTCACCTTGTCGGCGGACATGAGCTGGATCATCACCTGCGTCTCAGCGTGGTAGTCTTCGGGGAAGGTCGGGCGAAGGGCACGGTCGACCAGACGCATCACGAGCACTTCCGTGTCGCTAGGTCGGGCCTCGCGCTTAAAGAAGCCACCGGGGAAGCGGCCCGTGGAGGCATACTTCTCGCGGTAGTCGACGGTCAAGGGCAGGAAGTCCACCCCTTCGGACGCGTCATGGTTGCTGACAGCTGCAGCAAGCAGCATGGTGTCGCCTTGGCGCACGACCACACTTCCGTGGGCTTGCTTGGCGAGTTTGCCCGTCTCAATCGTCACGGGCCGACCATCACCGAGGTCGATGGTCTTGGTTACTACGTTCATTTCCTAAACGGAATTGCAAATTGGGCACTCGAAATTCCCGCCAGGCGTTTCCCGGCGGTGGGTTTGCGTCCTCGTTCACGACCGGGTGCCCATGCCGTGACGAATTCGTTGCGTTGAAGCGGTGTCAACGGATCAGCGGCGCAGGCCGAGTTCCTTGACAATGGCGCGGTAGCGCGTGATGTCCTTGGCCTTCAAGTAGTCCAGCAAACGGCGGCGCTTGCCGACCATCGTGATCAAGGCGCGCTGGGTGTTGGCGTCCTTGCGGTTCTCTTTGAGGTGCTCGGTGAGGTGAGCGATGCGAAAGGAGAACATGGCGATTTGGCCTTCGGGGCTGCCAGTGTCCTGTGCGTTCTTGCCGTACTTGGCGAAGAACTCTTGCTTTTTCTCTGGAGTGAGGTACATGTGGAAATCTCTTGGATGTTCTTGATGTGTCCTGAAATCAGGGGTGCAAAAGTAGGGCGGTGCCCTGAGGATGCCAAGGCTTTTCGCCTCAGTTTCAGTCGATGAGCATGCCGATGAGGGCGGACAACTCCTCTCGGAGTTTTCCCCGGTGGACTATCCGGTCTACGAATCCGTGCTCAAGCAAGAACTCCGAGCGCTGGAATCCAGCCGGCAGATCCTTGCCGATGGTCTCCTTGACGACACGGGGGCCAGCAAAACCGATGAGCGCATTGGGCTCTGCGATGTGCAGGTCTCCCAACATGGCAAAGGAAGCGGTCACACCTCCGGTCGTGGGGTCCGTCAAGATGCAGACATATGGCAGGCCTGCTTTGGCCAACAGGCTCAAACGAGCGCTGGTCTTGGCCATTTGCATGAGGCTCAATCCAGCCTCCATCATTCGGGCGCCACCGCTCTTGGTCACGCACACGAAAGGCAGTCCATTCTTGATGGCGTAGTCAATGCCGCGGGCCATCTTCTCCCCCACCACGGACCCCATGGATCCTCCGATGAAGCTGAAGTCCATGCAGCAGATGACCATCTGGCGACCGCCCACTTCACCAACACCGGTGCGGATGGCGTCCTTGAGTCCGGTCTTGGCCTGGGATGCTTCGAGGCGGTCCTCATACGCTTTCGTGTCCTTGAACTCCAAGGGATTGGCCGAGGCCATCTTGGCCTGCAACTCGCGGAACCTTCCGTCGTCAAACAGAATGTCGAAGTACTCCTTTGAACCAATGCGCTCGTGATGATCGCAGTACGGGCACACCCAGAGGTTGTTCTCGTGCTCTTGCCTGGCGATGACTGTTTTGCAAGAAGGGCACTTGTACCAATTCCCTTCCGGGATCTCCTTCTTCTCGGCCGTCTTCGTCGTGATGCCCTCCTTCATGCGCCGAAACCAACCGAGGCCGGAATCGTTTTGCGCATCGTCCTTGCGCTGGGCGGATTGGGGTTGCTGCTCTGCCATATCGCCATCAAAGGTACAGCCCTTCAGAATGGAAGGGAGACCGCCGGGTGAATCCGCCAACGACTCGATGTGGGTGACATGCCGTTTGGCCATCGGATGGGCTTCGCGGCATCGCAACGCAAAAGGAAATAACCGAAATCCAGCCGCACACCACCGCCTGTGCTGACCCCCATTTCTCCCAGGAATCGGTCCCAGGCGAAGTGGGCCTTTGGGTTGCCCTCCTCTGCGCGCGCCATCCAAATGTTGCCGGCGTCCACGAAAGCGGCCAGCTGAATCCAATTGCGGATGTGGTGCCGGGCTTCGAAGTTGGCCTCCATGCGAATGTCCCCCCGGACATTCACCCCATCCACTCCGGCCCCTCCCGGGCCCAGCCCCAATGCGCGCCATCCTCTGAGGCTGTTGGGGCCGCCCACATAAAATTGCTTCTCCAAAGGCGGGGCTGACCCCGAAATGCTAGAGGCCACGACCCCAGCATACACCCGGGCGTGAATTCCATTTCGATTGGGCCGGGTCCAGTCTCCGCGCAAATCCAACACCCATCTCGAGTATCGGGCCACTTGGACTTCACTCCCCGATCCGAATAAGCTGGGCAGCGGAATGGTGGTCTCCATGGGGCTTCGGCCATCCAACCAGTGGAACACGTTTCCTGCCGCCTCCGCCTCTAGGTGAAGGCGGAATCGAAATCCGCCGGGCCGCAAAGCGGGCGACAACCACCAACTGATGCCGCTGGCAAACAGGGCCCTGGAGTCAAAGGACGAGATGAGGAAGCCCGAACCCAGGTCTTCGAGTTCTTGAATGAAGCCCCGTTCGAGACGGCTCGCCGTCAGGGCGACTTCAAAAGGCCGAAGTTCCAGCTTGGATCCGGTGGCTGGGTTCTCGATGAATTGCTCCACCAGACCGACTTGGATATAGGTGCGGCTAAACTTGGGTCGGTTCTCATCACGCCATTGCAATGAAAGTCGGCTCTGCGGGCGATTGGACCGGCTGAACCGCTGTGGCCCAAACGGGATAAGACGCCGCGTGGCATACTCCAGTCCAGCCGTGAGCACCCGCGAATTCAAAAAAGGGTCTTCAGCACTGAATACGCTGTCGATGCCGAGGTAGGGCGTGACCGTCTCAAGGCCTGCTTGAAGGTCGAGGCTGAGTTCTTCAGCCCGGTTTCGAAAATCTACTTGGCTGTAGGTCCATTGTACTTCCCCTCCCGGTCCTTGTCGTGAAGTCAATCCCCCTTTGACCCGCATGATCCGCTTCGGAGCTGGCTGAATGCGATAGGTCACCCCCAAACGCCGCGCCGCTCCCCATGCGCTGTCGGCCAACGTCTCGACGTCCAGGTCGACACGGTCGGCCATGGGCAGCGATCGCAGGCGCTGCCGAGTCTCGGCAATCCGGTCTGGATTAAACAGATCAAGCGGAGCCAATTGCAGGCTTTGCTCAAACAACCGGACATCTCGGCCACTCGGTACCCGCCACGACACGCCATTTTCCTCGAAGTCGATCAGGTCCGGGGTGCCTTCCGGCCACTCCACCTGAAGCGCCCCGATTCGGGCCACCCTGTGGGGCACGACGCGTCCACCTTGCCTCGAAGGCAAGACTTTGACCTGCAATGCGATTCGTCCGTTGCGTCGGCTTCCAGTGGTGTCGAGGTCGAGCGACAGGTGTTCTGCAAGGAACCCATACCAACCCGCTTGTTGCAGTTTACTGGCCGCCTCTCCCCTCGCCCGGTCCAGCGCATCTAGGTCCATCCAGCGCCCCGACCAGCTGGCCCATTGGGACCTCAGTGACGCCAATGCAGCATCCGAAAGTCCGCTACCTTCATCCAGCAACTCCACGGCGCCAATGGCGAGCCGCTGGCCTGGATTTAACCGAACGAGCAACCCCACATGGCGACCGGTCATGACCGTGTCCAATTGAACAGCCCCATCCAGAAATCCTCTGCGCTGCATTTGGGCTTTCATCCAAATCTGAGATTGCATCAGGGCCACAGGGTCGAACGGCGTGGCCGATCCAGGGGGCGGCATGCCGTTGGAATCCAATCGCTTCTGCCATTGTCCGGACCACCGCGCAATGCCATGTCGCCAAGGCACCCCCAGCAGGCGTTCGGGCGCGCGCAGACTCAAGGCGGGTGAAAGCTTGGCTTTCCATTCGGCCATAGAGAACCCCCCTTCTGCTACAGCGCTGTCTTCGAGACTCCATTGCACCTTCCAAACCAAAGGCGCTTCCCCCTCCTGGGCCTGTAAGGCATGAGGGAATCCACAGCAAAGCAGAATCCAAATGCACAGTGCCGACATTGCAGTCGAAGACTTAGCCCAGCCCATGCCGACCCGCAATGACATCTTGTTTGTCCGCAGCTTGCGTGACCGTAACACCCGCATTTCAGAGCGAAAGTTCGTGGTTGAAGGCCACAAATGTGTGGCGGAAGCGCTTCGCTCGGGATGGCCGGTCATGGGGTTGTACGCGACGCAGGATTCTGCATGCCCGGAGGATTGGGGCGCCGCCACCGCCTCGACCAAGGACATGGAGCGCATGAGTGGTTTCAAGAAGGCCCCGGGTGTCTTGGCCGTCATGGAGATGCCCGATCCCGAAACGCCCTCTGCACAGGACTGGGCCACAGAAGCGGCAGTGCCATTCGGCTTGGCGGTCGATGGACTGTCTGATCCGGGCAACCTAGGCACCCTACTCCGCACGGCTGACTGGCTGGGCATCCAGGGCGTTTGGGCGTCCGGCAGGGTCGTAGACGCATTCAATTCCAAAGCAGTCCAAGCCTCTATGGGGGCGGTGTTTCGGGTGCCGGTTTGGCGTTGTGACCTGCCAGCAACCCTCACTTCGCTGGCCTCCGCCGGCGCCCGGGTCATGGGCATGGACATGGAAGGTGAAGACGTTTGGGCCATGGACGGTGAACCGACTTGCGTTGCGCCTTGGGTCGCGGTCCTCGGCAGCGAGAGTCACGGATTGTCTACCGAGGTCGCGGCGGCCTGTACTGGGCGCATTCACATTCCGGGAAAGGGGGGCAGCGAATCTCTCAATGCGACCATGGCCGCAGGCATGGTGCTAAGCGAATGGGGTGCACGGGTGCACCGTGGGTCAAATTGAAGCGCTGATTTCCTCTCGGTAGACTTCGGCAAAACAGCGCCGTGCCTCTTCGGCCTGAAACGCCACACGCCACGATTCCAGTTGCCGCCGACATTGGTCCCAGCGTGCATGAAAAGCGTCTCCTTGAATGGGGTGTGCAGGGGTATCCAAGCATTGAAACGCTGCATCTGCCCATTGTCCTTGCGCGGACAGTCCTCGCATGCCGTGGTCCATTTGAGCTGCAGCTTCCGCCCAGCTCCCTTTGCCTTCCAAGCATGAGAGCTCCAGCGGCGCACCTTCGGACATGCGCACATGGCCTTTCCATCCCAACAATCCATCGCGCATGCTCACTTCGTCGTCAGTGACAGCCTTGGTGCCGGTCAGTTTCTCTTTGACGAGCATTGCGTCGCATGGGTTCACATCATAACGTATGGCCAATGGCCGGAGCAAACCACTCAACGCCTGGGCGCCTTTTTCTTCTCCGCCCCAAGCCAAGCCCAGCATGCGAAGGAGTCCCGGGTGGGTCCGGTCCACTCCGTCTTTGGCCCTTCCTGGCGATTGGGCAATCCAGACATGGCCACCCCCTCGAACGACCTCTGCAATGTCCTCGCTGAGCTGTTTTTGTTGCAGGAGGGCTGCCCGCCCGACTAAATTCCGGTCGATGAACAGGGCTTTGTTCCGCGCCATGAGCTGCCGGATCCAAGGCTTTTCGGCCAGGTTGGTGCCGAGTACAATGTGGGTGGTGGGACGGCCCGCCTCCACCCTGGCCAAATTGTAGAGCGACGGGTCGCAAACGATGTCCCGATGGGTGCTGAGGATGATGCCTGGCGAGTCGTCCTCGCCCAGTTCTGCCTGCAGGGACGCTGTGGTTTCCTGAACGAGCCAACGCATGAAGGGCAGGCTTCCGTCTTGCTGAATGTCCTCAATGAGGTCGGGTAGCGGCACGCCCATGCCACGCAGAATGTCCACCAAGCGGACCATGTCCGGATGCGCAAGAAATGTGCTCAGGTTCCCTTCTTCCACGTGCCAAAGGAACGGCATGCGGTTTCTTTGTGCCATGACGTTTTCAGATCTGAAGGTCACAAGGCAGTATTTGGATGCCCTGAACGACATGGGCATCACTTCGCCGACCGAGATCCAACAAAAAGCCATTCCCCGCATTCGCGCGGGACAAGACGTCATTGGCATTGCCCAAACCGGTACCGGGAAGACCCTGGCCTTTTTGCTCCCCGTGATGGGGATGCTGTCCCATGCACAGGGCC
>MDTG01087352.1_pt1 | contig 16348 bp, 14 predicted proteins | sample 811421 | NCBI WGS metagenome assembly MDTG01 (sample SAMN05326645, study PRJNA326480) | marine metagenome | isolation source: seawater | place: Pacific Ocean: South East | collected 2011 | reverse complement strand
TATTCTAAATAATTCTTTTAATCAACATGGAGATTTTCTGCAATTTTATTCTATCTTTCATATAAATACATCTTTTTCATCAATTGAGAAAAAGGATTTAAAGCTGGTTGTAAATAATTGCTATTGGCCATTATTGAACCTAGCTGAAAATTTAAGGTTTAAAATTTGCATTGAGTCGTCAGGAGCATCTTTGGAGGAAATTAACAAAATTGATAGATCCTTAGTAAAAAAATTAAAAAGTTTGATTAGAAATAAAAAAGTAGAATTTGTTGGCAGTGGCTATTGCCAAGCTATATTCCCTTTAATTCCATATGAAGTAAATAACATGAATTTAAAGATTGGAAATGAAATTTATAAAAAATTACTTGGAGTTAAACCTAAAATTGCTTTAGTTAACGAACAAATATTTTCTGAGTCTTTGATACCCATCTTTAAAAAAAATGGTTATGACTCGATAATCATAGATTGGAAAAATTGTAAACTTGCCAACAATAATTTAGACAACAATTTACAGTTTGCCACGCAATTGATGAAGTATAGAAAACAAAAAATAAACATTATTTGGAGCAATTCTCTTAATTTTCAAAAATTTCAAAATTATATTCACGGAGAGATAAATAATGACACATACTTTAATTTCATTAACTCTATTTCTAAAAAAAAAAGAAGCTTTTGTTTATACAGTAATGATGTAGAAATATTTAATTACCGGCCTGGTAGATTTAAGAGTGAGTCTAAATTGAATAAATATGACGAATGGGATTTAATTAAAGCTGTTTATCAAAAAATTTCAAGAAAAAATAAATTTTTATTCATTTCTGAATTGCTTAAAATAAGGAATTACAAAAAAAAATTTTTAAAAGTTTTCAGCTCTAAGAATCCAATAATTACAAAAAAACAACCTAAATATAATATAATCAGGTGGTCCTTAGCGGGAAGAGATAATTTATTTATAAACACAATTTGTTATCAAATTTACAAGCATTTAAAAGAAAACAATATTCGTAATAAGAAAATTTGGAAAAAAATATGCTATTATTGGTCTAGTGATTACAGAACGCATATTACACAAAAACGGTGGAACGCATATTTAAAAGATATTCAAAAATTTATCAAAAAAATGAAAATTGGAAATGATAGAAAAAAATTAGAAAAAAAATATGTTTTTAATAATCTTAGAAAAGGAAACAGAGTAAAAATTTTAAAAATAAAAAATCTTCTCAAAATTTATGATAATAATATTGAAATATTTATCAATACTCAGAAAGGTTTAACAATAGAATCTTACAAAGATCATAGAATTTCTCAGCTTCCAATTATCGGAAAAATAGAGAAAGGCTTTTTTAATCAAATTGATCACGACGTAGATTTTTTTTCTGCATTTTTTCAATTGTACGACAGAATTAATAATAAAAAAATAACTGAACTTTCTAAAAATGTTACCAATTACAAAGTTTATGAAGATGATTTTTTTTCAATAAAAAATATTTTTAGATTTAATAATTTTATATATGAAAAAATACTTATATTTGATCTTAAAAAAGGAAGATATGGAATAAAAAATAAATTTATTAATTATCCGGTAGGATTTTTAAGATTCAATTACCTTACTCTGAACCCTAATAATTTTAATTTTAAAAAATTGTATTTCGAAACTAAAAATGGTGGAAAAGAGCTTGAAAAATTCAATCTAAATAATTCTGAGTTTGATTATGGTGAACATGTTTCTACGTTATGTTCAGCTACCACTGGACTAGGTACAACAGACGGGACTTTCATTATTGGAGATAATAACAAAACTATCAAAATCACAAATGAAAATGAGCAATCTAATCTTATATCAATGATAAAAAGTAAAAAAATATTGAAAAATAATTTATTTAGATTTTATCAATCAGGAATGGAGTATGATGATACTTCAAAATCAGTCAAAAAAAATCAGATTAATTCTTTAACTTGGTTTAACTTCTCGAAGTGAAATAATTCTTATACCAAATTAAAAATTTTTCAATTCCATCCTCTAACTTAGTATTGATATTTAAATTAAATGTTTTTTGAATAAGTTTCGTATTCGCAGACGTTTTAATTGAATCTTCATTAAATTTTTTAGTATAAATTTTTTTAGCTTTCTTGTTCAATAATTTTTCAAGAATATTTACTAATTTTAAAGTTTGAACAGGCTTGTTATTACCAATATTAAATATCTGATTTCTTTTAATATTTTTTTTACTTTCACATATTTTTTTTAAACTTTTGGTAACGTCATCGATATAAGTAAAATCCCTATAGTTTCTTCCAGAATTGTATAAGTGAATTTTTTTATTAGCTATTATATTTTTTGTAAATTTAAATATTGCCATATCAGGTCTTCCCCATGGACCATAGACTGTAAAGAACCTTAAACCAATTGTTTGCAAATTAAATAAGTGTGAATAAACATGAGCTAAGGCTTCATTAGTAATTTTTGATGCAGCATAAATTTGTAGGGGTTTATCTGCCTTATCAGACTCCTTAAAATATTTCTCTTTAGAATTTCCATAAACACTACTTGAGCTAGCATAAACAAATTTTTTAATTTTATATTTTTTTATAAGTTCAATTAAGTTAAAGAACCCTAGTATATTGCTGGAAATATACTCTCGGGGATTTTTAAGCGAATACCTTACTCCAGCCTGAGCAGCTAAATTAACCACGGTATCAAATTTATAATTTTTAAATATTTTTTTAAGTTCTGTAGAGTTTCTTAAATCACACTTAATTGACTTGAAGTTTTTATAAATATTGCTTTTATTAAGTAATTGAACTCTTTTTTTTTTAATTTTATATCATAATAATTGTTAAAATTATCAATACCTACTACAAAATTTTTTTTATCTTTAATCAAAAGTTTTACTAAAGAAAAACCAATAAAGCCTGCGTGCCCAGTAATTAAATATTTCATTTTTGTTTATATCTAATTGAATTTTAATTTCTTATTCAAATTTTTTATATCTTTAATTGATAAAAAATTTTTATTATTTAAAGAATTGTACTCAAAATTTTGGGATACTTTTTTACCAGTTTCATTAAATATTTTTTTAAATTCTTTAATCTTATTATTCAAGTTTACATCTGTTGAAAAAATTATAAAAAATTTCTTAAATTCTAAAGTATTCATGCTAGACTCATTTGGACACATCAATTCATGTAATTTCTCTCCTGGTCTTATGCCAATAATTTTAATTTTCTTTTTAGCATCCATAGCTTTTGCTAAATCAACTATTCTAATTGATGGAATTTTAGGCACAAAAACTTCTCCCCCTTTCATAGTTTTTAGACAATTTATTACGAACTGAACACTATTTTCCAAAGTAAACCAAAATCTTGTCATTCTTGGATCTGTAATGGGAAAAAAGTTTTTTTTCGATCTCATGTGCTCTAAAAAAATTGGGACTACTGAGCCTCTTGATCCTATAACATTCCCATATCTCACAATTGAAAAAGCTGTGTTTAAAGTGCCAGTAATTCTGTTGGCAGCAGTAAAAATTTTGTCTGATGCTAATTTTGTTGATCCATAAAGATTAATTGGATTTGCAGCTTTATCAGTTGATAGTGCTATAATTTTTTTAACTTTAGCGTGTATAGCTGCTAACACAATATTTTCTGCACCATAAATATTAGTTTTGACAAATTCCATGGGATTGTATTCTGCTGCAGGCACTTGTTTTAGTGCAGCTGCGTGAATTACATAATCTACTCCGTTCATAGCCATTTTTAATCTTTCTAAATCTCTTACGTCACCAATTAAAAATCTTAATTTTGAATTTTGTTTTTCATTAAATTTTTGCCTCATTAAGTGTTGCTTATATTCATCTCTTGAAAAAATTATTACTTTTTTTGGATTATAGTTTTTAATAAGCATTGAAATAAAGGCATTTCCAAAAGATCCTGTGCCACCTGTAACTAATATAACTTTATTATTTATCAATTTTATACCTCTTTTTTATAATGTTAATGTAAGTAAATTAAATTTAATCTTTTCATATTTCTACAGTTTTTTTCTTAATTTTATTAGTGGTCTTAGACCATCAAAAGGGTCAGACCTTGCATTTCTTTCATCTTTTTCAGAAAATGAAAATTTTTTTTCAAGTTTACCTTTAAGTTTTTTTCTCTTACCTAAAAAATTGAATAATTTTTCTAAATCTTTAGGTAACCAGCAATGTCCAAACTTATATTCGAATCCCTTGCCGTCTAAATCTATATGCATTTCAACCAATTTTGCACCAAATTTTTCTATTGCCTCATTTATTATCAGAGGATTAGCTGTATGATCCGACCAACCAACATTACACTTAAACTTTTTTGACAAATACTTTATTGAATTCAAATTACAAGTTTCGATTCTAGCTGGATAATTTGAAACACAATGTAATAAGCTAATTTTTTTACATTTATGATTTTTTAAAACATTATATGCACTTTTTACCTCAGCAAAATTTGCCATACCAGTAGAAAAAACTACAGGTTTTTTGGTTTGTGCACATTTAACCAAAAGTTCGTTCCATAAAATCTCATAGGAACTTATTTTATAAAAATCAACATATGGCTCTAGTTTTTCTACAGCTCCTAAGTAAAAAGGAGTGCAAGCAAACTTTATTTTTTTCTTTTTACAATAAGCTGAAATTTTTGGTAAAAAACTATCAGGAAGCTCCCATTTTTTTCGATCTCTATGATTTTTGCTTTTTTTCAATATTTTATTGTGAAAAAGTTTGTCAATTTTGAAAAGTTGAAATTTAACTGCATAAAAATTTAAATTTGAGCATAAATCTATTAACTTAAAACATCGCTTAAGATCTCTGTTATGATTACTTGAAATCTCAGCTATAAATTTTGTTTTCATAAATCTTAAAATATTTTTCTTAAATTCATTAAATTTTTTTCAAATCTTTGATACAAATTATCATTTGTAGAGGCAAATTCACTTGTAAAATTTTTAATACTTTTTTGAGTTTGATAACTGAACCACCATTTATCAATATTATTGAAATTTTTATTGATAAATTTAGCTGCATTTGAACCACTTAAATGAATAATTTTATTTTTTTGTAAATTTTTAAAATATTTTAGAGCATTTCTATTTAAAATTTTGAATTCTGAATTTTCCATTATAAAAATGCATGGTCGATTTATAACTAAATTTTTTAAAAATTCTGTACCTAATGAAGTAAAAATAGAGATCTTAGCACCTAAAATTAGATCTGATACATTTTGTTTCGCATTAACAACTCTTACTTTGTTATTGAATTTTTTAGATAATATTTTTGAATAATGAGCGTGACCCGTTTTTTCTTTAGGATGTGGTTTAATTAAAATATCTTTTCTTAAAGTTTTGTTTATTTTTTCCGCAAATTTTTCTAAAGAAATAAATTTTTCAAAAGAGTCATTAAATAATGAATTTCTCATTAGATAGTCCCAACCAATACCAGTAACTATTAAGATTTTTTTATTATTAGAAATTTTTATCTTTTTATTCTTAATGCTTAATAATAGATCTTTTGTAGATATTGTTGATCTAATTATACTCTTACTTTTTATCTTGTGTCCCCAATTAAAATATTTATCAGAAATTCTGTGCTCAAAAAAATCTCCAAAGGATCTTTTATGCATACCATAACCAACTCCATGCTGACCAGAAATTAATTTGGATCCATTGTTAACCTGATTAGCTATCCAAAACTTAAATAAATCATCTTTCCATAAATTTCTTGAATAAATTATAATTTTATTTTTAGGTAAATTTTGCTCGTTTAACATTTTCTCCAGTCTTTTAAATCCCTCTAAATAAACTGTTGGCAACATTTCAAGTAACATTAATCTTATGATTCTCTCCTTCTTGTCGCTCACGTTTAAGTTGATATTTAATTTTGTCCTATATTTTATTTTAAACCTTTCTTTGAAATTTATTTCTGAAAAGAAAAATTTTGTTGGTATCTCGCCTAGTTTGAAAAATAATTTGATAACTGAAAAAGCAGAGCCTGAATATATTCTATTAAAAACAAATTTATTTATTCCAATTTTATAAAAAATATTTAATAAAAAATTTATTTTATTTGCAAAAATATAATTAATTTTTTTTGTACTAATTTTTGTAGATTTTTTAGATAATTTATAATTTATTTTGTTTAGAAAACTTTTATCAAATTTTTTTACTTTCATAATTTCATTTAATCTAAATATTAATTTTTCATTCCAATCAGATTTCTTATTATTTTTATTAAATTCAATTAAATCTGATGAAATTAAGGAGATAGAATTTTTTTTTTGTGTCTCGTAAAAAATCGGTTCAAATTTTTTTTTAAATTCTTTAAGGATATTTAATCTATTGTTTATTACAGCGATATATCTATTTAACCAAACTCCAATAAGAATTTCCCAAGATCTTTCACTCCAACTTAATCCGTGTATTTTATTGAGTTCTAATGATAATTCTTTTATTAGTTTTGAATAAATTGAATTACAATAGTCGAATTCTTTAATAAGATATTTAGTATCGTATAGATTTTTTTTTAAAAAATTTATTTTTATTTTTCTTCTTTTAATTTCATTAATTTTTTCTTCATCTAAATATCGTTTTCCGGCAAAAATTATTTGACTTTTGCTACAGAAAAACTTTTTTGGTGCAGACATTAACAAATAAGCTTTTTTTTTCATATTTTTGAGATTGTATTTACATTAAAATACGTTTATGTTCAAATATTGAACAATACAAAAACTAACACTTAATTTAATTTAAAGCAATTAAAAACTATTATGATAGCAATGGTAATCACTGGAGGACGCACCTCATATTATTTAATAAAAGAACTTAAAAAAAAAAATATAAAAGTAGTTTTAATAGATAAGTCTAAAAATTGCTTCTCTAGAAATGAAGCCGATAAATTCTATCAAATTTCTTGCACAAATTTTCAAAAAATTTTTAAGATAGCAAAATCTTTAAAACCTAACTTTTTTGTTGCATACACATCAAATATGAATGTTCATAAAGTAGTTTCAAAAATTTCAAATATATTAAAAAAAAAATATGTTAGTTTGAAAGATTTGGAAATTATTTCTTGTAAAAAGAAACAAAAAAAATTTTACAACCATTATAAAATTTCAACACCATCTAAAATAAATCTTAAGAATAAAGTAAAATTTCCAATTATTTTTAAGTCAAATCACGGAGTTGGCTCTTATGGTGTGCAAATAATTAATTCTTTAACACAACTAAAAAGACATAAAGAAAAAAATAATATTAAAGGATTTTATGAAGAATTTATAAAAGGTAGCTTATATCACATTGATGGGCTTTCTTCTGATAATAATTATAAAATTCTTCAGATAGTTAAAAAAAAAATTAAGTCTTATAATGGAATTCCGTTAACACATGGTTATGAAATCTTAAATCAAAAAAACAAAACTCACATTATGAATATTGTGAAAAATGAGATCAAAAAAATATTTTGCAATTTGAAGATTAAAAGAAATTTTTGGGGAGTTGACTTTATAATTAAAGATAATAAAGCATATTTTATAGAATTTGGCATACTTCATGATTGTATGATTGATAGATTATATAATTTTTCTAATATAAATATCTATAATCTATACATAAGCTTACTAAATGGAAAAATTATTCCGAAAATTATAAACAAATTAAATAATTTAAAATTTGGAAAATTAGATTTTTTATACTCTAATAAAAACGGCTTTTTGTTAAATCAAAAAAAAATAAAGGGTGTTGAATATTTGAAAGAGAAAAATCAAGAAGTAAAAAAACCAACTTCAGTATCAGATATTGTAGCTATCAAATTATTTAATAAAAAATCAAATTTTTCAAATAACATTCCTAAATTGAAAGTTTTATGAAAAGAAAAACTATAATGATGATTGGCGGAGGTATTCAGCAAATTGAAGCTGTAAAGAGATTGAAAAAAATTGGATACAATGTAGCAGTTGTTGATAGGGATATAAAATGTGAATGTTTTAAATATGCGGATTATAAAATTAATGTAGATTGTACAGATATAAAAAAAATTGTAACTTGGATTTTATTAAAGAGAAAAAAAATTAATATTAAAGGTATATTTACACTTACAAACCAAGCTTTTACAGTAGCTTCCGTTGCTGAAATATGTAAAATTAAATCTTTGCCAACAGATAAAGTAATAAAGTTTGATAACAAATTTTTTATAAAATTTTTCCTTAAAAAATTTGGTTTCTCTACTCCAGGCTATAAAGTGATTAATTCACTAATTGATTTAAGAAAAACTATAAAGAAAAGAAAAAAATATTATATTAAAATTACTGATAATAATGGTGGGAAGGGAATTCGTAGAGTCGACTCAAAAAATTATAAAAAAACTTATACTGATTTAGTAAAGAATTTTAATACAAATAAATTTATTGTTGAAGAAGATATAGCGGGAAACTATTTGGATTTACAAGGCATTTTTCATAATAAAAAGTTTTTTCGTGCAGGCACTTGTGACTCTTATTTTTCTAATAATTTAAAAAAATTTTCTTCATTCAACCCTGTTGAATATCTTAATATAGCTCCTTCACAACTTCCGCCAAAACTAATTGATAAAGCTTACAATTTATTAAAAAAGATTTGTGAAAAAATGAAAATAGATACTGGTCCTGTCGGAGCTGATTTTGTGATTAAAAATGACAAGATTTATGTAATAGAAGTAGGCCCTAGGATTCATGGTCCTAATGGTTCTTTAAAAATAATGCCAGAAGCAACTGGTATGAAAATTGTGGAATTTCTTGGCAAATCTGTCTGTAATGAAAAAAAAATTGATAAAAATTTATTAAAGATAAAAAAAAAGGATGTAGCAATTTGTAAAGTTTTTTTAGAAAAACAAATGCCAAAAAAACATGGGTTTAAAAAAAATATTAATAAAAGCCCGGGAGTCTTTGGAAAGTTCGTTTATAAAATAAAGAAAGAAAATTTTTATAATAATAGTTTTGCAGGTATTGCGTCAGTATATGTTAAGGGTGCAAATCTACTTGAGGCAAAAAAAAATCTTATTAAGGCTAATAAATTCTATTTTTCAAAATTTTAAAATGAAAAAAATTTATAATATATTTGGTGCGAATAATACTGCTAAAATTTTTTTAAATAACAACAAAAATATTAAGTTTAACAATTTTTACGATAATAATAGTAAAATTGAAAAGTTTAAAGATAAAAAGGTTAATTCTTTTAAAATTTTTAATAATAAAAATAATAATTACAAATTTATTATTTGTTCTACCCAATTTTATAATATTTTTTTACAATTAAAAAAAAAAATAAAAAAAAGTAGGATAAAGTTCTTTTTTGATTTTAAGAATAAAGAGAAAATTATTTTAAAAATTATTAATCATCAAAGGGATTTTATAGCTATAAATAAATTACTTAATAAAAAATCAGTTATTATTGATGTTGGTGGAAATACTGGGCTATTATCATTGTTTTTATTTTTAAAAAAGAAAATAAAATATTCTTACATTTTTGAGCCTCAAAAAAATTTATGTAAATCGATGAAGTTGATTTTTAATAAATTTAAATTTTACAACTTTAAAATTTTTAATAAAGTATTGTCAGATTCTAACTATAAAACTTTTAGTTTATATTTGCCGTATAAAGATCATTTTATCTATTCTGGTCACGCCAGTTTGGATAAGAAAAAAATAGCGCTTAGTAGAAAAGAGAAAAAAATTTTGAAATTTAAAAAAATTAAGGTTAATAACTACAATACAAAATTCTTATTTTCAATGTTGAAAAGAAAGAAAGAAAATATTAACTTTATTAAAATCGATGTTGAAGGGTCGGAAATACCTGTTTTAAATAATTTAAAAAAAATAATTTTATTCAACAAACCTATTATTTATGTGGAAATTTTAAGAAAAAATAACAAAAAATTTTTAAATTATGTAAAGCAGAATTTGTCTTTTTATAATCTTTACCAGTTGCAGGATGACAAATTGGTTTTAAATAAAAAGAATATTTCGGTACATAAATTTTTAATTAAAAAATGAGATGGATTTTAAATGAATAAAAGGAAATGTTTTATATGTAATTCTATTAGCGGAATTACCTATGGAAAAAAAAAAATTGATGTTATTGAAATTGGGAAAATAACATTGGGTTTTAAAGTTTGCTCAAATTGTGGTCTTTTATTACAAGATCCAGTTGTTCCTGAAACTATAATGGGCAAATATTATAAACATATAGTTGATTACACAAATTCTGGCGACTCTGGTAAACCAAAAAAAATAAAAATTGATGCTGTTAAAGCTCAAAAAAAATTCGTTTATAAATACCTAAAAGATAATTCAAGAATTTTACAAATAGGATCTTCGGACGGTTATACCTTAAGCCAATTTAAAACTAAAAAAAATTACACCGTCGGTGTTGAACCATCGATTTCTAGCTGTAAGTTCGCAAGAAGTAAATATGTGATTGATAAAATAATTTGTTCTAAACTTGAGAATTGTCACAAAAAACTTTCCAAGTTTAATTTAATTATTTTAACACATGTAATTGAACATATTTATAACCCGGTAAAAGTATTAAAGCTTCTTAAATCAAAACTTTATGAGGATGGAATTATCTTAATAGAGGTTCCGTATTTATCGAATATAGAATATCTACCTAATGGCTATTTGACATTTGAACATTTAAATTATTTTGATAGGAAAAGCATATTAAATACGGTCAGAAAAGCTGGTTTTAATTTAATAGGAAAAATTGATGTTGATCTCAAGCATGATGTTTATCCTATACAAAGACTTTTAATTAAAAAAAATAAAAATATACAAAATTTCAATTTTAAAAGTAAAAAAAATTTTAAAAGAAATAAAATTATTATGAACAAATATCAAATTAAAGATGATAATATTTTCAAAAAAATGATAAAGAAAATTATAAATAAAACAAATAATAAAAATTTTATAGTTTGGGGTGCAGGAATACACTCGTCGCTACTTTTTACTAACCAAAAAAAAATTCGTTCAAAGATATCTTTTTATGTCGACAGCGACAAAAAAAAATGGGGAAAATACTTGTATGGGAAAAAAGTATTCTCTCCAAAATTCTTCTTCAAGAATTTCAAAAAAAATAGTCTAGTCACATCCACAATTTCAGAAAATCAGATAAATACAGTACTGAAAAAAAAATTTTTTAAAAACAAGATAATCAACCTTTATGGAAAATAAAAATTATATTTTAAACTACTTCAAAACTAGAAATGTTAAAATTTCCTCTGTTGAGAGAAGATCTAGGGAAGAATTAGGAGAAAATGAGGTTACAAATTATGAATTTTTAATCAATCGAGTCTTCAAAAAAAATAATTTAAGAAAGAATATTCTAGACGTAGGATCGGGTGATTTATTTTTAAAAAAACCTTTAATTGAAAGAGGGTATGACTATAACTCTATAGATATAGATAAAATTGATTTTAATTCTGAGAAATTTCCTTATAAAGATGATTTATTTGAAAATGTCATATGTCTAGCAGTTTTGGAACATTTACATAATCCAGTGTTTTTTATCAGAGAGATAAATAGAGTTACAAAAAAAGGGGGGACTATTTTTTTGAGCACGCCAAATTGGTCTTACTCTTACAAAAACTTTTTTGATGATTATACCCATATTCGACCTTATACCAAAAAATCATTATATCACATTTTTGAAGACAATAATTTTGAACAAATTTCAATTTTACCAGGGTATAGGAACAAACCATTTTGGATGTATAAAATACCTTTAGCATTTTTATTCGCAAGTCTTTTGCCTTTTACTAACAAAGCAAGGTTCGTTCCAAATTTTTTAAAAGGAAAAGCTACATCGTTGTTTGCTATTGCAAAAAAATAAAATTAATGAAGAAACTTTCTGCTATCATATTGTGTAGAGCAAATTCAAAAAGATTAAAAAATAAACATCTTAAAAAAATAGGTAAATTAAGTCTTATCGAAATCATAATTAATCAGTTTCTAAAGTTAAAATTCGTAGATGAAATTTATATAGCCATGGGTTCAAAATTTAGAAATGAAATTTATGAGATCTTTTTAAGAAAAAAATATAAAAAAAAGATAAAGTTCTTTTATTTTAAAAACGAAAACTTAATAAATAATAGAATATTTAATTTAACTAAAAAAATTAAGAATAAATTTTTAATTACTTTTTCTGGTGATTGTCCGATAGTGGATCGTAATTTTATTAGTAAGATGGTTCAAGAATTTACCAAAAATGATAAATTTGACACAATAAAAGTTAAAAATTGTATAGTTGAGGGAATTGATATCTTTAAAACTAGCTCATGGAAAAAAATTAATTTTTACTCAAAAGGTTCAAACAAGTTACTCCAAAACCCAGCCTACATAGTAAAAGAGAGACCAAAATTATTTAAAATTAAAGAGTTTGATGGAAAAAAAATTTCTAAATACAAGAATAAAAAAAAACTGCTCAAGCTCTCAATCGACAATCAATCAGATTTAGATTTTTTTAACGCATTTTATCATTTTAATAAAGATTATAATAAGTTTAGTTATCAAAGAGTATATAAATACAAATTTTTGAGACTTTTGAACGAGCATGTAAAAAGAAAAGAAATTTTTCAAAAATTAAAAAAAAAGATAGTAATCATAACACTCTATTCTAAAAGATTTGGCTATGGGCACCTATCGAGATCGTCTACTATTGAAAGAGAGATAAGCGAGACCATTACTCCTTATTTTGAAAAAATAATTTTTAGTTCGGATAAAAAGAATCATATTTCTAATATTGTTAAATCTATAAGATTAAGACAATTTAAAAACAAGATTGTTATAATTGATGTACCTTCGTTTATAATTAAAAAATTATTGTTTTTAATTAAAGAAAATAAAATAATTTTTATCGATAATTTTGTAAAAGATAAAAATTCTGTTAACATTATTCCATCGCTCAGGGATCCAAAATTAAAAAATCTTAACTACTATTATGGAAAAGACTCAATGATTATAAAAAGAGAAATAAATCTTTGCAATCAAATTTATCAAAAAAAGAAAAATTACATATTTGTTTTTCCAGGATCATCGGGAGATATACCAAATGATATTCTAAATTTTTGTTTGGATAATAAGGATTTAAATTTTATACTTTTTACTAATAAGTCTAAAACTGAAAAAATCAGTAGTAGAAATATTTCTTTTTTCAAACACAAAGAAAATTTTATAAAAACTGTGAAAGAATCTTCTGCTGTGATTACACGTCATGGTGTTTTTACTTATGAATGTTTAAGTTTAAATAAAAAAACTTTTATTTTGTCTGATAAAGAAGAAGATGAGAGATTAAAAGATATAAAATTTTTAAGCAAAAAAAAATATGTTAAATTATTTGATCGGAATACTTTTAAAAAAGATTTGAAAGGATTTTATTTTAAGAAAATAGATTTTAAATTTGGCTGTCCTGTTTTAATTAAAAAAATTAATAATCTTCTTTAATAGTTTTTACGACTTTTTTTCAACGCACCCATGCTCCGCCATTTACTGAAATAGTCTGACCAGTGATGTAATTAGCATCTTCTGAGGCAAGAAAAACTGCTGTGCCAACTAGATCTTCAATTTTTCCAAACCTTTTTAATAAAATTAAATTATTTACGATTTTTTTTACGTCCTTGGACATTGTTTTAGCTGTAAATTCATTTCCGATAACTCCTGGTGACAAACAATTCACACAAATTTTCTTTTTTCCTAAAAATCTTGCTAAACAATGTGTCATTGACATAACTCCTGCTTTTGCTGCAGCATATGACGGAGTTCTTGGTCCACCATACTCACCTGATAGTGAGCCTATATTAATTATCTTTGATCCATTTGACATAAACTTGCAAGCAGCCTGACAACATAAAAAAACACCTTTTAAATTTACATCTAAAACATAATCCCAATCTTTTTCTGAGAGTTTATCAAAATCATTAGTTTTATTGACACCTGCATTGTTCACAAGTACATCAACTCTTTTAAATTCCTTTTTTATTTTTTTGAATAAATCAAAAATTTTTTTTTTGTTTCTAATATCGAGTTTATAAATAGAGCAGCCTGAGTCTTTTCTGAGTTTTTTTGCTCCTTTAATATTTTTATTATATGTTGCTATAACTTTAGCTCCCTCTTTCGCAAATTTAGAAGCTATACCAAAACCAATGCCGCTGGATGCGCCAGTTACTATACAAACTTTATTCTTGAGTTTCATGGTAAGTATAATGTAAAAAATTTTCGATAACTGGAAAAAGCTTATTATTCATAATATGATAAATTAATGAGATATATTATTATACTTGGTGGGTCAATTGAACAAGAAAAAATTTATCTTTTATGTCGACAATATAAATTAAAAATCATTTCAGTGGATAGACTGGTTAAACCTTATTGTTTCAAATACTCTGATATCCATTTAAATGTGAGCATTAAGGATTCTAAGAAAATTTATAAGCAAATTACAAAGCTTTTAATCAAAAATATAAAAATTATCGGAGTTGTAAGTATCGCAAGTGATGTGCCTTATTCCGTTTCTTTTTTGTCGAAAAAATTAAGATTAAAATCTATTGATTTAAAATCTTCTTTAATTGCATCAAATAAAATAAAAATGAAAAAAAAATTTATACAACACGGTATTTTAACTCCTAAATTCTACCATTTTAAAAAATTTAAAAAACTCGAAAAGTTTTTTAAAAATCAAAATATTAATTTTGTGATTAAACCTAGTGACAACAGTGGGGCTAGAGGTGTTTTTTTAGTAGAAAAATCTGATTTAAACAAAAAGAAAAAAATTAAAAATTTCTTTAAAAAATCAACTATTTTAAGTAAAGAAAAAAGGATAATTGTTGAGGAGTTTTTAAATGGTCCACAAGTTTCTGCAGAGGGAATTTTTATCAAAAAAAAATATTATAATGTAGCTTTAGCGGACAGAAACTACTCAAATTTAGAAAAGACTAAACCATACATAATAGAAGATGGAGGGTCAACTCCATCTTATATGACAAATAAAAAATTCAATCTTAAAATACAAAGAGTTATTAGAAAAGCATGTAACGCTTTAAAAATTAATTGGGGAGTTGTTAAAGCTGATATAGTAATTCATAATAAAAAAATATATCTTATAGAATTAGCCGCTAGAGTGAGCGGTGGATATTTTGCTACACATAGTATCCCGATTGTTTACAAAGTAGATTTGGTTGAAATGTTGTTAAGAGAGGTATTAAATCTTAAAAATAAACCTCCGAAGCTAAAAATATATAATTATGTTGCTCAACGATATTTTTTTTCACCTCCAGGTAAAATAAAAAGAATTGAGGGTGTTTCTGCTCTTAAAAAGACTTCATATGTAAAAAAGTTTGAAATTTACATACGCAAAAATCTTTTTCAAAAAAAAATCACCTCTCATCCAGACAGATCCGGAATGGTTATTTGTTCAAGTAAAAATTATAAAAATGCCATAAAAAGAGCTGATAGTTCAATAAATAAAGTAAAATTCATTATTTGGTAATAATTATATAATTAAGACTAGATTAATTTTTAGTTTCGTATTTTTTTCTAATAGATAATGGAAGTTTTTCCCAACTTTCTTTAAAACTTTGTTCACCGTCTAAGGTGAATTTATTTTGATAAATTTTTTCCCAAGTAGATGGGGGTACTGTTATTACATCTGCGCCATTTGTTGCTGCTGACAGTAACTGATTAGAATTACGTATACTAGCTGCAAGGAATTTAATTTTTGGGTTTAGAGAATTAATCATTTTTTTTAACACAGGTATATTTGCAATGTTGCTTTCTCCAAAATCCTCTACTCTGCCAATTATAAAACTAAAATATGTTATGTTAATATCTTTGAAAACTGACAATTGAGCAGGATCAAAGCCCAATGTGATATTAATCTTGAATTTTTTTTTTGAGAGAGCTTGTGCCGCTTTAACTCCTTCAAGTGTGCAGGGAAGCTTAATTACAATATTTTTGTGAATTGATTTTAGAAATTTTGCTTGATTAATCATGTTTTTTGACTCATTTTCTGTCACTTGAGCCGAAACATCTCCATTAACAATTTTACAAATTTCTTTTATTACTTTGGTTGGGTCTGACCCTTCTTTAGATAGAAGAGTTGGGTTAGTCGTTACTCCATTAACTAAACCAAACTTCTTCCAAAATATTATTTGTTCCACTGACGCTGTATCTAGAAAAAATTTTAACATGTTTTATCTCATCTATTTTTAAAAATTATTTTCAGTGCATAAATCAAGCCAATTGAGCTATTAGTACTGGTCAGCTACACACGTTACCGTGCTTACACATCCAGCCTATCAAC
>MDTG01381050.1_pt1 | contig 16349 bp, 7 predicted proteins | sample 811421 | NCBI WGS metagenome assembly MDTG01 (sample SAMN05326645, study PRJNA326480) | marine metagenome | isolation source: seawater | place: Pacific Ocean: South East | collected 2011 | reverse complement strand
CTGGGCAGCTCACGTGATGGAACAACGCGCTGACAACCGCATTATTCGTCCGTCAGCTGAATATACCGGTGAAGATATTCGTGACGTACCTCCTATGTCTGCACGTAGTTAACGACTAAGGCTGAAAATCATGAGTAATATGAATTACGAATACCGAAAACCTTTGCCTGGCGCAGGAATCGATTTTTTCGATACCCGCGAGGCAGTGGAAGCCATTGAACCTGGCGCCTATGACAAACTTCCCTACACTTCTCGTGTGTTTGCTGAAAACTTAGTGCGCCGCTGTAACCCTGAAACATTAACAGACTCACTTAAACAGTTTATTTATCGGAAGAACGATCTAGATTTTCCGTGGTTTCCTGCCCGCGTGGTATGCCACGATATTTTAGGGCAAACCGCGTTAGTCGACTTGGCCGGTTTACGAGATGCTATTGCCGCAAAAGGCGGCGATCCGGCGAAAGTAAATCCAGTCGTGCCTACCCAGTTAATTGTCGATCACTCACTAGCCGTTGAGCATGCGGGTTTTGAACCCGACGCGTTTGAAAAAAATCGCGCTATTGAAGACAGACGTAACGACGACCGTTTTCATTTTATCGACTGGACTAAATTAGCGTTTAAAAACGTGGACGTGATACCGCCGGGTAACGGCATCATGCACCAAATCAACTTAGAGCGTATGTCGCCGGTTATTCAGTCTCGCGATGGTGTAGCCTTTCCAGATACCTTGGTTGGTACCGACAGTCATACCCCGCATGTTGACGCACTAGGCGTTATTGCGATTGGTGTGGGCGGCCTTGAAGCGGAAAGTGTCATGCTAGGGCGCGCCTCTTACATGCGCCTTCCTGACATTGTGGGTGTTGAGCTTACCGGTAAGCCTCAGCCAAACATTACTGCTACCGATATCGTGCTAGCCCTTACCGAGTTTTTACGAAAAGAGCGCGTGGTGTCTTCTTATTTGGAATTTTACGGCGAGGGTACTACGCACCTCACCCTTGGCGATCGCGCCACTATTTCAAACATGACCCCCGAATACGGCGCTACCGCGGCGATGTTCTACATTGACCAGCAAACCATAGATTATTTGCGTTTAACGGGTCGAGAAGAAAAGCAAATTGCGTTGGTTGAACAGTACGCGAAGCACACCGGTTTATGGGCAGATTCATTAGCCAGTGCCGAGTACGAACGTGTTCTCACCTTCGATTTATCCTCTGTTGGTCGCAACATGGCTGGCCCATCGAATCCACATGCCCGTTTAGCCACCAGCGATTTGGCGCAGCGCGGTGTTGCCAGTGCATGGGAACAAGAAGAAGGCAAAATGCCTGACGGCGCGGTAATTATTGCTGCCATTACCAGTTGTACCAATACATCTAACCCTCGTAACGTGATTGCCGCAGGCTTAATTGCTCGCAATGCAAACCAACGTGGTTTAACCCGTAAACCGTGGGTGAAAAGTTCATTAGCCCCAGGTTCTAAAGCGGTAAAACTGTATTTAGAAGAAGCCAATTTAATGGGTGAACTAGAACAGTTAGGCTTCGGTGTAGTGGCCTTTGCCTGCACAACCTGCAACGGTATGAGCGGCGCGCTAGACCCCAAAATTCAGCAAGAAATTATAGACCGCGACTTATACGCCACAGCTGTGCTTTCTGGTAATCGTAACTTCGATGGCCGTATTCACCCGTATGCGAAACAAGCATTTTTGGCTTCACCGCCATTAGTTGTGGCTTACGCTATTGCGGGCACTGTCCGGTTTGATATTGAAAAAGACGTGCTAGGTATTGATAACGACGGTAACCCGGTCACGCTTAAGGATATTTGGCCAAGCGATGAAGAGATTGATGCCATTGTCGCGCAAAGCGTAAAACCAGAGCATTTTCGTAAAGTGTATGAGCCCATGTTCGACTTAAAAGTGAATACTGGCAGCGACATTAGCCCGCTATACGATTGGCGTGAAATGAGCACCTATATTCGCCGCCCACCTTATTGGGAAGGCGCGATGGATGCTGAACGTACCATGACGGGTATGCGCCCGCTGGCTATATTAGGCGATAACATTACTACCGATCATTTATCGCCCTCGAACGCAATTATGGCAGCTAGTGCAGCAGGTGAGTATTTGGCGAAAATGGGGTTGCCAGAAGAAGACTTTAACTCTTATGCCACCCACAGGGGCGATCATTTAACGGCGCTTCGCGCCACCCTTGCGAACCCGAAAGTGTTCAACGAGATGGTGCTTGAAAATGGCGAAGTGAAGCAAGGTTCGCTTGCTCGCATTGAGCCTGAAGGCAAAGTGGTTCGCATGTGGGAAGCCATTGAAGCCTACATGGAACGCAGACAGCCACTAATTATTGTGGCGGGTGCAGACTATGGTCAGGGCTCTTCACGTGATTGGGCTGCCAAAGGCGTTCGCCTAGCTGGGGTAGAAGTAATTGCCGCAGAAGGCTTCGAGCGTATTCACCGTACCAACTTGCTTGGCATGGGTGTATTGCCGCTTGAATTTAAACCGGGCACAACCCGTAAAACGCTTGAACTTGATGGCACTGAAACCTACGACGTTAAAGGCGAACCTGCACCGGGTGCTACCTTAACCTTGGTGGTAAATCTTGCCAATGGTGAAACCTTAGACGTACCAGTAACCTGTCGCTTAGATACCGCAGAAGAGGTATCGATTTACAGCGCAGGGGGTGTACTTCAGCGTTTTGCCAAAGACTTCTTAGAAGCTGAAGCTACGTAGTTATCGCTGGGACAGGGGGAAAATAATGTCGCTACAGGGCACGCCTTAAATACGTCCCTGTAGGCTCCCAATTCGCATCCATGCGAATTGAGGGCCCAGAACCGACATTACCTTTCCCCTTTGCATCCTCCAACAACGTTAATTAGAAGATGGATTTAGGTGATGGATTTAGAGGTTGTTGAGGATTTAAATGTTTCCCTTCTCTAACTACAGTATGGATTGGTGTGTTTTGAGCGGGGCTTAATCGTTATCACTGTTAGTAAGTAAGCAACCAATCATCGTAATCAATCATCGTAACCAATCTTTGCCACCAATAATCGCCACCATTCAACAAAGGAATAACCAATGAAGCATGCTCCTCAAATTCGTGTACCGGCTACTTATATGCGTGGTGGTACAAGTAAAGGTGTGTTCTTTAACGTATCTGATTTACCCGAAGCGGCGCAGCAGCCTGGGCCGGCGCGAGATGCGCTTTTATTGCGTGTGATTGGCAGTCCAGATCCTTACGGTAAACAAACCGATGGTATGGGTGGTGCGACATCGAGCACCAGCAAAGCCGTGCTTATTAGTAAAAGCGAGCGCGACGGCTACGATGTTGACTACTTATTTGGTCAAGTCTCTATCGACAAGCCTTTTGTAGATTGGAGCGGTAACTGCGGTAACTTAACTGCCGCTGTGGGCGCATTTGCAATCAATAATGGGTTGGTCGATGCCAGTAAAATTCCAGACAACGGCGTTGCCGTAGTAAATATTTGGCAAGCTAATATCAACAAAGCCATTATTGCCAAGGTGCCTATTACTAATGGTGAAGTGCAAGAAACTGGCGTCTTTGAGTTAGATGGGGTGACATTTCCAGCCGCTGAAGTTGAAGTGGCTTTTGTCGACCCAGCCGATGGTGAAGGGGCGATTTTCCCTACTGGCCGTTTAGTCGATACTCTTGAAGTGCCTGATGTAGGCTCCTTCAGCGCCACTATGATAAACGCAGGTATTCCTACTATCTTCATTAACGCTGAAGATATTGGCTACACGGGTACCGAACTGCAAGATAACATTAATAATGATGATGCCGCCCTAGCCAAGTTTGAAGCTATTCGTGCTTATGGCGCAGTTAAAATGGGGCTAATTAACGATATTGGCGAAGCAGTCACACGCCAGCATACCCCCAAGGTAGCTATGGTTGCGCCACCTAAAGGCTATAAGGCTTCTAGTGGTAAAGACATTTTGGGAAATGACATTGATGTACTCGTGCGCGCCATGTCTATGGGTAAGCTGCATCATGCCATGATGGGCACCGCCGCTGTGGCCATTGCTGCAGCTGCTGCTATCCCTGGCACACTCGTAAACCTTGCGGCTGGCGGCACAGATCGTGAAGCCATTGTTTTCGGGCACCCATCTGGCACCTTGCGTGTAGGCGCAAAAGCTAGCTTCGAAAATGATAAATGGAACATTGAACAAGCGGTTATGAGCAGAAGCGCCCGTGTGTTAATGGAAGGCTGGGTGCGGGTGCCCCCAGAGCAGAATTAGTTGGCAGTACAAAATTTAACCCATTGAGGTGTAGCAGCTTTTTTTTGCTTATCGCGAAGGTAGACTTAAGTATAATATTGCGCTCCTAGGGGCGCATTGTTCCTACGTTTTCGTTATTCTTGGCGTCTAGTTTCTAAGAGCCGATGTCGTCATGAATAAAGTATTGGTGGTAGAAGACAGCCTAACCGTCCGCAAAATTTTAAGTAAACTGTTAGAAGACAACCCTTACTTAACGCCAATCCTTTGCAAAGATTTTGCCGAGGCGTCACAGGAACTTGAAAGAGGGAGCGATTTTCTCGCCGCTATTGTAGATTTAAATTTACCTGATGCTCCCAATGGTGAGAGCGTAGAACTCAGTTTATCTTATTCAATACCCACCTTAGTGTTAACTGGAAACTTTGATGAATTTACACGTGCTCAACTACTCGATTTAGGCGTACTTGATTATGTAACCAAAGAATCTCGCTATTCCTACAATCAGGTTATCAAACTCATTGATCGCTTGAGAAAAAACCTCACCACTAAGGTACTGGTTGTTGAAGACTCTGTTACCAGTCGAAACTATATTTGCAGCCTGCTTAAAAAATTTCAATTCCAAATATATGAGGCAGATGATGGCATAGACGCACTCAATGTGCTGTCTGAGCATAAAGATATCCGTATGGTAATCTCCGATCACCGCATGCCAAATATGGATGGATACGAACTCATCAAAGCAATAAGACATGAGCGTCGCATGCAAGACTTAATTTTTATTGGGCTTTCAGGCACCAACGATGGCGTACTTTCTTCTAAGTTCATCAAAAGCGGCGCAAATGACTTCCTGTCTAAACCTTTCTACCACGAAGAGTTCTTTTGCCGAGTGATGCAAAATTTAGAAGCCCAGGAAATGATTCAAACTATCAGGCAATCTGCCAATATCGATCCCCTAACTCAGGTTTATAACCGCCGCTACCTTATAGAGCAAGGTGACGCAATATTAGCCCAGAACACTCCTTCCTCAGGGGTGACCGTATGTATGATTGATATCGATAACTTTAAATTGGTGAATGATAACCAAGGCCATAAAGCGGGTGATATGTTGCTTCAAGAGTTTGCCACTCTACTAAAAGAACACTTTGGTGAAGACTTGGTGGTTCGCTACGGCGGTGAAGAGTTTACGGTGATATCTACCCGCAGGTTGAAGGAGCACCTGGGAAACGTTTCTCAATTTATTAACCTTGTACGAAGCTCACTATTCACTCAACACGAATTAAACATAACGTGCAGCATCGGTATTTGCGCAGAACAACACACTAACCTTGAAACGCAAATTGATATAGCCGACAAACGACTTTATAAGGCCAAACGTACTGGAAAAGATAGGATTATTGCCAGTGATAGTTAATGCTAAACATTGGCTTCATGCCTTTCCCAATGAGTTGCTTGTAATTGCTTCAGCGTGACTTCACTAAATTTAAAAAACTGTGCTTAAATGCTCGAAGTGCTGCGCTTATTACAGCTAAATCGCTACATCCAAGATTTTCGTTTCGACTCCACTTCAAACAACACATTATTCGCCAATTCATTCGCATAACTTTCAGGTAAAAACGGGACTGAAATAGCGCCAGATGCTAATACAAACTGCACCGTTGCCAGCTTTCGCCTTTTCATGAATACACTTTGTTTTACCACCACCTGCTGAACTTTGTAGGGTTCGAAGCATAAGTAATCCACGCCTATGCGCCCTCGCCTTACATAAATGTATTTATCATCACTTGCCACGCCCCAGCGCCACCATCTAAGCGCAATAACACCCAGCAGTACTAGGCTAACAAAGGTGACGCCTGCGGTAATATCTAAATGCTCTATATAGATACCAAATCCAGTACCCACCACGAAAGGAATAGAAAGCCCTGCGATAACCCAATGTAAAATATACCGCTTGCTAATGGACTGGTAATCGCTACGGCGAATTTTACTTTGCGGCATAACCTCTTGGCTTAATTCATCCGCTTCGTCTTCGGTAACAGAAGGCACAATAAGCCGGTTTGGTGACATTAGCTCATTGGTACTGTGCCCAATTGATGCGTTTTGCTCGAAGTAAAGGTTCACGCGCTTGAGAATTCTGTCTAGCCAATCTCGCTTTGCCGAGATAACCTGAATGCGAGATGCCCGCATACTCACTTCTTGTTTGTTCAATAAACCACTTCTACGAATGTACCTGTCATGTTGACGAGACAACGTATAGCCGTAAAAGGTAAATAACGCGCCGCCGATACTAATAAGTGCCACTACTGCCATAGCCATCATCAGCATGACAAAGGCGTACAAACCAAACTGCCACCAGGCTATGGTTTGCTCACCAACCAGCTGGTTTAGCTGCAAGCCCTTTTCAGCCAACCATTCTGATAGATACCCAAAGGCATTGTCATAAAAAGGCGCAGCTGCACCTAAGAAAATCCATACTCGATTATTCGTAATACCGTGTATGACAATATCGGTAATAGAGCGCCTATTAAGTATCGTTTCGCCATCTTCATTGGTTTCAGAATAACGGTTGCTTTGAGCGCCATTAACCGCACTATTAACAGCGCTATCAGCATTGGCAACCGCAGCGCCGCGAGTTGTATGTGAACTGTCCTCGCTGTCTTCTACAAACTTGTGGTCTTGATGCTCGGCTAGTACCTGCTTTCTTAGCGCATGGGCATAGGCCAAAGGAACCGCGACTATTTTTGCTTCTTCTCCCGCACTTCCTGCGGTATCAAGTACCACTAAAGCAAAGCCAAAAGGGCGATAGTAGAAAGGTAATTCAATTTTTACATTCTGAATGCGCCAAAAAGGCAGATTGGTATAACTTCTAGAAAATACCCCACTGTGAATTTCAACGTGCTGATTGTTTACTCTAAAGCGGTACATAAAGAAGCTAACAACACCGCTTGAAAAGAAAATAATGAGAATAGCCGCAATACTCAATAATGTAATGGGTGATTGAATGCTATCGTTAATATTAGCGGTTACCGCTATGGCTGGTACGGCATAAATAGCGCCTTGCGCCATGTTTTTAATGCTGCGAAGGGTGAAATACGCAATGGCGATGGGTGAAAGTCTTCGCCAGTCTTCGCCGGTGTCCACCTTGACGGTTTGTGATCCTGCACTGCTTTCGGAAGGCTTCGCTGTGTCTACTTCGGAGGAAGCCACTATTTTGCACTCACATCTTTATGATCGAGAATGAACTGCCTTAATCGCTCAGCCACTTCCACCTCTATACCTGGAATTTCAAATGTGTGGGTGGCGCCACCAGCTGAAAATACCTGTAAAGAAGCTAGCCCTGCTAAACGAGCAATCGGCCCACGCTTTAATTCAACGTGTTGAACACGCAATATAGGCTGGCAAGACAACGACCTAAAAACTAAACCTGATTGTAAACTTAGGTCTTGTTCACGTAGGGCATATTTAATGAGTGGATCGGCAAAGAAATGATAGGTCGTCCATAAACATCCCAGCACACATATTCCCATCACAATATATGGAAAGGCGGTAACCAAGGGCTCTGGTAGCGCAAAAAATGACTGATAGCGCAGTGCACTAGCGACCATGACCAACACAAACGCTATGCCAAAAGCCAATGAGATATTAATAACGCGGTAACGCGGAGAAATAGCTTCTAAGTTTAGTTGGTGAAGTTGCGGTATGTCTGATGTAGACGTGTTCTCATTAGTTGTTATAGCGTTTTGCTGAGCATTGCTAAACGTCTCGTTGTCGGTGCCCATTGTCATTACGTCTACCCCTTGTAAACTCGCGAAATCGACTTCCAAATAAAAACGGGGCTTAATCAGCCCCGTTTTTTGTTAAACGATTTAATCGTCTACCCGCTGCTGATTAAGCCACTCTTGCAGTGCTTTCATGTCGTGCTGTACAGCCATTTGCAATTCTTCAACCCAATCGTGGACGTTCTGCCACCACGTAGGGTGATCGCCTTGTTGAATCTGATTGGCAATACGCTGCACACGTGCAAGCCCTACAGAGCCTGCTGCACCTTTAATCTTATGCGCTTGTGAGCACACTTCAGATTTTTCATCGGCACTTAGGCTTAACTGCAGAATTTCCATGTATTCAGGCATTTTTTCCTGAAACACTTTAACGCTTGCCCGCACCATATCATCGCCTATTGTATCCACTAACATCTGGAGCAAGTCCATGTCTAAAATGTTACTTAATATTTTACTCGGCTCTGGCGGGCGCTCTACCTGACCTTCAATTTCTAACGGTGCAGGTGGCGCATGGAATAACTCGTTAAACACCTCAATCACACGAGACTTCTTAATGGGCTTGGCAATAATATCGTCCATGCCGTTCTGCAAATACTCTTCCCGCTTTTTAATCACGTTCGCAGTAAGTGCCACAATAGGCGTTTGCATCACTAAGTCTTCTTCATGCAGCGTACTGGCCACGTCGAAGCCGGTCATATCAGGTAATTGAATGTCTAACAGTATCAGGTCGTATTGGGTAGCTCGGGCTTTATCAATGGCTTCTTGCCCTGTCATGGCCACATCTACCTTTTGCCCCATTTTTTCGAGCAAGGCTTTGGCAACCATCACGTTAAGCTCAATATCTTCTACCAACAGAATATTCAAATCGGTAACTTGAAGCTGCGCCACTTGCATAGGCTTTTTCGATATCTCTACCGGTAGCTCTATTTCAAAGCGCGTACCTTTACCTACCACACTGGTAACCTTGATATTGCCCTTCATCAAATCGACCATTTGCTTACAAATAGCCAAACCAATACCGGTACCCGTGGCTGATTGGTGATCAGGGTGATCAACCTGATAGTACATGGCGAAGATTTTTTCTATCTCTTCCTCAGGTATTCCTACCCCAGTATCTTCAATCACAAAGGTGACGAACGCTAAGTCATTTTCAGGTTTGGTGGCTTCAATCGATAAGCTTACATGACCTTTTTGGGTAAACTTCACTGCGTTAAACAGAATATTCCATAAAATTTGGCGCAATCGCGTACCGTCTACTTCAACCAACCTTGGAAGAGGTTCTTTAATTGTCGTTTTAAGCTCTAGTTGTTTATCACCCGCTAATAGTCGAATAATACTGCTTAGCTCTTCGGTAAAATCTCGAAGCGATACGGTCTTTAAGCTCAGTTCAACTTTGTCTCTATCTAGCTTATCAAGGTCGATAATATCATTGAAGATATTTCCAAGGGTGATAGCACTGGCATAAATGGTACTTACCCAGCTAAATTGCTCTTCGCTTAATTCGGTATCGCGCAGCATTCTACTTAAGCCAACAATACCGTTTAACGGCGTACGTAACTCGTGGCTAATCGTGGCGATAAAGCGTGTTTTATCGGTACTGGCTTTCGCTGCTGCATTTTCTGCCTGTTTACGTTCAGTCATGTCTCGACCAAATGATAGCAAGCCTAAACGGTTACCTTCTTTATCGAAGAATGGAACCCGCTTCATTTCGAAGTAACGGCGGCGGCCATCGGCAAAGCGCAGCCATAACTCCTCGGTAATACTGGCGTTTGTTTCTAGCACTTCATGGTCGCTGGCAACAATTTGGCGTGCCAAGTCTTCTTCATAAACATCTGTTGGAGTTAAGCCAAGCAGCTCCTGCTCTGTTTTGCCCGTCATGAGTTCTGCTATACGGTTACAGCCAGCAAAGCGCCCTTCTTCATTGCGGTAATAAATAAGATCTGGCGAGGCATCAATGATAGAGCGAAGTAAGGTAGATAAGCGGCGGGCTTGTGCTTCTTGTTCAGATTTATCCTGAATTTCACGCTCTAAGTCTTTAAATAAGGCTTCACGCTCTTCTTGCGCTAATTTACGCTGCTCAATTTCGTGGTTTAATTGGCGAATATTAGTTTGCAGTTCGCGGTTAAGAAAAACATCTTCTTCTCGTAAGCGCTCTAGTTGGCTTACCACTTCTTTAAGATTGGTACGTGAATTTTCTAACTGCTTTATCAGTTCGCTAAAAAAGTACAGCACCCAAGGAGCCGATAGCATGGTGAGTATAACCGCGCTGATAAAATCATCAGGTTGTACTGCACTGCCCATACTTACGCGAATTACGTAAGAGCCGCCAAGCGTAAATACCAGCGAAAATACCACGAACAGAATACTTAACTTAAGCGTACCGAAGCGCTGCACAAATTGTGCAAAGCGAATAGCCCAAGAATCATTTGGAGAATCTGAATGCATGAACGACTTATTTTTAGGGTTATTTTCGACATATCCTATCAGGGTTTATGCATTACGGAAATGCTCACTGAGTTCGTAAGTATTGAAGGGTGGTTGCGCGTTTAGGTGAATTGACTTACTACGGTGCATTATTTGTACAACACTGAATGATTCTGGTATCGTGTAAGAAAGGATTTACAACTACATAAAAATACAGCAAACATGCCCTTGACTAGATATTAAACGCCTCTACATGAATTTTTATTCACTTTTGGCGATTTAAAGACACTTGCTATAATTTTATTGCCTACCAATAAGACGATATATCGGGTTATAACAATTTTGTTACAAAGATGAATTTATAAGTTTAACACTATGAAAATAGTGAAGATTTTAAACAATATGCTAAATCTTTGTTATACCCCCTACTTTAGCGTTTGATTTTACATATCAATATAGGTATTTTGTACGCCCCGCAAAGCAATAATGCATAAAAATGCGGAACACGACTGGAATCCTCTAATAATAAATAACGACAAGAAAAGGCGCATAGAGCGGTAATAGTGCCAGCTCGACAAAAGACGTCTGAACAATGTTGTGATACGCAATACCTAGGCGCATCTACACGCAACGCACACCTTGCCCCAGTCAAAGGTTGAAGGAGTTAAGAGATGAGTTTATACAACCCCAACGATTCCCGGGATAACTGTGGATTTGGCTTAATCGCCCATACCCACGGAGAAGCTAGCCACACGCTAGTAGAAACTGCTATTCACGGTTTAGACCGTATGCAGCATCGAGGCGGTATTGCCGCTGACGGGAAAACCGGAGACGGCTGTGGTTTATTACTACAGAAACCGGATGCGTTCTTCCATACTATCGCCGCAGAAAATGGCTGGAAACTCAGCAAAAAATACGGCGTTGGCATGATCTTTCTAAGCCAGGACCAGGCCCTTGCGCAAACTGCGCGTGAGGTGTTGAATGAAGAACTTGAAAAAGAAACCCTTAGTGTTGTTGGCTGGCGCGAAGTGCCTGTCGATCGCTCTGTTTTGGGTGAACTTGCTCTTACCGGCGTGCCGCAAATAGAACAAGTATTTGTGAATGCACCAGCAGGTTGGCGCAAGCGCGATCTTGAACGCCGCCTTTATATGGTGCGTCGACGTGCTGAAAAGCGCCTTGAAAGCGATCCTGATTTTTATGTTGCCTGCCTATCTGGTTTGGTAACTATATATAAAGGCTTGGTAATGCCGAAAGACTTACCAGCCTTTTATTTAGATTTAGCCGACGAACGTCTGCAAAGTGCTATTTGTGTATTCCACCAGCGCTTTTCAACCAATACGCTTCCACGTTGGCCGTTGGCTCAGCCGTTCCGTTTCTTGGCCCACAATGGTGAAATTAACACCATTAAAGGTAACCGAGATTGGGCAATGGCACGTGCCTCTAAATTTGCTACGCCGCTTATTCCTGATTTGAAAGAAGCTGCACCTTTTGTTAATACCGAAGGTTCTGATTCATCGTCACTGGATAACATGCTTGAGCTATTTTTAGCCGGTGGTATGGATTTATTCCGTGCCATGCGTTTATTAGTGCCGCCTGCGTATCAAAACAACAAAACCATGGATAACGACCTACGTGCATTTTACGAGTTTAACTCTATGCACATGGAACCGTGGGATGGCCCTGCCGGTATCGTATTAACGAACGGCCGCCACGTGGCGTGTAACTTAGACCGTAATGGTCTTCGCCCTGCCCGCTACGTTATTACCAAAAATGGCTTCATTACCCTTGCCTCTGAAGTTGGCATCTGGGATTACAATGAAGCTGATGTTATTGAAAAGGGCCGTGTAGGCCCTGGTGAAATGCTAGCCGTTGATACCTACACAGGTAAAATCTGGCGTTCCACTGAAATTGATGAAGAGTTAAAAGCGCGTCACCCTTATAAAGAGTGGCTCGATAAACATATTCGTCATTTGACCCCGATTGAAGAACTAGATGCTTCACTGATTGGTAAGCGCGTTTTTGATGACGACACCATTTCAGTATTCCATAAGCAGTTCAGCTATAGCTATGAAGAAATTCAACAAGTTATCAAGGTACTAGCGAAAGACGGTCAAGAAGCCGTAGGTTCTATGGGTGATGATACGCCAATGGCGGTCATGTCTTCACGCCAGCGTACCGTATACGATTACTTCCGTCAGCAGTTTGCACAGGTAACTAACCCACCTATCGATCCGTTACGTGAAAACCATGTAATGTCGTTAGCAACCTGTATTGGCCGCGAGCAAAACGTATTCAGCGAAACCTCAGGTTATGCAGACCGCGTATTGTTTAACTCGCCAATACTTATGTATACCGATTTAAAACAGCTACGCGAATTTAACCCTGATAACTACTATTCAGAAGTGGTTGAGCTTCAATACCAACCGCAAGAAGGCTTGAAGAAAGCCATCGAGCGTATTTGTAACGAAGTAGAACACTTAGTTAAACAAAAGCGTGCGGCGTTCGTGATTTTATCCGACCGCAACATCAGACAAAACCGCTTACCTATTCCAGCTGCTATGGCCGTTGGTGCAGTACAGCGCCGTCTAGTTGATAAATCACTACGTTGCGACGCGAACGTAGTTATTGAAACCGCCAGTGCCCGTGACCCACATCACTTTGCCGTACTCATAGGTTTAGGTGCTACCGCGGTATATCCGTTCTTAGCCTACGAAACCATTGAGCAGCTTTGTGAAAAAGGCGAACTCGACATTTCACCAATGCAAGCCACATTGAACTACCGTAAAGGTATTAACAAAGGCTTGTACAAGATAATGTCAAAAATGGGTATCAGTACCGTGGCGAGTTACCGTAGTTCGAAATTATTCGAAGCTATCGGTATTAACGATGCGGTGATGGAACTGTGCTTCAGAGGTGTTGCTTCGCGCCTGCAAGGTGCCGATTTCGACGACTTCCAACAAGATACGGTTAACTTAAACCGTGTTGCTTGGTTGAAACGTAAACCTGCAGATCATGGTGGTTTGCTTAAGTATGTACACGGCGGCGAATACCATGCGTATAACCCAGATGTAGTCAGCACACTGCAAAAAGCAGTAATGAGCGGCGAATACAGCGATTACCAGCAGTATGCGAAACTGGTTAACGAGCGCTCTCCCGCGCACATTCGTGACTTGCTAGCACTCGACCCACAAAGCGAGCCTGTTGATATTAGCGAAGTAGAAAGCGCACAGAACTTATTTCCGCGTTTCGATACTGCAGCCATGTCTATCGGTGCATTGAGCCCTGAGGCGCATGAAGCCTTGGCAATTGCTATGAACCGCTTAGGTGGGCAATCGAACTCAGGTGAAGGTGGTGAACATCCGTCACGCTTTGGGACTGAAAAGAACTCGAAGATTAAGCAGGTTGCTTCTGGTCGCTTTGGTGTAACACCGCATTACCTTGTGAATGCGAGTGTTATTCAAATTAAAGTGGCTCAGGGCGCAAAACCTGGTGAAGGTGGTCAGTTACCTGGCGACAAAGTGAATAAGTACATTGCCCAGCTGCGCTTCTCAGTGCCTGGTGTAACCCTTATTTCGCCTCCACCGCATCACGATATTTATTCAATTGAAGATTTAGCCCAGCTTATCTTCGATTTGAAACAGGTGAACCCAACTGCACTGATTTCAGTGAAGTTAGTGTCTGAACCTGGTGTAGGTACTATTGCTACGGGTGTAGCAAAAGCCTATGCAGACCTTATTACGATATCAGGCTACGACGGCGGAACTGCGGCAAGCCCACTAACGTCGGTTAAATACGCAGGAAGCCCGTTCGAATTAGGTTTATCTGAAACTCAACAAGCGCTAATTGAAAACGGCCTTCGCCATAAAGTACGCGTGCAAACTGACGGCGGCCTTAAAACAGGCTTAGACGTTGTGAAAGCGGGTATATTGGGTGCAGAAAGCTTCGGTTTTGGCACCGGTCCTATGGTGGCATTAGGGTGTAAATACTTACGTATTTGTCACTTGAACAACTGTGCAACCGGCGTTGCAACACAAGATCAAAAGCTTCGTGACGACCACTTTATTGGCTTACCTGACATGGTAATGAACTACTTTAAGTTTATTGCTCAGGAAGTACGTGAAATTATGGCCGCCCTTGGCGTGACTAAGTTTGACGACCTTGTTGGCCGTACTGAGCTACTTAAAGTAATCAATGGCATGACTGCGAAACAAAATCGCCTTGATTTAACGCCATTGTTGGTAAGACCGAAAGCCGGTGAACATACCCACCTGTTCAGTTCTCAGGCGACTAATGAGCCGGTTGATAAAGGTGTGCTTAACGCACAAATGCTTAAAGATGCACAGCAAGCGGTTATCGACAGCAAATCAATTAATTTGAAATACCCTGTTCGCAACACGGACCGTTCTGTAGGCGCGCTTTTATCAGGCGAAATTGCTAAGCACCACGGTAACCAAGACTTTGAAGATACACCGATTAAAGTGAATCTTACTGGTACTGCAGGCCAAAGTTTTGGTGTGTGGAACGCAGGTGGTTTGCACATGCATCTTGAAGGCGACGCAAACGATTACGTAGGTAAGGGAATGACTGGCGGTAAGCTTGTTATTCATCCACCAAGAAACATGACTTACGATGCGCATGAAAGTGCCATTATGGGTAATACGTGCTTGTACGGTGCTACTGGCGGTAAATTATTTGCTGCAGGCTGTGCTGGTGAACGTTTTGGTGTACGTAACTCTGGCGCTATTGCGGTAGTTGAAGGTATTGGTGACAATGGTTGTGAATACATGACCGGTGGTATTGTTGCTGTACTTGGCCCAGTAGGCGTGAACTTCGGTGCCGGTATGACGGGTGGTTTTGCGTACCTTATGGACGACAACGACGACCTCGATAACCGTGTAAACCAAGATCTTATTGAGATTATGCCTGTTGACGGTAAAGCGATTTTAGTAGAGCACTTACGTGGTCTTATTAATCAGCATTACGAAGAAACTGGCAGCGACCATTCGTTAGGCTTGCTAACCGATTTCGCAGCAACGCTGAAACGCTTCAAGCTTATTAAGCCGAAGACCAGTGATGTGAAGAACCTATTAGGTCACATCAGTCGTTCAAGCGCTGAATTGCGCATTCAGGCTCAGTAGGAGGAGAAAAGTTTATGGCAAAGAACGTATACCAGTTTGTCGATGTTGAACGTATCGATCCGCCGAAAAAGCCGATCATGGTGCGTAAACACGAGTTCGCTGAAATTTATCAGCCGTTAAGTCAATCACAAACCGAAGGCCAAGCAGATCGCTGCTTGGACTGCGGTAACCCGTATTGCGAATGGAAGTGCCCAGTACACAACTACATTCCTCAATGGTTAGACCTTGCCAATGAAGGTCGTATTATTGAGGCGGCTGAGTTGTCGCACAAAACCAATAGCTTGCCAGAAGTATGTGGCCGCGTTTGTCCTCAAGACAGACTATGCGAAGGGGCATGTACCTTAAACGATGACTTTGGTGCGGTAACCATTGGTAGTATTGAAAAATATATTACCGATACCGCATTTAAAATGGGCTGGCGCCCAGATATGTCTGACGTAGTTTGGACAGATAAGAAAGTCGCTATTGTAGGTGCCGGCCCTGCCGGATTAGCTTGTGCCGACATTCTTGTTCGTAACGGTGTGAAGCCAGTGGTATTCGACAAGTACGAAGAAATTGGCGGCTTGCTAACCTTTGGTATTCCGTCGTTTAAGCTTGAAAAAGATGTTATTAAGCTTCGCCGCGAAATCTTTACCGACATGGGTGTTGAGTTTGTACTTAAGACTGAAATTGGTAAAGACATTGAAATGCAAACCCTGCTAGATGACTACGACGCTGTGTTCTTAGGCATGGGTACGTATAAATCGATGCAAGGCGGCTTTGAAAATGAACATGTACACG
>MDTG01348930.1_pt1 | contig 16349 bp, 16 predicted proteins | sample 811421 | NCBI WGS metagenome assembly MDTG01 (sample SAMN05326645, study PRJNA326480) | marine metagenome | isolation source: seawater | place: Pacific Ocean: South East | collected 2011 | reverse complement strand
CTTGTTGGGGATGTAGCTCAGTTGGCTAGAGCGCTTGACTGGCAGTCAAGAGGTCGTGGGTTCGAATCCCATCTTCTCCACCAAAGCGGAATCCATCTCATTTTGAGATAGCGTTCCGCTTTGTTTATTCTCACAAAGTCCTGTAAGTTATTATAGTCGGCTGATATAATATTTTTTTAAACATAGAACTTCTACAATTTATTTGAAAGTTTTATAACAAATATTTTAATACTGTTTTCCAATCTGGAAATTCAATCGTTCCAAAATGAATAAGTTCACCCTTAAATTCGCCCGCTCCATTTTTAAGTCTATCATCAATTAAATAATCTCCTATTAAAAAATCCTTTCTATGTGTTAAAATTAGACGCTTTTTTAGTTTCTCACCAAAATATCTCTCAATCCAGATGCGTTTATGACTTAATGAGTCAGTGTTTCGCCAGGGAGCTGTAGATGCAATATAAATCTGATATTTACCACAATCAAGCAGCTCACCAACAGAATCAATTGCTTTATCGATTGGAGGAGCATTTAAAAAAACATCTTTTAAGTTATCAATCTCGTCAGTTTCATTGTCATATTCGGGATGATTTTTAACAGATTGCATAAGGTCAACTATCACTCCGTCCATATCTATGAATAATGTTTTCATTTTAAAAATTATATTTTATTCCGTTTTGTAATTTGTAACTTATTGCTTTTATACCACTTGCAGGAAAAGCATCATAAAATATTTCAAAATTATTTGTAAAAGATAGTGCCCCACTAACCTCAAAATTTAACTGACTAGCTGAAGAAACCTTAAAATCTGAAAACTGATTTATTTTTGACTGAATGTATGTTGTAGTCAATAACTTTATTTTCTCTGTTAGGTCAAAATCTAGTTGTAGATAAGTACTTATTCTAAAATCATTATTAATTACGTCATAAGAAAGCTTTTCTAACTCATAAAAAGTAGAAATTCCAATATAATTTTTGTAAGATAATCTTGCTCTTATACCGGTACCAAACAATTTTCTGTTTTGTATTTTCCTAATAGGATCAAACTGATTTTGTAAATATGTTTCAGAGGTAAAAATAGAACTTACGTGTTTACTTAATCTCAAATGTTGATAGCCCTCATTTTCAAAATCAATGCCTCCTGCTCTATCAAAATTTATTTCGTTCAAAATCAAGAAACTCCAATTATTATTATCCCATTGAAAATAGGAAGTATTACTAAGCTCCCAATCGACTTGCTCAGAAGAATTATAATCAAAAGACAAAATTGTAGTCCCACTCCACCCCTTTTCATTAGATTGTCTTTTTGACTCCACATTAACAACTTGAGAAAAAATTGTAACAGGTAAGAAAATAAAAATTATAATAAAATTTCTCATGGTAATTTGATGAAACATCTATTCATTTTTTAATTTATAAGTTCTTTTATATAGAAACAATAGGACCCAAAAACATCTATAAATGAATTGTTCAATATTGATAATATTAGTTTTTCAGCTCTATATCTGGAGATTTCAACAATCTTTCGTTAGCTCTTTCAAAATCTTTTACTTCTCGTTCTAATTCTTTTGAATATCTATCAATTTCCTTCGATAGTTTTTCAACTTGTTTAGCTCTTTTAGTTATTTCATCTGTTTTTCTTTGGACATCTCTTATTGCAGACTTTAAATTAGAAACTTCAGATGAACCAAATTTATACTTTGAACCACATCTACTACATTTTGCTTCTCTTCTATTACATATTTCATAATAAGTAAGATCAATAGATCTACTACAACCTTTAGGGCAAGGCAAGCTGATTTTTTGTTTTTCAATTTTTTCTGTCATAATTATTGTTTTAATTTGAGCTACAGTTTTCTTGTTTTTCAAAAAATAAATTCTTAACTGATTGATTTTCATATAAGAAAATGTTGACGGGGAAACAGTCACTATTTTCTACTTTCAAAGTGTATGTCTTTGCATTAAAAGAATCGTAAAACTCATCCTCAATCTCTACTAATAATCTATTCATAGTTTTAAAATATTTAAACTTTGATTTTAATGTTAATTATTCTAATCCTAATATTTCTTTAATATTAGGATGATCTTTTTTTAAGAGATTAAGTTTTTGATCTCTAACATCATATGAATCCTTGAAACAAGACTTTATATCTTCATCTAAACAACTGATATTATAAATAGTATAATATTCACAGGCTCCTGTGTCATTTCTACTATTCTTACATTGATGTGAAATGTTTGGAAATCTATATCCGTTTTCTTCTGTTCTTAATAGATTAAGTGTTACACCCCATTTTAAATGCACTTCTAGATTACCCACTTTTTTACCATTGATTTTAAATGCTGCTCCAGCCAACCTTAATTTTATACCTATTTCAGGATATTCAGATTTAATATAGTCGTATATAGATTTATGAATTATAAACCAATCAGGCGGAATTCTATCATCATGTGATTTTCTTCTTTGTTCCTGCCATATTTCATAAGTCGGAAAATCACTTACAGTAAATTTTTTATTAGATTTTGATTCTATTGTATCATCAACTGATGTCATAGATGCAAACTCCATTGCTTCATCTATTTTTATATAGAGATCCTCCTCTTTTTTAAAATGCTTTCTAAGATCGTCTAACAACATTTGGGTTCTCGTCCAATTTGCCTTTAAATAACTATCTTTTTGAGCTAAACCAAATAATACTCTTTCCCAATCTTCGTCTGCTTGTTCATCAAACTGTTCAGATTGTTTTTTTAATTCAGACATTGATCCTAATTCAAATTTTGCTGCAACGATTTCGTCCCACTTTTGAAACTTTGGATACTGATTAAATAGACGGAACACCTTTGGATAAGAAATCTGAATGCCAATTAGATTAAAAAGCACAAAATCATGATCTTCATTAATTTTGCCTTCATCTGAAATCTCTAAAATTTTTTTTAATAATGAAAAAGTGTTTAGGTATCTTTTAAGACTTCTTGGATTAAACCCAACGGTATTTCTTACCACTTTAACATATTTTGGTAAAATTTTTGTGTCAATAGTAATCCCCAAATCATGAAGCTTTTTGTTTAAGAAATTTTCAATATCGTAAGCTCCTGTTGGCATAGAGAAAGGAACTTGAATTATTTTATCAAAAAACGAACGAAACTCCCTTTCATTTTCATTAGTTTTTTTGCCAAACTTATCTTCTAATCCTTTTACAACAACTTCATAATCAATTGCTATAATAAAAATACAACTATCAATGTCAAATATATTTTTTAAAGATTCTAAAACTTCTACCGCATCTTTAGGATTTATTCTGTCCAAATCATCAATAAAAAAAACTACTTTCTTATAAGGATTATTCTCGTCAGATAATAAAATAGAAATTACATCTTTAATATCCGCTTTTATTTTAGCTATATCTGCTATAAGTTCATCAGATTCAGCTCCTGCAGCATTTTTTACATCTACTCCAGTTTGTGAGGATACAATTTGATTTGCAACATTACCTAAGAAGCTACCGACTTTTGTTATTTTCTGTTTCATTTCTCCATGTCTAGGCCAATGACCCCCACACGATTCTTTCAATTTCTCTAACATCCCCTTTAAAACAGCAGGAGTAGTTTGGTCAACACCTTTAAACATAGAATACTCCCAAGTATTAACCCATGACGTAGCAATAGCATCATTTTCTTTAGAAAAACTATCTAACTTTTCTCTAATCATATACATTAAAGAAGTTTTACCTGTTCCCCACTCTCCTTGCATACCAATAGTAAGTGGTGTGTCACTTTCTAAAATGAAACTGGTAAGAGCGTTTGCATATTTTTCTGACTCTAATAAATCACTTTCTACATCTCTAATTGGCTGATCTGTGATAGATGTTATTTTATTCATAATTTTATTTCTTATGTAACACTAATTTTGTGTTACTCATATTATATAGAATGCTTTTTTATTAAAAATTTAATTTTAACACTTCTTTCAATATTACAAATTATTTTTCAAAGCTAATTTCATGCAAAGTATCTGTTATCGGTTTTTTTAATTTCTTCAAATATTATTTATTATGCGTAAAAAAACTAATATTTAATAGGTTTGCCGTCAGGTACCGATACAGATGTTGTCTTACGTTCGTAACAGCAATATCCTTTTTTCTTTGAAACAACAACATCTAATTGATAGTAACCTTTGAACTTATAGTTAATAAAACCTAGATTGTCCTTTACTTTAGCAAAAACGATACGATTTTGTTTAGACTCACTGCTTAAAATTTTGTTTAAATGATCTTTGCCTTTAGAAAAGGAAATGGGTATTTCTTCAATCCAATTTTCATCTTTGCTTATTGAATTGTTCCAATCTTTGTTTTTAAATAATTTGGGAAACCAAAGTGTTCTTTTTCCATCCATAGTTTCTGCTGCTGCACTTTGATACCCTTGATATTTATTTGATTTGTTTCTAAAATAGTTGATTGCGTCAACTATCTTTTTAAATACTATTTGATCTTCTACATTAAAAATGTCAACATCTTCATACGTAAACTCTTTATTGGGATCCCAAACAGTAAAACTCTGCAATTCTTTTTTTTGAGTCTGAATATATTTTACCACCTCATCTACTTGAGAATTTATCATCTTTATGGAATAGTCTTTGTACGCCTTAATTCTTTTAGGAGACCATTCTTTAGGGTGTTGTATTAAATTTTTAGTAGCCACCAAATAATCACGATCACGAATCTTGTCTTTTTGTGTTGAATATAAATTAGAGTGATGATCTTCATCAATCTCTATAGAAAGATTAAACTGAGGGAAATATAGGTCGGTAAGACCAAAGTTTCCATCGGGACGTTTAAAATATTGTTGTGTAACAAACTTTATGTCTAAATCATTTAAAAGATGAATAATTCTGGTGATAATATAATTCTCGTAATTTTTTTTATTTGTCCTTGATAGTTGAGCAAGAATGTATTCTTTCTTCACTAAGGCAATAGATTTATTCATTTGAATATGTTAAATTAATAATGTAATTTTAAAATTTATTGGTCTAATTAAGTGTTTTTTATTTGGTTTGAAAAATGAATAATGATTTTAAAATAAAAAATGAAAGCTTTTGGTTTGATCCATTAGATGAATTTCAATTATTCGATGAAATAGTTGTTGTTAATGTTAGTGAAGAAGATTTGTTGAGTAATAATACTTCAGGCTTAGAAGAAGTAGCTTCTATCGAGTTCGGTGATTGGGGTGCTTTAGAAAAAATATTAGGGAAAAAAGAATCAGACCTACATAAGCTAGACTTTGATAATGGGGATACCTCATGGATAGTTTTTTTATATACTAATGGTAGATATGTTACCTGCATTAGTGGTTAAATAATTTTACATAATAAAATAATGAATAAAATTATTAGAGTGTGTGCTAAAAAGCATGCAGAGTTTGAAAATATTGCTTTGACACAGGGAAGTATAATATTAATCTTTAATGATATTAATACTTTTGCTTATGGTGTAGTTATAAAAAATCATAGTGCTGGTCAATTTTCTGATTATCATATTATTGGCAGTAATACAGGTAATAATATCTGGAGATTTAATGCTGGTAATTTCGCGCCGTTTGATGGTTTCTATGATGAATATGCTAATACTGCGTCTATTTTTTCTGGTTTTGATATTGAACAAGCGAAAAAATTCTTTGATAGTACTGACCCTGACTCTTTGTATGATTTACACAATAAGTTTAACAGAACTGTTGATTCGGACGGAGTAATTGAACAGTTTTTTTCAGATAAAGAAAAAAAGGTGTTTGGGTTTGATAATGATGAATACCCTGGTTATCCTGACGAATCTGGAGAATATTATTGTTCAAAACTATGCTTACTAGATGATATAAAAGGTTCTATTTCTGAACAAGAATTACTTTGGTTCTCATTAAATGATTGTGATCAAGAGACCCTAAAAAGTATAGAGGATAATGATGTTATACAGGCCATTTCTAAAATGACCCCTGGCAATGTTGATTTTTTAAGGTAATCCAAGAAAAATTATAGCTAAAAGCCTATTATTTTCTCAGTAAATGCAAATTACAAAACTAAATTGTTTTAGTGTTTATTCATGAGCGACCCAAAAATACAACAAAAATAATAGCATATGCATGCTGAATATGACAAACAATAATTAAAAGATCGTTGTTCAAAAAAAGTTCGAAATAGTGCTGCTTAAATATACAAAAGCTAATTGCTTATCATCTGGGGAAAATATTCTTTAATTTAAAATTTATTAATTTTGTTTGTATGAAAAAAGTAAATATTTTCTTTATAATTATTGTTTTTTTTGCTTGTAGTAAGATTGAACTAGAACGTGCTAATCCTATTGAAAATCTCGAAATTTCTACTGGATATGCTCAAGAAATTGGAACATTTTCCTGTAAAATTCAAGGAAATATAATTACCAATGAATTTAATGGTGTTGATAATTATGGACATTGTTGGTCCTTACAGAACAATCCAACAATTAATGACGCTTCAAGCGAATTGGGTTCTTATAAGGGAGAAAAATCATTCGTATCTAACTTAAGTGATTTAGCGGTCAATACTACATATTTTGTGAGGGCCTATGCGATAGCTAATGATACAGTTATTTATGGTGAAAATATTAACATTTTCACTGAGTGGAATGGAGAAACCCCTTTAATTAATACTGGTGGTGCCAATTCAATAACTAGTTCTCAAGCTACTTTACTTGGTATTATATTAGAACCAGGGCTGTCTTCTATCATAAAATATGGACATTGTTGGTCTTCACAGAATAATCCAACAATAAATGACTTTAAAACAGAAAATATTGGGGGAAGTGCTGTTGATACATTTTCAACAAGTTTAATTAATCTGATTGAATCTAAAAAGTATTATTACAGAGCATATGCTGAAAATGAACAAGGCTTAGTTTATGGACCTGAAAAATCTTTTTCTACAACAGATGGAAGACCGTCTATTAGTACTACAGAGGTTGTTGAGATAAAATCTACCTCCGCAGTTGCAAAAGGAGAAATAACTGGTGTTGGTGATGCTCCAATAAACAAGTATGGGCATTGTTGGTCAACATCACCTTCACCGACAATCAATGATTTTAAAACAGAAAATATAGGGGGTAGCTCAGAATCAATTTTCACTAGCAATCTAACTAATTTATCCTCGGTTACAGATTATTATGTTAGATCTTATGCAGAAAATAGTCTTGGAATATCTTATGGTAATGAAATCTCTTTTAGTACTAATAATGGATTAGCTATAGTAACAACAGGATCATATGATATTAACGGTTCTAGTGTTGATTTATATGCTCAAATAATAGGAATAGGTAATGGAATTATTGAGCACGGACACTATTGGTCAACATCTCCAGGTGTAAGCTCAATTAATTATGATGACAAATCTGAATTAGGAGTAGAAAATAATACCGTCAATTTTACAACACCTGGTGTTAATTTAAACCCCAACACAACATACTATTATAGGGCATATGCAGTAACTGATGCTGGAACTGTAACAGGAAACGAACAGGTTCTTACTACAGGAAGTCCCTGGACTAATGTTGGGCAATTAACAGGTGTTACATATAATAACAATGCAATGCTTGTGCTCTCTTCAAATAACGTTTGGGTTGTGGGGTCAAATGTTTGGAATTGGGATGGATTTACCTGGGTTAATAAGTCTAATCCAAGTAATTATGATATTGTGGCTGTTCACGGAACCTCATCAAATAATATTTGGGTAGTAGACGACAATGATGTGGTGTGGAGGTTTAATGGGACTAACTGGACATCATTTTCTTCAGCATCTGATGGAATATACAATGTGAAGGATATTCTAGTTTCTTCAAGCAGGATTGTGATTGGAGGTACCAAAAATTCCGGCCCTGGTATTAGAATATCAACTAATTATGGTTCGTCATGGATTTCGGAGTATCCAACATGCTCGAGTAATTGTCATGGTTTTGTAGATATGGATAGCGATATTAATAATAATATTTGGGTCGGAAGTGGAAGTTTTACATTTAATGGTACTCAAGGGACAAGTGTATTTAATGGTGTAAGTTGGTCAACAAATAGTTTATTGTATAATATTAAGTGTTTGTCTGCTATTAATTCTAATACTTCTTTTGCAACTTCTGCTCCTAACTCTGGAAGCTGGAATCCTTTGATATGGAAAAATGAAAATGGGGTTTGGTATTCAATTGATTTACCATCAAGTATTCAAGCTAACTCGGGATATACTCCAATTAATGCAATATCATCAAATGAAGTGTGGTTTGGTTCTGATAAGGTTTATAAATACAATGGTAGTGTCTGGACTGAAGAAACAGGCTCTATTGGTGATAATGTTAAGATTATTCAAATGTTAAACGCTAATGTGGGGTTTGCAGTTACTGGCAACGGAACTATTTTAAAAAGACAATAAATTGAAAATCAAATATTCAAAATTAGTTTTTACTCTATTTTTATTCCTGTGTATTTTTGGGTGTGAAAATGAAGAAATAGAAATAATAGACAGGTGGCAACAAACAGTAACTTTAAATGGAGTGCACAAAGATAATAGCGCGTTTCATATTATAAATGAAAATAGTATTTGGGTAGTAGGAGAAAAAATATGGAAATATGATGGGGTTTTATGGAATATAGTGCAAAACCCCACAGATAATCCATTGATTTCTGTTAGTGGGTCATCTGATGAAGATATTTGGATTTTAAGTGATGTTCCTACAAGTGTAAATGGTGGTTTGGCTAATAATTCTCAGCTTTGGAATTGGAATGGGTACGAATGGAAAAACAATAATTTAATAAATAGTACAATATATAGCTTGCATGTAATAGATTTTCAAACTATAGTTCTTGGTGGCAGTGGATACATATATATTTCATATGATGCAGGAAACACATGGGTAAATTATCGTATACCTTTAGATTCAAGCTGTGATTCTAAGCGGGTGTTAGAAATAACAGGAGGTATAAATAATTTATTTATTTCTCTTAGTTGTGGGGATTTGGCAGAGTTTAATGGAGTAAGTTGGAATATATATAGCAATGGTGGACCTTTTGGCTCAGGGGTAGGTGAAATTGATTATAGTGATAATGTAAATTATGCGATTTTTTATAGCGCTTCGAACGTAACGCCTGTGTTTGGTTACTATTATCTTAAAAAATATCAAAACCAAGAAATATTCGAGTCTATAGATATAAGTACAGCGTTGTTTGAAAACCCAACCTCTGATCAAGCCCAAGCCGCTTTAAGAAATGCATCATTTGATGTTCCTGGTAAAATTTTTTTTGGTTTCGACAACATATATAGCTATGATGGAAATGAATGGAAACAAGAAACAGACATGAATCAAAACATTAGGGTTATTCAAATGCTTGATAACAATAGAGGGTGGGCAATAACTGACAATGAAATAGTTTTAAAACGAAACTAAATAACACCTAAGATGAACAAAGCTTTTATATTACTTATAATATCACCATTAATTGCGTTTACTCAAATCAACATGACTGAAGATGAGCAAAAAATGCGAGATTTGATTTTTCAACTTTTAGACTCAAGAAACCCTCGAAATTTACTTGAAGAAAATCAATGGTCAACACAGACATTAGATGATTTTATCTCAGAAGATAATAATCGATATTATTCATATACATTTGAAAAATATTACCCTAATCAAAGTTTTTCATCTTTAACAATTAACGATTATTCATCTACTTCTTATCAAAATAAGTTGACCTTAATAACTGATGAAGAATTTTACAAGAAGTTTTTTAGATTTATTATGAGTTCTGGTTATAAACAAAAAGATAAATTACTCGGTTATAATGAAATTAAAACTTTGTTTTTTAAAAATGAAATCGAAATTTTATTTCATGAGAAATTAAATAAGTCATATAGTATTATTATTGAAAACATAGTAGATAAAAATAACCGTAAGGAAGTTTATTTACACCATCAACAACATATTAGAAATCAAGTATTAGAAACAGAGAAAGAAATAAAAACAAGAATCACCAATGGAGAAAATGCTGAAACAACAGAAAGATATGATGAGGCTTTGTTGTATTATCAATCGGCCAGCGAAATATTAGAATTAATGCCGTTTAATATTAAAGATTCAATCGATGTTTACTTTTATACAAACTTAGTCGCCCGAAAGATTTCAACAATACAAAGGTTAAAAGTAGAAAAATTAATCCAAGACAATTTAAAAAAAGGAAATGATTATTTCTATGACAACAGATACAATTTGGCATTACAGGCTTATAGTGAAGTGTTAAGTATTGATCCTGGAAACGAAACTGCAAATAATCAGAAAAAAGAGATTAAAGAAATCCTTGAATTTCTTGAAAATAGAAATAAAATATATTCATTTAAAAAAATACAGTCAGATGATTATAATGAATTAATTGTTGGTTTAGAAAATGGGTTAGAGAAGATTATGAATAATTCCGAAAGAGGAAGCGTTAGAGTAACCTTTGCGGTACATTTTGATACTCTAGGAAGAAACCTAACAAAATTCTACATCAACTCAAGCGAAAACATCTCAAAAACAACTGAGAATAGTATAGTTAACTTGTTAGAGCAAAAGAAAAATGATATTAGCAGTAAAAGGCCTATGGTGAAAGAATATTATGTCTGCTCTATGGAAAATATTAATATTAATCTTAGCTGGAACACTGATAACATCTCAGTAAAAATCACCCCTAAAAACTCTGTTTCGGACTTAAAATTTATGGGTTCTGAAGAAAGGGATTATATTTCGTCTTTAGGTATGTATGGTAAATACTCCATAACGCAAAAAAATAAAAGATTAAATAGTAATTTGAAAAAAGAATTTTTCTTAACGGATCATTCAATAAGTGGCCCTTTTAATGCATTTTACTCTCTTTTAGTTCCTGGCCTTGGAACAAAAAAAGTAACTTATGGTGAAAAAGGAAATAAAAGAATAAAAAGTTTCTTTTTTTATGCTGCTGTAGGGGTGGGCGCAAAGTTAATTTCAAATAGCTATTATTCAGATTATCTTAACGCAACAAAACAAGAAGACATAAATAATTTATATCGTAATTCTTCAATATATCATAATATATTTTTAGGGGGCTTTACTATATGTAGCACTATATACATCAACGAATTATTTGGTGTAATTTCAAAAGGAATAAAAAATAAAAAGAAATCTAAATCATTAAAAAAGAAGCTAAAAAATGGTCCAATTATGATATCTGAATAACAACTTGATTGGTAGAATAAAGAAGGCATCATTTAGAGAAAAGAAAGTTACAATGCCGTCAGATAAAATAATTTAATTAAAAGTTGTATTGGTAGAAAAGATTGGGTGTGTGTAATTTAATTGACAACACTGTTAAAATGGTTACTCTTTAGTGTTTTTCAGTTTAACCTAAAGTTTATTGGCACGTTGTATTGTACTTTTACTGGCTTTCCTCTTTGTTTACCGGGCTTAAATTTTGGTAAAATTGAAACTACTCGAACCGCTTCGGCATCCAAATGTTTATCTACTCCACGTAAAATTTTGACGTTAGTAACTGTTCCTGTTTTATCCACAATAAAGCTCACAAAAACTCTTCCGGTAATATTATTCTCCTTAGCAATTTGTGGATACAATGTGTTTTCTGAAATAAATTTCATAATCTCTAATGTTGAGCAAGACTCGTCCAAACACCCTTTAAATAGAGGCATATCTTCAACAACCATATATATTTCATCTGTTATTTCTTCTTCCTCTTCTATTTTCTTTTTATCTTCATCAATAACGAATTCAGTTGGTGGTGGAGGTGGAGGTGGTGTGAGTGCTCTAACAAAATCACCATATACCCAGCCAGAAAACTCAGCAGATACTATCTTATACCATTTTTGAGTATTTGCAGCGCTAATATCTTTTTTTTGTATTACTCCAATCATCTCAGTTTCATCCATAATTACGCTAGCTGTAAGCCAAATGGAATCGGTTGTAATAAAACGACCATTATAAGGTACTGCTGTATTTATTTGAGATATCATTTTTCCAGAATTTAACATATAATCTCCGGTGTTTGTGTAAAAGAGTGTATTCTTATCCAAAACAAACTGTTGATTGACAAATATCTTTACCTCATCAACAACCATTACTTTTTCTCTATTATCTAATTGGCCCGTGATTGCAGAATTTACTGAAGGATTATTTCTAACGTTTACTTTATCTGCTGCAATAAAAGCATTTGTCGTAAAATACTGAGACGTTGGTTGATGCTTTTCGTACTTCATTAAAGTAATGAGGAAATAATTATTTAATTTTTCCTTTAAATTGATTTCAATAGGATCTTTCTCGTATGTGTTTTTCAATGTATTGTTACTTACATTATGAAACACTTTTTTATATCCTGATTTTACAATAGTTTCTTGGAATTTATTATAAAAAATTTTGTCGTATAGTTTGAGTTCTACAATGTTTGATTGGGGGTATTCTTTAATAGTAAAATATGAAGAGTAATAATTTTCTTCTTGTGCAGGATTGTTGTGTTTTGAAAAATATAATTCATTATATCTAACTCCATATTTATCGATTTGACTATTGATTGAGTTTGTTTGCCAACCCTCGCTCTCTAAGGTCGTGCGATAATCTTTTGAATCAATAAGTTCAAATAATAATGAGGTTAGATTTGTTTGAGAGAAACCGATAACTGGAAGAAACAATATCAATAACAATTTTTTTATCATAATACAATACTACTTAAAAAATATAAATTAAATATAGAATATTTAAAAATGTAAACTTAAGAGTGCTGCAAGTAAACTAATCAATAAAATGAGTTTTATTATTTTAGCTCTTGAAGCGTGGTTTTGTGGACAAAGCGTCGTTGAATAACTTTATTTTTAATTATTATGAATCTGCCCCTTGTTTTATTTTGCATTATACTTCAGTATAATATTTATGCTCAAAACAAAAATATCGTTAAGCTAAATTGTACCGACTTAATTGTTAGTCGATATTCTATGGGTTATGAAAAATCTATTGGTCATTCTATATCTATAGCTTTAGATTTAGATATTTTAAAGCAGAATAAATCTTTGGAATCTTATAACTCTTGGTTTCCGCCGATAATTGTTACAAAAAAAGGTATTGTTGTCGAACCCCAAATAAGGTATTATTTTAATAAAAATGGACTGCAAGGGCTTTACACCTCCTTGTCGGGAGTTTTTGGAGTTGCAGAATATGAGCCAACTACCACTTCAGATTTTATTGAAAATGATGGTTGGTCTTCTGTGGGCGTGTCGTTATCTCTTGGCTATCAGTTATTAATAAATAAAATTGTATTAGATTGTTTTTTGGGTCCTACACTAGCAAATGACGTCTATCCGGGGCCATACCTAGAGTCTTCTGTGTTATTTCCTCCCCCAAAAGGCTTGAGAGTTTCGGGTGGTGTAAAATTAGGGTGGTGTTTTTAATCTTTTTGTTGGGTGATAAAGGCTTCTATAGCGCTAAGGTAGGCTTCATAACCCATAGTTTGTGGCACTCCATCAAGTCCGTGATTGGCTCCTTCAACACGAATGTAAGCAGAGTCACTTCCCGTATAATTGGCTATGATTGCTTCGCCATTTGTAATAGCCACATAATCATCGTCTGTTCCGTGTAACCACATGAAAGGTTGACTAACTTGTTTAATCTTTTCGGAATTATCAAACTCAAGTTCTGTGATGTAGCTTGCAGAAACCTCTATTAGCGTAGACTCTTGCGCCAACAAGTCGGTAGAGGCAAAAGGTGATTCAAGTATCAATTTATTGGGGTAATCTCCGTCCTTACCAAAAGCCATTAAATCTGTTGCTGGTGCAGAACCTAAACTAAAGCCATAATTAATTATTTGCTGTGTTGGAACTCCCCAACTTTTAAGCCAATTCATGGCGGCTCTAACATCTTCATACATACCTTCTTCTGTTGGTACACCTTCTGATTTACCATAACCTCTATAGTCATAGATTAAAACACCAAAACGCTCCTTTCCTCCACAATTAGCTAACAGCTTAGCTCTCTGCCAATAGTGATCTATATGGCGTGTTTGTCCGTGACTATATAAAATGACAGTATCATTCTGGATGTCACTTATGTCTCCTATGTAGATAGCTGCTATTGTGTAATCTCCCGATGAAAAAGAAACTTCATGAATGTTTTGGACAGAATAGGTGCTGTCTAATCTAAAGTCTAGCTCGAAGTTATAGTCGTCCAACATATATTCTGACAAAGGTTCGTTATAAAAGGCAATGTCGTTTAGTTTTATGCAACCAAACAAAGAAAGAATTAGAGCTAATAAAATTGCTTTTTTCATTTTAAAACCGTTTACTAATGTTGAAGTATAAACCGGTAGCTCCTTGATCTCCAATAAGACTTTGGTATGGTAAAAAAACTTTAGTGTTGTCGTATGATGGAGCTAAAAACTTTAACTCTGTTCCTAATTCCCAAAACTTAAATTTATAAGTATATCCAAGGTGGGGGTTAACTATTCCTATTTTATTTTCATCTATCATATCGGTATCAATCCAAATAGAATATCCTAAATGAAATCTGTGTTTATTATTATTTAAATTCCAATATGTATTTCCGTCTATTTGAGGCCATAGTTTTGAATTTCCTAATGATAACTCGGTAATATAATTTAATGCTAAGGCAGATGAAAGTCCAGGAAGGTAATTTTCTTGACGCCTTATTTGTGATAAGACGCCTACTTCCGTTTGAAGATTGTTGAAGATCAAAGACGTTGTATGTAAAGAGCCAAAGGCTGTTAGCTTATTGGAAAGTCCATAAGCATATGTTAGAGAGCTTAAAGGAGCGGGTATGGTTGCTCCTCCATAATCTATCAAAGAGCCTCCAATATTAAAAGATACTACTTGTTGGTTTTTTGAAAGAGGCTCAACAAATCTTGATGGGGCACAAGATAAGGCCATTAAGGCTAAAAAAATGAAAACGTATATCCTCATGCCGTAAAGTTAAAAAATAATAAAACGATGAAAGGTTGATTTACTCCCTAAGATAAACCACGGCGTCTTGTAAAATATAGTTGCACTGATAAATATCGTCGGCATTAAGTTTTAATGTGCCTTTTATAGTGGCTACTTCGTCCATTATAAATACCTCCTTTGAAGATTTCATCTCTAACTCTACAATGGTTTCAGGTCCTCCAACGCCACAGAAAAAACAAGAAGAAAACGGCCCTTTAGATAGGATATAGTAGTTTTTGGTGGGGTCTATCGCTAGAACAAAGCCCCTTATCATCACTTCCTTACCCGCTAACTCTCTTACGCTTGGGCCAAAATGAGGGTATAAAAAATATTCATCAACTTCTTCTATATACAAATCGGTAAACTCTATATCGGCTAAGACGCTCCAATCAATTTCTTTTTGTGCAAAACTAAGTTTGGCAAGAAAAATAAAAAGAATAATAATTAGCCTATTCATTGGAAAGGGTTTTGGGAATATTAATGTTGTATGATAAAACCGTTGGTATTATAGAAGCAACTATGCCTATAAGTAAAGCAATGGGAAGTAGCCAAAGTTCTTCGTTAAGCAAATTAAACTGAAAGGAACTAAAGGTGTATTTATGTTCAGTAAATAAGGTTATTATAAGTAACGTTATCCGGCTGATTAATAATCCAAGAACAGTTCCGATTACAGATAAAATTATTCCTTCTTGAAAAACTAATTGAACCAATTGCCATTTTGAAGCTCCGTGCACCCGCATCAAAGCAAGTTCGTAACGCCTTTTTTTCAAAGAATTGTATAAGCTAATGAATATACTTAGACCTGAAACTATTATTATTATAAAAGCTATGGTGTTAATCGTTTGAACACCAAAACCAAGCAAATTAGTTAATCGACTTATTTCAAGGGCAGGTACGGCTGCTTGTAAATTAGTCGTCTCATTAATTTTTCGAGGCAACTGTATTAGTCCAATGGGGCTTTTAAATTTAACTAACAAGGAGGTTATCATAGCGTCTTCTGGAATACTGGCGTTTAGCTCTAATCCAGATTCTGTTGACTCTTCTATATCATGCTCATGGTCGCAATTGTGATGTTCGTGACTATGCTCATCGTCATGATATTCGTGGTCGCAATTGTGATGCTCATGCTCGCAATTGTGATGTTCGTGACTATGCTCATCGTCATGATATTCGTGGTCGCAATTGTGATGCTCATGTTCACACTCTTGGTTCTCATGACCTTGTTCTACAACTTCATGATTATGAACTTGCCAAACGCTTTGAGTATTAGTCAATATAAGCTGATCAAGAATAGTGTATGAGGGGTTAAAAATTCCTACTACCTCATAGGCGTATTCGTCATGAACAT
>MDTG01173740.1_pt1 | contig 16349 bp, 32 predicted proteins | sample 811421 | NCBI WGS metagenome assembly MDTG01 (sample SAMN05326645, study PRJNA326480) | marine metagenome | isolation source: seawater | place: Pacific Ocean: South East | collected 2011 | reverse complement strand
GTATTCAAGCACAAGATTGACAACGCTGGCTACATACCATGCGAACACCCAGCCGCAGAAAAGTTTCCCGATGATGCCAATTGGTATCTGATGATTGAAACTGATGGCCGGACTTGGATTTGGGATGGTTGGATTGCGGAGGGATGAAAAATGTCAGCATGGTTACACATACAACAGGCTTACAAATGCCGCAACTGCGGCGAAGTCAAACTGAGGCATTCGTGGGAAAAGTGCGATTGCCAAAGTATATATAGGGGAAGCCCCCATATTACTAACATGGGCGGGACAGCCGCCAACAAGGAGGAATAAACATGAATACAAACAGAGAATACGGAATAGAAGCAAGAATAATTTTGAAAAAACTACAGGACGCAGGTTGCCGATTTATCAAGACAGGCGACTCGTATGGGGATGACTACTATGACATCTCATGCGAGGGACTGAGTATTGGTAAAATCGCATACAACTTATGGAATCTTGAGGACTCAATGCTGGTTGTCAGAAACCCCGAAGGGGATTTGGCATGGGCAAGATTCGTCTTTGGCAACGGCTGGGGCGAATTGGTGGCTGATTACTCAATGAACCTGCTAGGCAAAACTTTGCCATACGAAGAATCACGATTGCGTGAGAAGACAGTAGGACTATGGGACTACCAAGATTGGAGAATCAACGATGTTCTCAACTTCTTTGGAATCACAAGGAAACTGACAGACATCATCGACGAAATACAACCGCACTATGCGGCAACTATATATAGGGGCAACCCCCATAATAGTAATGAGGGCAGCGACTCAGACAACGCTGACAAAAAAACACAGGAGGAATAAACATGCCAAAAGCAACAACAATAAGAATGACTAAGAACGAAAAAGTGAACGCAAACCTACACCTAGCAGCAGCCGGTCTGCGAGAGGTGCAAGCCGCAATCGCCGCCGAGTTTGGCAGACAACATGCCGACTTCGATAGCAACGCCGAGTTTGACACCACCAGCACGCCTAACAAGACACTGAAAAAGGGTCTGAAGATGGGACAGCACAGTATAGCAAGAGGGACGGTGCCTTCGGTCAAAGCACAATTCAAGTGGAAACCGGAGTATGTCAAAAAGCGCACCGATGAGGCCAAGAAACTGAATCGCAGACCATATCTGTATAATGCTGGTGAGTTCGCCCCGCACAACCCACAGATTACTGACAAGGAGGGCAAGCCAATCACTCATGACGACGGAACACCGAAGCATCGCTGGGAGTGGACGCCATACATCGAGGCTGGTATCGAGAACTACATGCACAACTGCTTGAAGTCGGCACTTGCATCCGTAAGGCGTGAGAAGAACGAGAACGAAGTAAAATACGGTCGTGACGGCAGGGCGCAAGAAGTATATCAAGTCGTGCAAAGACTAGGCAAACTACAAGCGTTCATCGAGATGGATAAAACCTACTACGGAAACGGCGCAAGAACCCTTGTATCGAAGCGAGCAAACCCCTACCATTCTGAGCATTATGTCATGCGTGGCGAAGGCTTCAACTCGAGCGATAGCGACTACTACACATACAGACTACTCGGACTTGGTTTGAGTTGGCCGGTCATCAACAAGGGCAGAAAGATTCTGCAATTATTGGAGGGCATGCAGACTACTTACACTGCTTATCTCACCAAGCGTAGGAATCAAAAATATACCGAATCCAATGTGGAGAACTACAAAAAAAATGTGGAACTCAACGATACTAACTACTTGGACTTAATCAACAAGGTCACTGATAATGGCAATATCTCATTGGAGGATGCAATCAAGGCAGACAACGCTAAGAGGGCAGAAGTCACAGAATACTTCAAGAATATACCACATGCTGACATGATTTTCGCAGACAGATTGACACCTTCATTCAGATATATTTCGGTTAGCGAGCGTATCATCGCCGCCAAGAATCGCATCGTGCAAAGCAAGGCCACACTAGCCCGTGAAAAAAATCGCTTGGCTGAGGAGACATCTGACCTACCTATGTTGGAGTTCCAAGTCGAAGTGCTGAAGGTTGAAAGTGCAGCCAAACTATACGGACTACTCGATGACGGAGGGGAGGAAGAATGAGCGCCACACTGATTTACAACGAATACAAGCGAGCGATTAGCCCGATACTCGACCACTTTGAAGATGCGAGTTTCAAGTCGCTACGCTTGAAGCAAGGCAACATGCTGACGCCCGAGGAATACCTTTACATTGACACCCGCATAGCGGAGGCTGAGTCAATGCTCAAGAGCATACTGCGTGAATATGAGGAACTATTGGAGGGGGAAGAATGAAACTGAGCGAAAGCAGAATGTGGTGGAGTAAAGAGCATAAAGAATGGTATGTCGAGGTCGCAGCAGACCATGAGCGAGCCATGTATAAGCCCGATTGGTGGGAAGGAACTGAGCAGGTTTTGGCAAAGGGCTACGATTGGAGTAAAAAATACGGTTGGTTCATCAAAGTAGGTGTGCCAGCAAAGCATTACTTGAAGCACCATCCCGAGGATATATACTTGGTGAATCAGATGATAGAAGACTTGAATAACAGGAGGAGTAAAAATGTGTAACACAAGTGGGTATGAATTAGTAATTGATGTGCTACTTGACGACCTAAAAGACATGAAAGAGCGGTTGGTCGAAGCACTTGAAAAATTGGAGGCGTTAGAATGATGAGCGACCACCAAGATTCAGAACACTTCATGGGAGTGCGTAGCGAGAAGGAACTGCTCGACATGCTTGACCGAGCCGAGCGTAAACAAAATGAACATTACGCATACATACATATCGTGAGTAAAAAGGCTCGAAAGATGTATCACATGAGGAATTACAAAGCACTTGAGGGCGTGGTAAAGACGCTGCGCTGGTCTTTGGGCGACAAGGAGATTGAACACCCATTGGAGTGACCGGTGACTATATATACCGGAAGCCCCAATATAGAAACAAGGAGAGGAATGATATGAACATATTTGTATTACACGAAAACCCAATACTAGCAGCAACAATGATAGACGACAATAGACTACCTAAAATGGTAACTGAAAGCGCACAGATGCTTGCATCGGCGCTGATTAGACACGGTGCTACACCGGAGTCTATGCCACTTACCAAAGCAGGGACACCATACAAGGGAGGTTATCACAATCACCCTTGCACAGTATGGGCTGGCGATTCGCTAGGCAACTTCGCTTGGCTTATGAGTCACGGCTTGTCGTTAGCACATCAATACAGGCGACTATTCGGACGAGACCATGCCTGTGATAGTGCCATGAGAATGATGCTAGAAAACCCTGCTATCGAGAACATGGGTAGTGATGAACTGACCCCATTCGCTAGAGCATTTGACAGGGAAAACAAAGACCTTGACGAACTGTATGATGAGGAAAAATATACTGCGGTCGAAGCGTATCGCATATACTACAAGACCAAAGCAGACAGTCCGGCAGGTATCAAATACGAGCGTGTAGAGATGCCCGAGTGGTTCAATGACAGCAAGTATATTTACGGAGTAAATTATGAGGTGAGCGCATGAGAGTAATGGTGGAGATACCTAACAGTCTGCGAATGCAACCGGAACCATACTTACTAAGCGATAGTATGGATGCGAAAGATGTTGCCGAGTATTTGCTCAAGGCTGATAGAGTCGTGAGACATAAATTAGCAGAACACATATTTGCATACACACACGAACAGGATGGGACTTACGATTACAACGGTCGTATGACCTTTGTATGCGAAAAAGTATTTGGAATACTAACAGCACTTCAAGGTGATGTTTGTATTCTATTAGAACAGGGGGCAGGGGAAGCCTTATTAGGGTGAAGCCCCCATAGTAAAAAACAGGAGGAATTAACATGAACGAAGATGTAATGATAACCAAAACAGGGCGAGCGAAAGCGATATTTAACGAACTAAAAGACCAATGGGAGGTGACTATCATAGCGGAAAACCGTAGCGACTTACGCAAGGTTCACGATGAGATAAGAATATGGTGTAAAACTAATGACATGGGGCTTGGCATACTGCAACAAAAAACTGTCAAGCACAATAGGATTGAGAATGTAAGGGTTAGGAACCCTCAATATCAATCAGAAGAACTTATGAAACAAATAAGAAACTTAGACACCGGCAAGCCACTTACTGACGAGGAGAGCGCACAAAAAAGTAAGTGGATTGAGGATTATTTGAGGGAATACACTTACCAAACGAAATCAATTCCCGAGTGGTCTGCAAAGTGCATAGTAAGGAGAGGGTCACAGTGAATACACAAGAAGAAATAGAACTATGGATGGATAACTTTGAAGTGACGAGTCAAGATGCTGGCGACCTTGAGCAACAGTATGAGGACTTACTTAGGGAGAAGACAGAAAAGATGATTCGTGAAAGCGAAGGACTTGATTGGAAGTCTATTGCATACATGACGGCAAGTTTGCTTGTTGGTATGGGAAGGACTTGTGCAAATACAATTGACGGATATGGTGAGGGACAATGACTAGAAAGATTATTACCTGCGAGCATTGTTGTGATGCAATCATAGTGCATCAGCGTGAAGGAGTGACAAGAATCTTTGCGCCTTGCGGATGCTACAAAGGAGGCGTAACAAATGAAAAAGTATAGTGAATATTTAGCAGAGCAGTATGAACCACTAACTGCCGAAGAATGGAAGTTTTGGTTTGAAGCATCGGAACATGGCATGGATGCAACTAACGAAGGATTGAATCAACTTGTTGACGAAATCGCATACCTACGAAGCGTATTAGCCGAGTGTTATATGTGGATGGGGCGAAAGGTTCATAGTGGTTCAGTTACTAAGAAGTATCAGTGGGCTATGCGTGAGGCTTACAGAATTAGACAGGAGGATAAAGAATGAGAATAGATATAGACAAAGGAAAAAAACCAACAACAATAGAAGCGACATACTCGGCTTGGGCTGAGTGGGACTTGACTGAATTAGAAGGCTACGATGACATAGTGTGGCAAGATGTGGAGGCCATTTGGATAAAATACACAATGGCTGAGATACACATGAAAGACGGCACTGTGCATAAGTTAGGCATGAGCGATGTCAAGGCTGACGAGAAGTGGCCTATCGCCATAAGTGTGTTTGACAACGACTACAATCAGTTAGGGGAGGCGGTCGAATGAACATCAACAACATTGTCAGACAGACTATGGTGTTTGCTGACGGCAGTATGTGTATCATGGTGCGCCAGCCTAACGGCACGATGAGTGTTGAGTGGAGAAATAAAAATGGATTCACTAAGGAGATGAGTAGATGAGACAGTTAGTTGAAGCGTCAAGGAGATTGCTCAAGCATGTCCGTGTAACCAACAACGGCATGATACCGATTACTTTGCTGAATGAAGCCAAGGTGATTGAGGATAGTATTAGTGATGCTGAGTTAGAGGACATATATTGGGACATACAGTTGGCCGAGGCTAAGAAGTATGAAGAAGATAGAATGAGAATCGAGATGGGTGATAACCTATGAAGGTTAGAAAAATGAAAGGAGGGTATGAGTCGCCTACAGGCAAACTCTATGAGTTTGTGGTGGCCGAGTGCGAGTGTTGTAACATAGAAGGAGTGCTTATGCAATCGCTGGAAAAAACTAACACGCTTATGGGCGCTAAAAAAGTTTATACCATACGCCCTCCTACCATCTTTTACAAGGAGGACGAAGGCGGCCTACAGTATGACGCTATGTGCGGAATGTGCATAGAAGATAGTCATGATACCGACGCTAAGGAGGCGTCTGCGGAATCTTGATATAGTGGCGTGACTAAAGTTTGTATTGGGGAGGGGGTTAGAACTATTGTGTTCTATTTCCTCAAACTTGGTTGCTTGCTTCGTTCCTCGCTTGCCCCCTCCCCACCAACTTTGAGGTGATATTATGAGAAGAAGTAGTAAGTTTATTTTTGCAGATGAAGTAGCACGAATGTTGATTGAGAACCCGAAGGGTCTATCGTCATACGAGATATACAACAATCTCGTTGATAGGAACTTCAAGTGGTTGCCGTCACGAAACACCATTGGTTCTAAGTTGAACGCAATAATTGGTTTCGAGGCAGTGGGTATTACCACAGGTTACTCTCTAAGAACCACAAGAGATGTCACAGTATGGACTCTTGACTTGGATAAGTTCAATGCTTGGAGGTATAGGGATGCTCGGTGAGCCAGCCGTCATACCTTTGAAACACATTGAATACACCACAACACACCCATATACTCGCAATCATAGAGGGGAATGGGTGCAGAAGCCCTATATTGTAATAAAAGGTAGGTATAAAACCTACACTTTGTTAGGAAAAAAGGTGATGTGGTCGTATTTTGACGCATTGTTTAGTGACAATCCGCTACCAAGGCAGGCAGTTAATGACGATATATTCTCCCCCGAGGTCAATTCGCCGTCACTATACTCTTTGTTAAGTGACTTTACGAGCGAGAGCATAGCCGAAGGGACTGAGTATCTAATCGCATACCATGTTGAGGGAGACATTACTTATGTCGAACCATTCGACCAAGGGTTTGTGACTGATATAGAAATGATGTATCATTATCTAAAGAGTGAGGGGTTAAGCCCCGAGAAAAAACCATTTTTGTATAGAGGCAACAAGGCGTCTATTAGACCATCAGTTTGTTTTCAATACAATGATTGGGACATTTACTTTGTTGATATAGGCACTCGCTGGTATATACGAGGCGAGGGCATGGCAGAAACAGGTAGAAGAATAGGGCTGACTATGCCCGAGAGTATTCTCAAGTCAAAGAAGAATGATGTAGCGAATGCTTTCAAAAGATTATTGTCTTATGCTGATAGCGTTAATCCTAGTAAGTTATATTACCCGCCGGAAAAATGCGCTCCACGATTACCAAGTGGACTCAAGACGCATGAGCAAGACCGATTATTAGCAAATAGGAGGTCGAATATATAATACTTATCGTATTAAGTTAATTAAGTTTAGAAGTTCAAACTTAAAAAAACGCAATACGAAATACCATAACTGCTAATTATGTTATTATGTCTAATATGTTTATCATTAGGCCGCTAATACTACTTAGTTATATTATAGTTATATTATTAAATTAATAACTTAATAGACTAAAAAACTTAATTCAGCATATTGGGATTCAGTAAAGCATTTATTTAAGTTACAGAATCTAAACTTAATGAACTTAATTCGGTAACTGTTAAATACTGACGAGGGATTGGTGAAAAATACATGAGAACAAACAACGGAACAATTGACCTATATCATAGTGAACCGCTACCAAGAGTGGACAAGGTAATCGTATTCGCAGAAAACGAGTTCGGCCTTGCTTCACTGATGGCAGTTAGCACTATTATAGGAGAGCGAGAGCCGGATGCAGTAGCATTGAGTCACCTGTTATCAGAAATGGGGTTCAATTCTGCACCCGACATGAAACCTATCGGCTGGGAAATATTTTTTGAAAGGACTAATGATGAGACCATAGCGTATGCTATGGTAACTAATTGGCCTACCATACAATTATTTCCGCCGGAACAGACGAAAAATACATGGATATACACATACCCACCTGTTAGAGACTTTGTTGAATTAATGAAAGGCAACGGGGCTAAGGAACTAATTTACCTGTCAAGCACGACAATCCATGAGGCATTAGACCCCGAAGTGTTTGAATTACTTTCTCCTAAAAAGACAAAAAGTTATGTCTTTGGTGGCAATAAAAACACTAAGCACAACCTATTCTTTACTCCGCCTACATGGTTATTCCCATACTTGGCACACCACATGGACTATGAACACAGTGAGATTATCATGTCCGGTTGTGATAATGGTATTGAGATTGACGAGCAGGCTGGGTGGACTTTGACTAAATGTTTGTCGCAGATTATGGGCGAGCAAATCAAGAAGCCACGCTACAATAGAGTGGTAAAAAAGTTCAAGAAGCAGGCTGAAAGACACGCTGAGAGGGAGGCTGAACTTATGAAGGCTCTCCAAAATCACGAAGAACGGGCATCTAAAACGCCCAACGAAACAATGTGGGGATGATACTATGAATATTTTTGAAACTATGAAGACTTATGTGAATCGAAATCACTATGTCGATGTTGATGATAAAATACCCGTATTTCTATGTTCAGTAGGAACACACATTTTCAACGGACTAAACAAGTGTGGCACTTGCCCATTCATCCCAACGGGAGAAGAAGGTGCGTTTGCCATAGACTCTTGTATTCTAAGGCACGATAAAGCCCCTTTATACACCCCTATGAGCCACATAGCAGACACTAGGCTACATATCCTCATGCGAGGTATGAAAGGCTCGGGAAAGTCCGTTCTAATCAATTTATTTTTAGCACCCGGAACGGGGTTACTAAACAACCCATTGAATGCTGACATAGGTATGGCTTTTAGAACTGACATTGGTGCTAACTCTATTACAGAAGCAGGTATGTTTGGGTCTGTAAATGAAGAAGGCGAGATTATGGGCAGACCTTTAGCGAGGGAAATGTGCGGTGGCTTCTTAGGCTTTGAGGAGTTTTCATCACTTGTTGACGCTGGCAGAAAAGACCACAGCATAGACATGACTAACCAACTTCTAACAAGCACAGATAATGGTCGAGTTAGAAAGGCTATGAGAGCAGGTTGGGTTCAATACACAACACGCTTTACTCTATGGGCTGGAACCCAGCCCGGTCGTTTTGAGATGGAGTCCGGTATGGATAGAAGATTCTTCATCATAGACATCGACATGAATCCAAAAAAAGAGATGCAATTCAAGAAGGCACAGGCCAAGCAGGCCAGCATGACTAACGCTGAAAGGGCTGAGTTGGCTGGGTTGGCTATTGAGATTAAGGACTTCTTTACCGAAAGGGCTATGGAAGTTATTATGAATCCACCAACCGGAGTTAGATTCGACGAGGCACTGAACGAGTGGCTTTACAAGCCCGAAGTTCGTAGTCACGAAGCCGACCTGTTCCGAAGGTTGGCTTTGGGATATACAATTATGTCGCCCGACTACGAAGGCGGCGACCTATTGTATGTTAAAATGACCGACCAACTACGAGACATTCTTGACTCAAGTTTGGAGATGAGGCGTGGCGTAATGGAGTCAGACATAAACCTAATCAAGACGGCGTTTTGGAACACTGAACTAACACGCACTGCTCTTATCAAAGAAGTAGCAAGAATGATTACTCCGGGCGATTATCAAGCGGCTAAGCGTTGGGTTGAAGATAATCTTTTAATACAGGCGTGGTATAGTGAAGAACGCAGTAGCGCAAGCGGTCGAGGCCGCAAGGGCGTTAAGGTATTTATCGGATATAAGGAGGATGATTAAATGAAAAGAAGAAAAGCAGCGTGGCGTAATGCCGCATACGAATACATCAAGACTAATGGCCCATCAACTGCCGAAAGGTTGTTATCGGATATGAAAACCAAAAGAGGTAGACTGTGGACTGATAGTAATAAGGGGCCAGCACACGCTAATGGTGCATCTCAGTTGTTAAAATCAGACCCACGATTTACATGCACTTGGGTTAAAAGAATAGTAGTTACAGGTGTGGTCGGTGCCAATATGGGCGGTCGTGGGAGCAGAAGCAGACAGTATTCTAATTACAAGGTTAGGGAATGGAGGATTGCTGATGAAAAGTCGCAGACAGATACAGAATAGATTAAATGATGAAGCAGATAACACGGACTTCTTAGCCGCCCTTGAGTGGGTGCTTGAGCCTATCGGCTGTCCTATGTGTAATGTAGGCAACCGCAGGGACTTAGAAGTAAAAGTTCACAGAGGCGAAGTTACTCCTACATTCCTTGAGACTAAGAATCAATGGCCTGTAGGAACAGTAATGGCTCACATGGATGAGCATTTAGAATATGACCCTGCCGAGGCAGCGCACATGGAAAAAATGCGTAATGAATCTATATCCACGCTAAATGTAGCCGAGGATTTAGCGCAGCGACTTGTATCTTGGGTAGGAGAATTAGAGGTTCGCAAGATAGAAGAAGGACTTACTTCTGAGTGGATTGGTGATGCGACCAAACTACTCGGGCAGGGGCAAGGGTTTCTCAAATTGATAGGTCAACTCAAGAAGGAGATTGGCGTTGATTCCCAATTACTACTTGCTGACCGCAAGGTTGAGAACATGATGGGCATACTTGTTGATGTCCTCAAAAACGAGCCGGTGTATTTAGACCAAATACAATTACGCTTGGCTACGCTAACTGCTCCAACAAACCACATACAAGAGGCTGACTTCGAGGTAGTGGAGGATGGCGAAAGTTAGATGCAAGATGGCTGGTTGTAGGTCTGAGTTAACTGACCCTGCTAAGGGTTATTGTAGTCAACACATTTATTATGTGGAGAGGCTCAATGATACTGTGGAATGGTTACGATGGAGGCATGAAATTGAAAAGTTGGAGGACAAAATCAAGGAATATATTGAACACTCGACCGATATATGAGGCCGAGTTTCCAGCATTAGCAAAGGCTATGGTTGAGGACGGGTTGACTTTTAGAATTGTTTCTAAAGGTAATGGTTATCAGTGGCTTGTTGCTGATTATGAAATCCCGGCAAAGAGTGTTCGTCAAGTTTGGGGCTTAACGGCTCATCAAATGAGAAGATTTATTGATTGGCTGCTTGCTGGAAGTTACACGGAGTTGATAGAATGGGAGTAATTATATTCACTAATGACGATAAGAATTATCGAAAGGGCAATTACATTAGTATGTATGGTGACATAACAGTGTCGCCGTCAGCGCCCGATACTACATTTATCCTACACAACATGAAGTTTAGTGAGGCAGATGTTTTGTATTGGTCGCCAATAGTGGCATATCGTATGGTAGTTATTGTTGACAAGCCGCCTAAACTGAGCAGTAAAGTTGACGACTGTGTAATCATAGACCAAAACCTAAAGGTTGCTGACACCGACTACTCTAGGGCTATTCGTGCTGCTCTATGCTGGGCTGACAGGGATAGGGCATACAATGTCCTAAAGCCTATACCGCTACCGCTAATGAATGCGTTTGTAAAAGTCAATGTGGACTCTATGAGAATAGGTAAGTTGCTAGCACAGTGCCGATACACTCTGCATGATGACTACACAAGGGCTGTTTTGGCCTACGGCATCAATCCTGTTTCTAATTTCAAGTGGCCTAAGAAGTCAAACAAAAATGACTATATAGTGCCGGGTAACATGAGGAAATCAGACAAGCACTTAGAGGTGATACTTAACAATGATACTATTGTGTCTAACGCTATTCGCAGGGATAGTCCCGAGATATTACCGAAGGGCTTGCCTAAACGAAAACAAGAGGCGATAGAATGGCTATGAATGAATTATTTGTGTATGGAACACTAAAGCGAGGGCACCACAATAACGACCTGTTGGGGGATTCCCAACTACTAGGAAACTACGAAACACTACCCCGTTGGGGTTTGATTTCGTTAGGTTCTTTTCCCGGCATGGTTGCTGGGAATAAAGCAGTAAAGGGTGAAGTGTATTTGGTGGATGATGAAACACTAGCAGCAGTTGATTTACTAGAGGGCGTTGCTCATGGTTTATATCAGCGTAGAAGAATATGGATTAAAAGTCCTGTTACCTTAGTTAAGCGTGAAGTATATGCTTACATTTACAATGATATTGTATTTAACTCAGCAGCAAGTATGATGGATTCGTGGGACTAATGAGTTTTGCAGTATTTGGACTGTGGTTTATACTAATTTACTACGCAGTCTTTTTGTTCCTTGACCCCGAGTATAACCAACCGGTTGAAATGGGGACACTAAAGTCTGAAATGTATAATTTTGGTGATGACTCGGATAGTTTAGACATGACGCAAGCGGCTTTATTTATGGACATCAACGAATGAGGGTAATATAGCAAACACTCATAAGTCACTTCATGTCGGCCAACAATAACAACAAGCGTGTGCGCCGGGCGATAGTAGAAATATTATTCAAACACGGCGCTTGCACTAGAGAGCAAGTAGCAGAACACCTGCAAACTTACAAGGGGGTAAAGAATGTTCCTTCTGCCAATTCTATTTCGGCTCTTATGTCGAAAAATCCGCAGTGTGTTATCGTCGGTCGTCAGAAGGTTGAGATGACTAATGGTATCAATACTCATCATATGATGTTCGATATTGACCGTGAAGTAATCAAGACTAAAGATGATTTGATATTCACAAGACCAATATCAGTTATGACTCCAAGTGAAAAGCAAAAGGCCATACAGTGTCGTAAGTGTGGTAGGACAAGAATTATGCCTACCGATGAAGCCAAGTGTTTGTCTTGTATTCGTAAGTAATATATACTGACGAGTCCAAGTATAAATCATGAACGAGATATGGGCAACGAAGCATAGGCCAACACACCTTGATGATTTCAAGGGACAGGAACATATTGTAAAGGAAATGAAATACATACTGTATGGTAGTGCTAAAATGCAGCACTACATTTTCTTTTCCCCCGAACCGGGAACAGGTAAGACTACAATGGCTCATATTCTAGCAAAGCGGTTGGGATATGAAATACATCAATACAATGCTTCATCTAAGCGCCAGCGTGGTATAGAGTTTATCGAGGAGGAACTTGGGCCTATGACAAGGCTGGGTCAGTATGAAACAATTTACTTCTTAGACGAGGCAGACCAATTAACACCTGCCGCACAGTCGGCACTCAAGGGTGTGATTGAGGACGCACAGGGCTTTTTTATTCTTACTTGTAATGACCTAAGCAAACTCAGTCCTTGGCTTCAATCCCGTTGCCAAGTGAGAACCTTTGTCCCTATACTAGATAGTGATATGCGAAAGCGCCTATGTAGTATTGATGGGGCAGAAGGTTTCCAAACTCCTGTTGAGGATATTGATGCAATAACAAAGGCTAACAAGGGCGACTTGCGTAACGCAATAAATACGCTACAAGCCTATCACTCTATTCCCGAAGCAGACAGGCAATCATTTCTATCAAGAATAAGTGAGCCTCCTGTTGATGCACAGAAGATACTTACACTTTGTATGAAGGAACATAATGTTGAGGATGCCGTCAAGTTGATGGGGTCTTCCAATCTTAGAAAGACAATAGACGCCGTGTTTAGATACGGCATTGATTCTCCCGCTAAGCCGACCAGCAAACTAAAGTTGGTCGAGGCAGCCACCCAAGCGCACCGTGATTTACTCATGGGCGTGGAGTCTCACTATGTAGTGTGGGATTTCTGTCGGAGGCTGGCGTCATAACGGTTATATAGTGGCGAGAACAAAGGATATAGTAGGTGAGAAAATGGATTTAGACCAAATGATAACCCGTATAAGCAAGAATGTAGGAACGACAGAAGAAGCACTACGCTCTCGTATGGAGACTGTGTTAGCGGAGAACCGCAATACATGGTTGGATGCTGGTAAAAGTGAGGATGATTGTAACTTAAATGCACTCAGAATCTCCGGCAGACAAATTAAGAGCGAAGGCGAAAGACTAAAGCGAAGTGGCGCTACACTGTATGAAGGAATGTTCGTAAGTGTTCCAAGATACAAGGATTGGGCAGACTTAGCATACAAGAAAGCGGCTGGCACTATTAGTCAAGGTAACGAGACTGTCATCGAGACACTGATTGAGGAAGGTAATGTAATTCTTTATGAGGACAATAACGATGGCACTTATACCAAGAAGTATAATCCTTCATTGGCACAGAAGGCTGATTTCCAAAGCGGAATGGCCGAGACTGAAATCAGTGAACTACCAAAGCACACATATGATGCTGGCAACGGCATTCACTTCCACTTGGTATGGGATAAGAACAACCCTAAGTTCCCGTCCGGGGATGACAATTGGAAATATGGTAAGCCACGACCACTGAGCGAAAAAGACAGGACTTGTATGTTCTTAGGCAGACCACAGGGCAGCAAAGATGACATGAGAGTTATTTCTATGAGGTTCAATGGTGCGCTAGCGGAGACACAGTTCCCCGCTTTCGTAGCCGGAACTATACCTATGAGGCCAGCAAGGAACGCTGACCTAGCATATGGTAAGGCTGGTGTGTCTGTGTTCAACCGTGACGATACTGTTCAAAGTTCTTTCAGCAGTGCGCCCGATGCACTAATCGCTGGACTAGACCAAATCAAGACTCTTGAGAATGGATTACAAGACATTGAGGCGTATGTAGGCTCACTGTCTGACAAGGAACGCTGGGATGCTTTGGCTGCTGCAATAGTCGAGGTAATTCACATAGACCCTAGAGACAATGGTGGCTACATCATTACCACAGGAGACCTAGATATTATGTCAACTGCTGGAACTGTTGACATTTATGTTCCGGCTCAACAAGAATCACTTGTCGATTTCTCAGTTGGTAGCACACTAATGTTAGTAGGCTCTCCATACATGAGTCGTGATGGTGAGGCAAAACTCGCAGTTACCGGCTGGTGGTGCGCTGAATCTTTAGTCGCATCAGCACCGGAAACTTCTGACGACGGAGGGTGGGACTGATGAGTTGGGCCACAACTTCCGCTAAAACTGAACCTGCACCTAGAAAAACATTCGGTGTCGAGCATTACCGCAACCTATACGCTCAAAAGCGTGAGGCTCTTGCGCCTATCAGAATGGCGCTTGTTGGTAAGGAGAACACTGCTAAGACAGGTTTGGCTACTGAACTAGCCCTTGCTCATACTGACAAGGACATAGTTATTATTGACTGTGATAACTCAGCACAAAATACTGTTGATTACCTAGTCTCAGAAGGCAAGGTCGAAGCAGGTCGCATTAGAATTATCCCAATTATTGATGAGTTGGATGATGCTATGTGGAATGAAGATAACACTACAAATTGGATGGCAGTAGTTGACAAGATTGAGTGGTTCGCATCCTTCTTGGGTGAAGATAAAGATGTAGGCGCAGTTATCTTTGACGGCGGCTCGACATTCCTCAAGTGGTGTGAGTTTGTAATGACAGATAGACTACTAAGGCGTGGTGTTATCAATGACAGTGGTGACGGGTTTAATCAAAAGGAATGGCGTGAGCGTAACAGTGTGTTCAAGGGTGTCCTTGACCGCCTAACTGCGCTACCAATCCCATACATCTTCTATACTTTCCATTTGAAAGACCAAAAGCAATACATGGATATTGGCGACGGAACTAAGGCACTGATGAAAGTTGGTGAGAAGGTTGATTGGGTGGATGGAACCCAGCGATTCGTGTCCCAACAGGTATGGCTAAAGCGATATACAAAGAAGGGTGACAAAGCGGCTGGTGTCGAGGCAGACAAGACGCTAGGAGTTAATGAGTTTGCTATTCGTGCTAAAATCGAGGAGATGAAAGGCCGTAACATGGAACACTTGGGCAAGACCTACGAGGTTCTAAATGTTAAGGATAGCAAAGTCACTTGGAATGGACTACCTTTGGAGTGGAAAACATGAGTAAAGATGACGAAATCAAGGCTCTCAAGCAAAGGATTTCCCATTTAGAGCGTGATATTGACGACATGATGGGTAGGTTTTCTATGGTTGGCAAGATTTGGGACGCCGTTAAGGAGTTACAAGACCACGCTAATCGTAACGGTGACTTCTTGGCACACACCCTGTTATACAGGGAGGTTAGATAGATGAAAGCGCCTCGGGATTTGCTATTACAGTTGCTAAATGTCACTAAGCGTGAGCAAGCCATCAACGGCAAGACTCAGCCCCAAGTGGCAGGTTGTGTGTTGGCTTTGGCTGACAACAGGGTTTCGACTACAAGCATTGTAAAGGATGGGAAAACAAGTCTCTCGAGGCTCTCCTTTGTTTGGGAGCAAGACGGCGAGGAATTAATTCCTGTGCCGGATATTGACAGGCTACTTGGTGTGTTAAAGTATCATGCTGATGTAGTAACTATAACCCACAGTAAAGAGTCGGGTAAGGTTCTTGTAAAGTCCAAAAACAAGCAGACTACTTTGGTAGGTGGGCTTGACTCTAAGGCTTTTCCTAACAGTCAGCAAACGCTACTTGAGTGGCACAATACTTCTGTGGAAAGGGCAAAGCAGATAGATGCTACAAAAAGGTCTTACAAGTTACAGACAGGCGCTATTCGCAAACCATTTTACTCAGTGCCACTGCCAGCAACCGAAGTGTTTGATGCTCTTAGATGCGACGGTATAAACGGACAGAAACTAAACCGATACACATTCACTGTTAAGAATGAGTCACTTTCGGTGTCTGTGGGCGACCACTTCAAAGGGCTTACTGAAAGTGAGTTAGGAAAATGCCCCGGCGTTAAGGACTTCACTGCCACCTTTGAGGGCGGTCTTGAGAATATACTAAAACACTATACCGGTAATATGATGTTATCCTTCTTGGACTTTAGAGAAGAAGGGCAGGGTATTAGGCTTATG